>Ga0209542_10006993_pt1 | contig 21682 bp, 19 predicted proteins | sample RifCSPhighO2_01_FD_184028 | JGI IMG/M metagenome (GOLD analysis project Ga0209542, IMG submission 184028) | Soil microbial communities from Rifle, Colorado - Rifle CSP2_plank highO2_0.1 (SPAdes) (version 2) | ecosystem: Environmental > Terrestrial > Deep subsurface > Rock core/Sediment ... | reverse complement strand
CATGCCGTTAACGCAGCCGCCACTTCAACCAATATAGACGTGGGCGCGACTGACGTAACCATCTCGGAAGCTACCGGCTCCTCAACCGTCTTCCAATACAACTCCGGATGGAGTACGGGAGCCACATCCAAACAGTTCGGAACGAACGATAACGGCATCTCTCCCCAGCCAAACTCCGCAAGCTCCACCCGTATAAGAGAATACTCGCGCACCTCCTCCGCCACCTCAACTTACAAATATAACGTTGCCATAAACGCCACTTCCACCTACTCCGCCTACAACTACTTCACAGGTGAAGGCAGTAACTACATAACCTCCGTTGAATCAACGGAGAGCTCGGGCGTTGACAAAGCCATCGGATTTTCCTGGTACCGCGATACGATTGCCACGCAGAACTTGGATGCCGCGGTGAACGATCCACCCGTGAGAGGGACGCTTATGGCAGGGATGGCGGCAGGTTCATCGCTCTCGTTTACGATAGATTCCATCACGGCAAATTTGGGCACCTTGAACGTGGGAAATAATTACACAGCCACTGCCAATACCACGCTCACCGTATCAACCAACGCCCCTGATGGTTACAGCATGCTGGCCTACGAGACGGACTTAATGAGGATAGATGTCAACAATTGGGTAAACGACTGGGCTGGTACAAACGCCGTGCCTACGGCGTGGACCGATGTATGCACCAGCGGTTCGCAGTGGTGCGGATTCGGATATAACACCAACGATGCCGATCTCACGCAATTCGCGGGCACGAAGTACGCCGGCTTTACCTCAAGCACTGCGGGGCATGTCGTGGCTACATCATCCGCTGCGGTTACAAACGACGAAACGGTTATAACATACAAAATATCCGTATCGACCATAAAAGCCGCTGGAACATACAGCACAGTTATAAGATACATATTGGTGCCGAGCTTCTAAGGTCGCCATACACGAAATCACACTAATATGAACACGAAAAAGAACAAAAAATTCTCACTAAAAAAACTTTCGTGTGTATTAGTGTTTTTATTCGTGTTGCTTAGTGTTTATACTGTTAGGGCTGCGGAACTAGGTTTGGGCGTCAGCAAATCTATCTACGACATTGAAATTTTGCCTGGCGGGCGCCACGACGATTCCATAACGCTCGTAAACAACAGCAAGGACTCGGCTTTGCCCGTGCACGTGATGTTCTCGCTGTGGCAATTAAAGGAAAGCTCGGACGATATTGAATTTGTGCAAAGTTCGCCGGAACTTAACGCGGCAAAGTGGTTCGCCGTCGAAGATGGCCCACGAATGGCCACGAATACGCAGCCCACGAATAATCACGAATCTAAAAAATTAACGACATCGCAAGTCGTAAATGATGATGGACGCGGTAAACTTACGACATCGCAAGTCGTTAATTCGGCGGATTATTTGCTTGAACCAAAAGAAGAAAGAAGAATTTACTTTTCCATAACACCACCGAAGGACGCGCCCGCGGGGAGCTATTTTGTGATGATGCGTTTCCAGACCGTGCCGCCGAATTTCGGAGGCGGGGGGTTGGAATCGATCCCCGAAATAGGCGTGTTGTTCTTCATAAAAATTCCGGCGCTCTCTCTTGAAGGAGGGGATAGCGGCTATGGCGCCGAGATAAAATCGTTGGATGTTGTTTCAAAAAACAATAAAACTCATACTATCGCCAACCTGCTTGTGCCGGAGGCGCGCGCCGGCGTGTCCGCCGAAGCTTTGGCGAAGGCGGGCGTTTTTGACTATGCCGTAGAAAAGGTGCTTGCCAATGTACGAAATACCGGAATATTTTTTTTCAAATCATCGGGAACTTTGGAAATTAAAAATTGGTACGGCCGGACCGTTGCCAATATTAATCTTCCCCAGCGTTATCTTCTTCCCAACCGCTCCCGCTCCGTGGAAATAAATGTCTTGCCCTCTCCCGTCTCGCCCCCCCCGTCTTTCTTCGGCGGCATTCTAAATTCTATTTTCTCTTTTCTAAATTCTAACTCCTACGTAGGCCCCTACACCGCGACTCTCCATCTGAATATGCCCGACGGAAAGTCCACCGTTGTCAAGTTCGGCTTCTGGGTCGTACCGTGGAAATTCTGGGGGCCTCTACTATTAGTCATTGGTCTTATAACGTTCGTTGTATTTAGATTTAGGACAAGATTTATTGCCGCTGTCAGAGTATTATTTTCATACGAAAGTACGAAATAATACAAACGTACGAAAACGGATTTCTTTCCCTTGTAACTTAATTGCATTGTTATAATATAAAGATATGGTAAAGCCACTAACAAAGAAAGACGTAAAAGATGTTGTCGTGGAGGTCTTCACTCCTTTTAGCCGCGCTATTCAGAAAGACTTTAGCGGGGGAAATAGGCGCTTTGATAAAGTTGATGAACGGCTGGATGAGTTTGACGGGCGCTTTGGAAAACCATTGAAAATCTGGAAAAAGAGTCGTGATATGGGGTATGTGTTTTGTGAAAAAGATATCCACAGCCTCTCTAATATCGAATGTTGTATAATATAACTATGCGTAAAAATATAAACAAAGTTGTGTCCGAAAACTACGGAAAGGTCAGCATTAGCACTGTTTTAATAGTCGCCACTTTAGTGGCTACGGGCGGGTTTTATGGCGGGATTAATAAAACCCAGGCCGCCGCCCTTACTAAAGTACAATCTGTTCTTTCGAATTCCGCTCCGAGCGCTTCATCATCGCTTACTTTGTATTTTGTGACTCCCACAGGCGTTTCTAGCACTAAGGATCTAACGCTTACAGTCCAGCTTGTTTCTTCCACAAACGCATTTACCCTTCCTCCTACTTATATCTATTCAGACGTGGACATGGCGACCTCAAGCGATGCTACATGCAACGCGACGTTTACGGAACTGGCTATCGGTTCGTCGACTTCCACAAGCCAATGGAAATTCGCCACATCCTCCGACTCAAAGATAACTATGACATATCCTGGAGTTGGAGGTTCTGCTAATCAAATTCCGGCCAATACGTGCGTCAGACTTAATCTGGGCGCTACTGCTACGGCGAGCGGCACGGGAGTCGCGTTTTCTAATCCGGGAAAATCTGCCGGTACAGGTGTGGCGGATACTTATTCTGTTACCATAGGCGGGACAATTTCTGACTCGGGCAATGGAATGGTGGCAATTATTGAAGGGGTTACTGTTTCTGCCACAATCAATTCCACCTTATCTTTCAGCATGACGGGTGTCACCGCGGGCAGTTGTACGGGCGATTCCAGCTCAACGCCGGGAACGGCGGTTGATACGTCGGCGGCAAGCAATACTATTCCATTCGGCACGGTTACGACAAACCTTTTCTACATAGGATGTCATAGGTTATCGGTTTCCACTAACGCGGCAAGCGGATTTTATACGTCCATTGAAGAAAATAAGCCCATGAAAGCGGTGAGTTCTACAATAGTAGATACTACGTGCGACAACTCTTGCGACCACGCTTCTTCCACGTCTTGGTCAACCGAGACTAATAATGGACTTGGGTATTCTTGTGAAAATATATCAAGCAGCGGTCTTTGCAATAACAGCAGCACGGTAACGTTAGGAGGGGTTAAGGCTTATAGAAATATTGCGTGCACCGGAGGCACCGGTTATGATTTTTGCAATACGGCGCTGGACACTAAGCAGGTATTCATGGCTACATCCGGTCCGGTAAGCGCGAAGGACGTGAGGGTGCATTATAAATTAAGCGTACCCGGTACCCAGGAGGCAGGATCATATTCAAATACTGTTACTTATATAGCCACCCCAAGCTTCTAGCGGAAGTAAGTAGTAAGTAGTGGGTAGTAGGCAAAGCACAGCAAGTAAAGTTATAAGCAACCCCGTTAGATACTCACAGGTTATCTAGCGGGGTTGTTTTGCTAAAAAAGCCAGGTGTGATATAGTTATTCTTGTAAACGCGAATAAACACTAAAGATGGCAATACACGAAATAACGCGAAAAGCTATCTTGGGCATATCTAAAAATACGAACTCGAGGAAAATCGTAGCTATTTTTTCGTGTGCATTAGTGTTTCTGTTTGCATTCGCGTTGTTTGGTGTTTATACGGCGGAAGCTATTTCCATTTCCCCTCTGACCTACGAAATCAATGTTGATCCCGGGCAGATGGTTGACGCGACGGTGACGGTATTTAATAACGGCGGCAGTTCAGACGTGACGATTACGATGACGGCGGATGATTTTGTGCCCGTTGGCGAATCCGGTGGCGTTATAATTGAACCACTGCCTCCCGAAATCTCGGCAAAGGGGTGGCTTGAGTTTTCGCCTGCTTCGTTTGTATTAAAACCGGGCGCTTCGCAAGAGGTCCGCTATACGCTTAAAGTTCCACAAAACGCGGAACCGGGGGGACATTACGCGGCTATAATCGCGGGAACTGGATTGCCGGATACTTCGGGGACTACAGGCACAACTCTGGCGCAAAAACTGGCGTCGCTTTTGCTCATAAAAGTTTCGGGAACGATTCACGAAGAAATGGCGCTCAAAGAATTTACAGTGCCGCAGTTTTCGGAATATGCTCCAATAAAATTTTCGGCGCGGTTTGAAAACACCGGTTCCGTGCACATGAAACCTGCGGGATATATTACCATAAAAAATATGTTTGGTAGCGAAGCTGCGAAAATTGATTTGCCGCAGCTACGCGTCTTGCCCCATACTGTCCGCCTTATGGAAGCGTCGTGGGACGCGCCCAAATGGGCAGTCGGAAAATTTCGCGCCGAACTTACGGCTATTTACGGTTCGCAAAACGAACCCCTCGCCGCGGCAGTAGAATTTTGGATTATCCCCTGGAAATTATTTGGCGGCATAGTTGCGGGTGGGTTTGTGTTCTTAATATTGTTGTGGCTCATGCGCAGGCGTCTCATGCTGGCTTTGAAGATTTTGTTTAAGGGAGAGCATGCAAGCTGAATCTAGAATTTGGGATTTTAATATTTAGGACATCGCAAGACTCGCAAGTCTTGAGATGTCAAAAGATTTGAGACTGGCTTTTATGAAGATGCCGCCCTCTTTTACAATTCAGCTATCATTGCTTGCTTCTACTCTTTTTTTGTTTGTGTCCGCATTGGCTATTGGCTATTGGCTATTGGCTATTTTGCCGTACGCAGAAGCCCAGGAACCTCCTGGTACACAGAGCTCCACAATGACCGTATCCGTTACGATTCCCGGCGGTGGCGGCGGTCGTGGCACCATCCCCACTCCTACGGGCATCAATTTTTCCGGCATGGCGTATCCCGGCGGCATATTCACGCTTTTGGAAGGTCCTTCTGTCATCGCGACTGCTGTCGCGAGTCCCGACGGTAATTTTACCTTATCGCCTAACAACGTTTTAGGCGGAACTCACGTATTTTCAATGTACGCCGAAGACGGGGACGGTTTGCGTTCAAGCATGCTTACATTCGCGCTTTTTGTTCCCGGTGGCGCGACTACCAATATATCGGGAATATTTTTATCGCCAACCTTGAGCGCCGACAAGAGCGAGGTCGCGAAGGGGGATACTATTACGTTTTCTGGTTACACAATGCCGAATGCCACAATAAATTTTGAATCAAATCCCGGCATTTCTTTTTTGGGTAGCGTTTATTCCGGCGGCGATGGCCGCTACTCTTTGGTTTTGGATACCAAAAAAATGAACTACGACGAGTACCGTGTGAGAGTGAACGCGAGATTGGGAGCCCGCGTGAGCGATTGGAGCCGGTATGTTGATTTTATAGTTGGCAAAAAAAGTGTTCCCAAAGAGAAGGAAAAAGAAAAATGTCCCCAGCGCGGTGATCTGAATAGCGATTGTCGCGTGGATCTGGTTGATTTTTCCATAGCGGCTTACTGGTACGAAAGGCCGCTTAGCGCTCCATTCATACAAATAGAATCCATAAAACTTAACGCCGATGGCGTGATTAATCTAACCGACTTCAGTGTTATGGCATACTGGTGGACCGGCTAGCAAAGCTAACCATACACTAATCAACGCGAATATGAACACGGATAAACACGAAAAACTTTTGTATAAAGAGTTGAGCTATCAAATACAGGGAGCGGCTATTGAGGTGCGCAAAAACTTCGGTTCCGGGCTTAAAGAGGTTATTTATCAGAGTGCCTTTGCCGAAGAATTAAAGTCAAGAAATATACAATTTGAAAAAGAAAAATCCATTCAAATATTTTCTCCAAAAACAAGAAAGCTTATCGGTTCTTATCGCCCCGACTTTATTATTGATGGTAAAATTTTGGTTGAAATTAAGGCGGTAGAAAAAATCCCGAAAATGTTTATTGACCAACTTTACTCCTATCTAAGGAACAGTAAGTATGAGCTGGGCTATTTTATAAATTTTGTTTCCCCCAGGCTGTATATAAAAAGAATTATATATACAAACAACTACAAAACATTTGCTCTTGGCTTAAAGAAAGAGACGGGCATTAAACTAAAGACCGCCGCTAAACTTTCGTGCCTATTAGTGTTTTTATTCGTGTTATTTGGTGTTTATACAGCGGAGGCGGCACAATTATCCCTTAATGCTATCCCGACATCGGTAACGGTTGGCCAACAACTGGAGGTGAGTGTCATGCTTGATGCCCAAGGCGAAAAGATAAATGCCGTGGAAGGGGGTGTTATTTTTCCGGCGGATATTTTGGATTTTGAAGATGTTTTGACCGGGGGCTCAATAATCGGCTTGTGGGTTCAAAACCCGAGCTTCTCAAGGATATTGGCGGGTGGCGTGAACTACGGAAAAGTTGAGTGGGGCGGAACCATTTCCGGAGGATTTAACGGCGTTATGGACCCTTATAAGACCGGGCTACAACCAGGAAAAATAATGACAGTCGTTTTTGCGGCAAAAAAACCAGGCAGTGTTTTGCTCAAGGTTCAGGACGCGAGGGCGCTTCTTAATGACGGGTTGGGGACAGAAACAAAAACAACGACGAAGGGTCTTGCGTTAATCGTAGAAGAAAATCCTGGAACTGATCCGGCGCCTTCTTCAACGACGTCTTCCCTAATAACTTCCGACGCTTACCCGCCCGAATCCTTCACGCCGCAAGTCGTGAAAGACCCCAACGTTTTTGACGGGAAATGGTTTCTGGTTTTTGCCGCGCTGGATAAGGGAAGCGGCATTGACCATTACGAAGTCATGGAAACAAATCACGTTGTGAATACGGTGGAAAACGGCGTTATCGGCGCCAGCCCATATTTGCTTAAGGACCAGTCTCTTAGGAGCTATATATATGTGAAGGCGGTTGATAAAGCTGGAAACGTGACTGTTGCCGTTGTATTCCCCAAATTCGCTAAAAATAACTGGCAAAGCGGCTATACCTATATCGTTTTTGCTATAATGATAGCAGGGATAGTAGCGGTATATCTCGTGCATAAGTTCAAGAGGAAAAAGTACATAGTAAGTAGTAGGTAGTAGGCGGGCGTAAGCAGAAGTATGTAGTGAATAGAATGTAGTATGCAACAGGCAGAGCAGAGACAAAAAGGAAAGTTATGGAGCAATCCAAAATAAAATATTATCAGTATTCAACCGTGAGACAAAAACCACGTGGATTTATTTTCCGTGGTCTAAATACTACTAACTACATACTACTCACTGCTGCTACCCTACTACTCTCTACCTACTGCTTACTACCTACTTCTGCGGAGGCGGCTTCTTTGTCCGTCAGCCCGTCCGGCGGAACTTATACCGTCGGCAGTACTTTTGATGCGTCTATTTTCCTGAACAGCGAAGGGCAGTCCATTAATGCCATTCAGGCTTCTTTAAAATTTCAGCCGGATAAATTGCAGCTGATTTCCCCCGGCGCGGGACATTCCATAATAGAAGTTTGGACAAGCCAGCCCAAGTTTGACAACCAAAACGGCACTGTGGAGTTAACCGGCGTTATTCCCAAAGGAATAACAACGTCGCAGGGTCTTGTCGCGCGGGTTACGTTCAGGGTAAAGGCCGTGGGAGCAGCTACGTTAAAATTTTTAGACACGACAAGGGTGCTTTTGAATGATGGATCCGGCACGGACGTTTTAAACAGGATTGATAGCGCGGTTTATCAGCTTGTACTGCCGCCCCCCGCCGGTCCAGACGTAGTTTCCGAAACCCATCCGGACCAGACAAAGTGGTATGCCAATCCGAACGTTGTTTTGAGGTGGGCGCCGGAGGACGGCGTTCAGGGATATGGTTATATATTGGATGAAAACCCCGTAACCACTCCCGGCGATATATCAAGCGGCGGGCAGAATTCGGCTCTTTATAAAAACGTTACCGACGGGAGGCATTATTTTCATATTAAAGCGCTAAGGAGCGGTTCATGGGGCGGAGTAACCCATTTTGCCGTGAACGTTGACACAGCGCCTCCGGCTGAATTTCCCGTAGAGATTGAGCCTTCCAGCCGTACTGCGCGCACCATTCCCATAATTAATTTCAATACGACTGACGGCGCGTCTGGCATTGAGTTGTATGAGATAAAAGTTCTATCGCTTAACCCGGCAAAAGCGATAGACGCCAAAAATGAGCAGTCCCAAAATTTATTTATTGAGACAACTAGTCCATATATCCCCACCTTGACCTTGGGCGATTACGACGTAATTGTGCGTGCTTACGACAAAGCCGGCAATTACCGCGAGGCAACGCAGCGCTTGAGCATAGTAAATTCAGTTTTTGAATTTGTGGGCTCTGACGGCCTGCGCATTAAGGGTTTGTTTACCGTTTCGTGGATTTGGATATGGATTTTGGGCGGTTTGTCGATTGTTACCCTGGGCTACGTGGCGTGGCTCGTGAGACGTTGGCACAAACTGACATATCTGCGCAGGTTGGCAAAAGAGTTGCCGTCGGATGTAAAATCGCGGCTGGACGAGCTTAATAAATACAGGGAAAAATACGGGAAAATCGTGCCAATGATTTTGGTTATGTTCACGGCTCTTTTGTGGATTTCCGTGGCTCGCGCGGACAACGCCGAAATCTCGCCGCCCTTGGTAACTACAGTCTCCAAGAATATCTCCAACGAGGAAATATTCTATGTCGGCGGGAAGACTGACGCGCCGAATACCGAAGTAACTTTGTATATACAAAGTCTTGCGAACGGCGAGACATTCAGCAAAACAATCGCCTCCGATAAAATAGGGGACTGGTTTTACAGGCACGATACGTTTCTCGCGAGCGGTGAATACCGGCTCTGGGCTCAAAGCAAGATAGGCGAGGAGTCCAGTCCCCCGAGTCCGCAAATTGGCCTGTCCGTCCACCCCACGGCTCTTCAGTTTGGAGCAACAAGGGTAAGCTACGAGACGCTTTATCTTGTGATTATAATGCTTCTCCTCCTCATAATTTCTGTTTTCGTCGCGTATATAATCTATCATGCTTACCATGGCCGGAAGAAGAGCGGCCTCTTGGCCGGCGAAATTAAAGAAGCCGAAGAATCCATCCGCCGCGGGTTTGCGGTGTTGAGGCGGGATATTGAAGCGGAATTGGCGGTTATTCACAAAATCAAGCTGGAGAGGGGACTCGCGGTTGAAGAAAAAACAAAAGAGGAACACCTGCTCAAAGATTTGAAGTCAATTGAGCGGCATCTTAGCAAGGAAATCTGGGATATTGAAAGAAATGCCGGAAGTAGTATGTAGTGGATAGTACGCAGTGGGCGGTTGATTTGTCGCCCAAATGAAGCGTTCACAGTCCTTCACAACGGGGACGGCTTACTTTTTTGGGGATATCTTGCCTTATTGCGGAGCGGCAGTTAAATTGTTATCATTAAAATAATTTAATAGTTTATTAAGAGCGGCGGTTAGAGGCCTGGCTCGTTGACCCGCCCAGCAACTTGTTTGCGAGGCGTTGGAGAAACCCTCCGACAATCTTGGGATAAAGTGCTAAATCCAGCCCCGCTTGGGGAAGATAAATTGTCGTAAAAATTCTTCCTCAAAAAGGAAGTTTTTAAATTTCATACGAAAATACGAAATGGCGCGAATATATGAAAGCGGATTTATTCCAAAATTATATACGGTGGAAAGCGTAACATCGGGCCATCCCGATAAAATTTGCGATCAAATGTCGGATGCGATTCTGGACGAATGTTTGCGGCAAGACCCGACGAGCCGCGTAGCCGTTGAGTCGTTCGGCGGCCACGGCCTTATTGTTGTCGGCGGGGAAATAACCAGCAATGCCGCGGTAGATTACGAGGCTATCGTGAGGGGTATTTACGCGGGCGCCGGTTATGAAGACAAGCCGCGCGTCGTAACCAACATAGTCTGCCAGTCTCCTGACATAGCATTAGGCGTTGATACGGGCGGGGCGGGGGATCAGGGCATTATGTACGGATACGCCACTCATGAGACGCCCGAGTTTTTGCCCAAGGGAGTGGCTTTGGCGCACAAACTGACTATTGGCCTGGAGCGTTTGAGAAAAAGCGGCGATATCTTCTGGCTTGGTCCCGACGGAAAGGCGCAGGTAACCGTGGAGAGCGGCAAAATAAAAACAATTCTCGTGAGCGCTCAACACGACGAACTTGTTTCGCAGGAGGAAATCCGCCGCACATTGGTTGAAAAACTTATACGGCCGCTCGTAGCCGACCTGTCCGGCGTTGAGGTCTTTGTGAATCCCACGGGGAAATTCGTTATAGGCGGTTTTAACTCCGACACTGGGCTTACAGGCAGAAAAATTATGGTTGATACCTATGGGGGTCTGATTCCGCACGGCGGCGGCTGTTTTTCTGGCAAAGATCCGACCAAGGTTGACCGTTCGGCGGCGTATATGGCGCGTTTTGTGGCAAAAAATATGGTGGCGCAAAAATTGGGAGAAGAATGCCTTGTTTCCGTGGCTTACGCGATAGGTTGCGCCGAGCCGCTGATGCTTTGCGCCGCGAACGAAAAGGGAACCGACTTAAGCGCCATACTGAAAGATAAATTTGATTTTCGTCCGAGGCAAATAATTGAAAATTTGGGTCTGCGCGCTCCTATCTATCTCAAAACCGCGGCTTATGGCCACTTTGGGAAAGAGGGGTTGCCATGGGAGATTATAGAATGAAGCTATGCGAACTTATGCCGACCGGCGGTTATCTTAGTTAGTATTTCTTTATTTTTCCTCAGTTATTCCGCCTAGGCGGAATAACTGAGGAAAAACAGAAAATGAGATTTGCCAAATAAGATTTGCTAATGGAGCCCTATCTGATATATAGCGTAACCCCACCTTCTTTTTTTGTAGGTTTCCAATTTGGAAATTCGTAAATATTGGAAACGATTCTAGCGCCGGGCTTTAACTCTCTCTCAAGTTTACGCTCCAACCGCTTCATTATTGTCGGAAAAGCGTAAACGGCAATTACGTCGTATTGCGATAAATCCGCTCGCCAAAAACTCTTCCAGTGTACGAAAGCGCGCTTTTCCAAGCCGGCGTCCTTGATCGCTTTGCGCGATTTCCACACAAGCCAGGGGTCAATCTCAAAACCGTGCGTCTTCGAGCCTTCCGAGGCAAAGGCCATAACTATTCTCCCGTCACCGGAGCCGAGATCGGCGACGAGTTCGCCGGGTTTCGCGTCTGCCAGACGTTTTATTATTCCGACGCCCTCTGGCGTTGTGGGAAAATATACGGCGCCCCTGACGAGCGGCCTCAATAGCCAGTAGAGCGCGGCCATTAACGCAATATCAATAACGATATTAAATATTAAAAAAATCGTGTACATGCGCGTATACAAAATAATAACTTGTTTAACGATGCACGCGGGTCACTTATTATTTCCCGGCAACCGGAGAATGTTTATCGTGCAAACCCATGATCAATTCGCGCACTGTATTAGGGTGTGGAATTTGTTTAAAAAGAAAAACCCGCTCGGTGCCCGCCGTCTGTATAACTACATCGCCATAGTCCAGCATAGTCGGCAAAAATCCGCTTATACTAACAGAGACATCCTGTATTTTTACCAGGCTGGCCGCTGATATTGTTCTCGCAAAAAAGCCGACTTGGTTGTTGTCAATAATTCTCTGGTCGGTAATTATCCAAATATCGAGCAAGTACATGGATACTCTAAAAAATAAACCAGCCCACCAGAAAAGCAAAAATATTATGAAAGCAAAAATGCCGTAAGACGTAAGTACGGGCATAAACTTGATCAATACAAAAAGAACAATCACGAAAAATATAGCCATAAAAAAAGATGACGCCAATTGGAGCAGAAACACGAACCAGTGCCGGTGCAATACGGCGTGCACCGTCTCTTCCGGCCTTTTCCCCTCAAAGCTGTTCCCGCTTTCCCAAAAAATGGTAAAAAATGACATATCTGTTTTAAATTGATTTTATTTTATCAAAGGTCGCGGGGCCATTCCTGAATAAATTCGAAAGGATTTGAAAAATCCATCGCGCCGTAGACAATGACAGCGGCTAGATTCAGGATTATAGAGCCAAGTAAAAATATAAAAGCCGCTCGTTTCGGCCATACGCCAACCCCGAAGCGCAACAAATGATATATCACAAGAAAAGCGAAAACCCAAAAGCCAAACAACGCTAAAATAAACAGCAATGATTCAAAGCGCAAATTATTAACGATAGAGTCCATAATGCGCCCCGCTAAGTTCATGTCTTCATTATAGCATAAATTGTAAAGACGTTGTGATTCTTTTCTGCTTCTTGCCATTTGCGCCAAAAATCAGTAGAATAAACGCGTATTGCAGCATCTCCGGTGGCAATATCTACGAAGTAGAAATTATACACAGTGCTGTTTTGATGTGTCCGAACCACGGTAGTATAATTTGTATATAACGACCGTGGTCCATGATTTCCAAATCCGAAGATTACAAAAAAGCTATAGAGTTGCGCCGCAACGGACTATCTTATCGCGAAATATTATCACAAGTTGAAGTTGCCAAATCAACCCTTTCTTCGTGGCTGAAATCCGTCGGTCTTTCAAAAGAACAAAAGCAGCGGCTAACCGATAAAAAACTTGCTTCTGCGTTACGCGGCGCGGCGCGGAAAAAAGAATTGCGCGTTAAAAAAACCGAGGCGATTTTCCGGGAGGCCGCGAGTGATATTAAGAGTATATCCAGAAATGAATTGTTTTTAATTGGCGTGGCTTTATATTGGGCCGAGGGCAGTAAGGAGAAAGACCGCCATCCTGGTTCGGGTGTACAATTCTCAAATTCCGACCCAACCATGGTTAGGCTTTATTTAAAGTGGCTTATGGAAATATGCGCGGTGCCTAAGGACAAAATTAGTTTTGATATATATATTCACGAAAGCCATAGGGATAATATTAAAAAAGTTATGGCATATTGGTCCAAATGCGTTGGATTTCCCGAAGAATCATTCCAACATGTGTATTTTAAAAAGAATAAAATAAATACAAAAAGAAAAAATACTGGCGAGTTGTATTTTGGGCTTTTAAAAGTTAGAGTAAAAGCTAGTTCCGATTTAAACAGAAAAATCGCTGGTTGGATAAAGGCGATTAATAAGCATTATTGGGGGATGGTGTAATGGTAACACGCCTGGCTTTGAACCAGGAGAGTCCAGGTCCGATCCCTGGTCCCCCAGCTGATTAGAAAATCAAGTTGAGTATTCGAAACTTAGATTTTCAATCACTCAGCCGAAGGCTGAGTACATCTAGATAACGAGTAACGAGTTTAGAAAATCAAGTTGAGTATTCGAAACTTAGATTTTCAATCACTCAGCCGAAGGCCGAGTACATCTAGATAACGAGTAACGAGTTTAGAAAATCAAGTTGAGTATTCGAAACTTAGATTTTCAATCACCACGAGCGTAGCGAGAGACTACAAAAATACGAACTACACCGAATAGGCGAGGCGTAGGATCTCAAGCGTCCCGAGAAGCGCTTTGTGCCGAGGGATTACCGCTCGAGCAAAGCGACCGAGATGGGTAGTTCTTTTATGGGGGATAGACCATTGGGGTCAAGGATGCGCGGAGGCGTATCTTGGGGGTTCAAATCCCTAGTCCTCCACCAAGTATGTTTGTCATAAAACAAAAAAATTATCTTGAGGAGTTCCACGCTATCAGCAAACAAGTGTCCGGGATTTTTGATAGTTATCTGATTGCGGAAATTGAAAAGAGAAGCGACAGCGGCCTCCTCAAGATGCTCTATAGGAAATTTTTAGAAGCAAAGAAGGGAAAAGCGCACAATCGAGCAGTTTTTGTTTATATCGCGGCGAAATTTTTTAATATTCCAATCGACAGTGATCTCAAAAATATTTTACCGCTTATGGTAATTCCCGAACTTTCTATTTGGTCAAATTATGCTTTGAATTGGGTTACTGATGAAAAAAACAATGTTTCAGGAACCAAATTAGAGGAAAATATTGATATTGTCGCTAGTCAATATCTTCTCACGGAAGTTCTGTACTTTTTGCCAGATCGTATGTTGAGGAAATATCTTGAATGGTACCGCCGGGATATGCGCGGGTATATTTCAGTAGAGGTTGACTTAACGATTACGAATTTTGAGCGACTGGAGAATGATAGGGATTTCTGGACGGCTTATAACAGAAACCACTGCATAGCTGACGTCGGGGAACTATACGCGTACTGTTTTGAGATGGTTGATGAGTATTTCATGTTGAAAACGTCCCATAAGCAGATGAGCAAAATTCGGAAGATAATGCTTGAGTTTGGGGCGACCCTTCAAGTTAATGGCGACATTTCAGATTTTATTATTCCGAATGACTTAATCAGCACGACAGAGAAACGCCCTAGGAAGGATTACTTTATTGATATTCGTACAGATCGCCTGACATACCCCATATGGCTACTTCTTAAAAAGTGTAAAATAGAAAACCCGGGGCTTTTTAAAGAAATAAAAAGAGTTGCCAAAGAAAGGGCATCCAATAATGATTTTTACTGGCGTGTACACGGGTATCTAAAAGAGTCCGGGATTATAAAAGAGATACTTGGTTATACGAGGAAGCAAAAAAATAGGCTCTTACGAGAAATTGATAAGCTTGATATTGAAAACGAAGGTCTAAAGTTATGGAAAGCGGCATTGCTCATTCTAACTGACAGTAAATTTATTCGGCAATTGAAGTCGGATTATCAACTCAACAATTAACCCCGACCGAGACCTGTCAAAATCTCTCTGGAAAAGACTCACGAAAAACCCCTACAATGCTTCTATGCAGGCGGTTCTAGACCGGAGATGCCTAGCAGTTTGTCCTATCTCCCATAAAACCTCCTCCGCCCCTCCGTTGCCCTCGGATTCCGACCTAACCTCGGACGTCCTCCTGGGCGGCCCTGGAAACGCGGAGAAAACGCAGGCCGCTCAACATACATAGGCACCCGCGAAGGAGGCAACACGGGCAGCTTGGAGAGCGGCAAAACCGCTTTTATGAGACGCTCTATTCCTTTTACATCACCTCTCTGGTCGGGAGTGGCGAAAGAAATAGCGTGGCCAGTGCCGCCAATCCGTCCGGTGCGCCCTATGCGATGGACGTAGTCCTCCGGACTCATGGGCAGGTCGTAGTTTAATACGAGCTCGATGCCCTTAACATCTATACCGCGAGAGGCGATGTCGGTCGCGACCAGAATGCGGTAGGCGCCATTACGAAACCCATCAAGCGCCATCTTACGCTGGTTTAGAGACCGGTTGGAGTGGAGTTCCGCCGCAGTATAGCCCAAAGCGCGGATTTGCGAGGCAATTCTCCTCGCGCCGTGCTTCATGCGGCAAAAAATAAGCACGGACCCTCGGTATTCCGTAAGAATTTTCTCCAAAAGCCGCGATTTGTCCTGTTTTTCCACTATGAAAAGTTCCTGCGTGACTTTTTCCGCGGGAGTCCCGGATGGAGCGACTTCTATGCGGAGAGGAAGCTTCATATACGATTGCGCTATGGCAACTATGTCCTGCGGCATGGTGGCGGAAAAAAGCATTGTTTGCCGTTCGCGTGGCAACACAGTCAAAATACGCTTCAGTTGCGGAGCGAAACCCATATCAAGCATACGGTCAGCTTCGTCCAAAACCAGTATGGCAACGGACTTGAGTGTAACCGTCTTTTGCTCAAGATGGTCAATAATTCTTCCGGGTGTAGCTATCAAAATCTGGGGATTTCTGCGGAGCTCTTGAATTTGGCGACTGATGGATTCTCCGCCAATCAAAATCGCCGTGCGTATGCCCAGCGACGCTCCGATTTTGTGGAAGACCTCGTTCACCTGCAGGGCGAGTTCTCTTGTAGGCAATACGACAAGCCCCCGTTTGCCGTTAAGAGCGGCCTGAATCATAGGTACGGCGAAAGCCAGTGTTTTTCCGGTGCCTGTTTGGGCTACGCCGATCATATCTTTCCCCTCTATTGCCGGGGGGATACATTTTTCCTGAATGGGCGTTGGGACTCTAAAATTAAGCCGGGAGAGAACATCCAGGATATTCGGTGCGATTCCGTGGCTATAAAAATTGGAGGTACCGGTCACGATATACTTCTTTCTTATTCCTTACGCTTTAACGGAAGGGGACGCGCTCAACCTCTCGTAGATTGTCGCCGCCAATTTTCTGGATAGCTCACGCTTTTTCCAGAATGAATTGCTTTCGGACGTATCTTTGTTTTGAATTTTGTTTAATTCCAGCATGACCGCGTATCGCGCGTGCCCCAGGTCGGTGTCGGATTCGGTTTTTATATCTTCCATTCCTTGATAGATCTTTTTTAAATAGCCGTATTTGTCCGCGATACCCAATTCCCGGTTGGTTTTTACGCGGTCCGAGAGTCCGCCCAAGAGTAGCGAATTAAGTTCTATGTGTTTCACAAAATCGTGGATAGCGACGAAAAATTCAAAGCCATCCGGTGTTTTCAACACCTTTTGGAATTTTTTGTCCAAGCTGGACCTTGTTTTTCCCGATAGCTTCATTATGACTTCATTCTAGCACAGTTGCGGTTAAATAGCCACCTTTTATGAAGGCAAGGAAATAACTCAACGGGCTCGCCATAAAAGAGGGAAACGGCCCATCTTTTTAGTCTTCGCTTTTGAAAAACATGCTTACTATGAAGAGAAATCCGGCGGTGATGATAATAACCGGGCCTACGGGCTTATCTATGATTGGCGCGATTATGAGGCCTAAACTGGTTGATATAGCTGCCGTTCCGATTGATACGACGAGCATTGAGTTCAAGTTTCTTGCCAAATTGCGTCCTATTGCCGGGGGTATCATTATCAAGGCGCCCATCAAAAGCACGCCCAAATAACGCAGGCCCAAAATAATAGCCATAGCGAAAGCAATAAGAAAGTACAAATTAAGGCGTTCTACGTTAATTCCGCCGGTTTTCGCCAGATCTTTTGATACCAAGACCAGAACCAACGCGTGTCTTTTTATAATGGCGAAGGTTATGACGGCTATCGCCAACACGGCTCCCAATAGGAATTCGTAAATATTAAGCTCTCCGGAACTTCCAAGGAGGGCGTCTATAAGCTCTTCCTTGGTGAGCATCAAAGTTCCTATCGCCAAACTTATCGCGAAGACAACACCAACCACGGCGTCGGTATTTATACCGCTTGCCCCCTCTATTTTCCAGATGATGATTGCCCCCACGATGAGAGCAACCGCGCCTCCCAAAAGCGGGTCAACGCTCGCGATAAGCGCGAGTCCAATTCCGGGAAGCGCGATGTGAGACATCACGTCCGAGGCCAAGGTCATTTTGCGTAGTAGGGCAAATGACCCGATAAGACCGGCGGCAACCGACGTCATAATAGCGAGGACCGTGTAGAGCGTTTCGTTGGTTAACATAAATTAACTTATTATTGGAAACTCGGGACTTATAACTGGCAACTTATAACGGCAGACCGCCCGTCATTAGTTATGAGTCAGTGCTTATGGTCGTGCTCGTAAAATTTGGTCTGGCCTCCGTATAACTCGGCGAGTACCCCGGGGTTCAAAACTTCCCGCGGAACGCCGAAACATAGTTTGGTTTTGTTTAAACAAAGAACCGTATCGGCGTGGCCATAGACCATTTGCAAATCATGGGAGACCGTTATAAGCGTAATGTTTTTCTCTTTCTGTAACCTATGAAGCGTTTCATAAATTTGCTCTTCGGAAGTAAGGTCCACACTTACCGTTGGTTCGTCAAACAACAGAAGATTGGGATTTCCAAGAAGCGCGAACGCAATAAGCGCGCGCTGAAATTGGCCGCCGGATAAATATCCAATCGTTTTATTGAGGAGAGACGGTTGCAGGCGCACCAGTTCCATTGCCTCCTTAATTCTTGTCCGGTGGTGATGCCCGTGTGAATGGTAAAAATAGTGGCGATGGCTATTGTGGTTGTCGTGGAAAGATTCTTTTGACAATAGAAAATCTTTGAGCGAAAGAGGGAAGTCGCGGTCAATGTCCAGCTTTTGGGGGACATAACCGATCACGGCATCCGGGGCAAACAGTATTTCGCCCTTGTATGGCACGGAGCCGACAAGAGTTCTCAAAAGCACCGTTTTTCCCGATCCGTTGGGGCCGATGATAACCAAGTTCTCGCCCCTTTCTACGTTGAAAGAGAGATTGTTCAAAACAACCTCGCTGCCGAATGTTACGGCAAGGCCGTTTACCGTGAGCATTTTTTCTTTTAGTTTTCCGTTTCGCATGCTTCTTAAATAGTATATCTCAAATTATATATTTTATAAAATAGGCAAAAATCAATCACCCCGCGGCAAGCCGCGGGGTATGAATCGGTAATCCCTCGTCGCTGACTCGCTCGGGATTATTTTAGCCTCCATTCGGCAACCTCGCCCCATATGGGGCGAGGTATTGAGGGTTAAAATAAGCCACCGTTGTGCTACAATTGAATTATATGGAAAATTCAAAACTTATAATATGGGTTTTGCGGGTTGCCGTCGCGGGAGAGTTCGTGGGGCACGGGGCTTTGGCGCTTACGGGCAAAGCCGATTGGGTCGGCTGGATTCAGGAGTTCGGCGTTTCCGACCCGGTATTGGCGGGACAATTATTGTTTTTAGTCGGCTGTTTGGATTTGGCGGTTGCCGCCACCGTGCTTATAAAGCCGGTGCGCGGTGTGCTTTTATGGGCGGCGTTCTGGGGCTTTTGGACCGCTCTCGTTCGTCCGCTCGTTGGCCAGTCAATTTGGGATTTCGTGGAGCGTTCTGCAAACTGGGGCGCGCCTCTGGCTTTACTCTTGCTTATGGGCTGGCCCAAGACAGCCAAAGAATGGCTGAAGTAATAATTTTTGCAAGAGAACTTCGCGAGAAGACTCAAGGGGGCCGGTTATTTTTTACTGCAAATTTTCTATAATTGCGACTTCCAGCGGCACAATCGCGAAAGGACTGTATCTCATTTCGCCATAAGCGCGTATCAGGGATTTTATGAGATTGACGTGGCTTTTTACTTCAATGGCCGACGAAAGATTCTTCAGTTTTTGTATGTCGTCACTGGTTAGTTCGCGGGCAAAAAATATTTCCAGACTCGGATTAATTTTGAGCGACAACGCGCGGCGCAGATAATGGATCAGGTCTTTATTAAATCTTGCGAGGTCGTGTCCCGACTCCTGAAATTCGGCGAGGTGCTTTAGCGCGGACGGCAGGTCCTTTTTGGCTAAGAGTACGGCAAAATTGTGAAGACGGTTCACGCTCAAGCGGCCGGTAGCGGCGTGAACCGTCGCGAGATCTATTTTTGATTTTGAGGAAGCAACTTGGTCCAGGAGCGACTCGGCGTCACGTACACTGCCTTCGCCGGAAATGGCAATAAGCTCAAGCGCCTCTGGCTCGGCTTCTATTTTTTCTTTTTCGCAAATTTGCTTCAATTTTTGCACAACTGTGTCCTTGGGCAGTTTTTTGAAACCAAATCTTTGAGTGCGGGAAAGGATTGTTGCCGGCAGTTTTTCATATTCGGTGGTAGCCAGAATAAAAATCGCGTGCGCCGGGGGCTCCTCCAGGGTTTTAAGCAGCGCGTTAAAAGCCGGCCCCGTGAGCATATGCGCTTCGTCCACGATGAAAACTTTATATGGGTAGGAAACGGGGGATAGACGGATGCCTTCTTTAAGGCCGCGGATTTCATCAATGCCACGATTGGAAGCGGCGTCTATTTCTATGACGTCCATGCCGCCCCCAGCGTCAATTTCAAGACAAACGCGGCATTTGTTGCATGGTTCGCCGGTTTTTCTGAAATTGGCGTCGGCAGTGCGCGTTTCGCAATTGGCAATCTTGGCTATGAGCCGGGCGGCGGTGGTTTTACCCGTTCCCTTGGGACCGTAAAAGAGGTAAGCATGCGCCAGCTTGTTCTCGCGGGCGGCATTTTTCAGGATTTCCACCGTTATATCCTGTCCCAAAAGATCGGAAAGCGTCTTAGGGCGGTATTTACGATATAAAGCCAGGGCCATTTGTTTTCATTTTAAATCGCCCCTTTATATTTAGCAAGAAACCCAGTATAATTATGATTTGGACTTATGAATCAGATGACTAAATTCTTAATCGGTGGCGTTGCGCTCGCAACCCTCATCTCGGGGCTGTTTTTGTTTTTGAACGGGGGAACAAGCGTTACGCTGTCTTTAAACGATAATACTGCCAAGGTTGCGGGGTTGGCGGATGCCACATCTACCGCCACGTTCACGGCCACATCCACAACAAACACCAAGGGAACTCAAAACACGCAAAACATAGCAAAATACGCGGATATTGAAAATCAAACATTGCTTCCGAACCCGCCACAAATAATAAAAGCGATTTATTCCACTGGCTGGTCCGCCGGCTCTTCATCAAAACTGGATTATTTTATCAATCTAATAAAAACCACCGAGCTTAACGCGATTGTCATAGATATCAAAGATTACTCCGGCTACGTGCTTTATAATATTGATAACGCTGATGTGGCCAAATATGGCGCCAAACAAATTGAGATTACCAAAATAAATTCCGTTATCAAACGCCTTCATGACGAGGGTATTTACGTAATCGCCCGAGTTACGGTTTTTCAGGACCCGATACTCGCGAAAGCGAGGCCCGAGTGGGCGATTCACAGGAGTATCGCGAACGCGTCCTCTTCAGCGCCGGCGATTAATTTCTCTTCAACCGCTTCACTTTGGTACGACAATAAAAAACTGGCGTGGATGGACCCGTCGGCTAGCGGGGTTTGGGATTACAATATCGCAATAGCGAAAGACGCCGCGGCGAGAGGTTTTGACGAAATTAATTTTGACTACATCAGATTCGCCTCGGACGGTAATTTAAGCGCGATGAGATTTCCGGTTTACAGCGCGAAAACGGAGACAAAAAGAGCGGCGATAGCAAGGTTTTTTAAATACTTAAGAGACCAGCTTTCCGGCATAACCATATCCGCCGACCTTTTTGGTTTGTCCACGGTAAATTACGATGACTTGGGAATAGGCCAGCGCCTGGAAGACGCGGCTCCATACTTTGATGCCTTGGCGCCTATGGTATACCCATCCCATTACGCCGCCGGTTCTTTCGGTTATAAAAACCCCGCCAATTACCCGTACGAAATTATAAAAACCTCAATGGATGGAGCGCTTAAAAAACTTAACGCTCTCGCGGACGGACAAACCGGCGGAACAGCATCTACGTCATCCGCTACAACTACCGGAGTGTCAGCTACTAGCTCCTTGCCATTAGCCACCAGTCCTTTGGTTTTGGCGAAACTGCGTCCCTGGCTTCAGGATTTTAATTTAGGGGCGACTTACGACGTGACAAAAGTCAAAGCCGAAATTCAGGCGGTAAACGACACCGTGGGCAAAACGGGTAGATTTGGCGGTTGGATGATGTGGAACTCGTCCAATGTTTACACCAAGTCGGCT
>Ga0209542_10006992_pt1 | contig 21689 bp, 23 predicted proteins | sample RifCSPhighO2_01_FD_184028 | JGI IMG/M metagenome (GOLD analysis project Ga0209542, IMG submission 184028) | Soil microbial communities from Rifle, Colorado - Rifle CSP2_plank highO2_0.1 (SPAdes) (version 2) | ecosystem: Environmental > Terrestrial > Deep subsurface > Rock core/Sediment ... | reverse complement strand
CGGCTGAGCAGATTTGAGAGAGAAAGAGAGAGAATAAACCTGCCGCGCGGATTATGGTTGTTGGCTGTCATTTGCTGTTTATTGTAGCATGACGCCGGTTGAGAGATGGATATTTTGAGGTCAGATATTTTGTAAATTGTAAATTACCTCTTCTTCCTCCTCAAAAATGTCGGTATTTCCCAAATCTCGCTGTCTTTGTCCGGCTTAATTGTCGGTTTCTTTTTGGGTTCCTGATTCTCCTGTTTTGTTTCTGTTGAAGAAGTACTTTTTTCTTTTGCCGCGCCGAAGGACTGAATCGGATTTTCTTCTTTTTTATCGTCTCTGAATTTTCTGCCCGCTTCGCCGAATCGAGGCGAGTCTTCATCGGCTAAATTCCTCTTCACATAAGAACCGAAAAGCGAATTTGCGGGCTGCACCCCATTGATACCCGTGGCGATAAGAGTGATTTTGAGCTGGTTCGGCTTTAATTTTCTGTCACGATAAGCGCCAAAAATTATTTTCGCGCCCGGGTCGACGGCCTGCGCGACCATCTTGGCCGCTTCGTTTATCTCGTTCATTTTCATATCGCTGCCGCCGGAAATACCCAGAAGAACTCCCTTGGCGCCCTCGGCGCTTATTTCAAGAAGGGGAGAATTTATTGCCTGCCTTACGGCTTCCCCCGCCCTATCCTGGCCGCTGGCAATGCCCAGCCCTATAACGGCCGTTCCGGCGCCGTCTATAATGGACCTGACGTCCGCAAAATCCAGATTGATGATTCCGGGAGAAACTATAACATCCACAATTCCTCCAAGGGCGTTTTTAAGAATATCGTCTATCGCCGCGAAAGCCTTGAGAAGCGGGGTATCTTTGGAGATAATGCTGAATATCCTGTCGTTCGGGACTATCATAAGCGCGTCCACTTTGTCGCGGAGTTTTATCATTCCCTCCTGCGCTATCCTGTCGCGCTGGCTTCCTTCAAATGCGAAGGGCTTTGTTATAAAAGCGACAGTCAGCGCTCCAGATTGCTTTGCGATTTCGGCGACAACCGGAGCGGCGCCCGTTCCTGTTCCGCCGCCGAAACCCGCGGCGATAAAAATAAGGTCGGTGCCGTTTAGCGCCTCCGCTATCTCCGCGCGATTTTCTTCGGCGGCCTGCCTGCCGATTTCCGGATTCATCCCAGCCCCGAGTCCACGCGTCAGACTTTTTCCTATGTAAATTTTTCTCCTGACGACACAATGGTCCAAATCCTGATGGTCGGTGTTAATGGCTATAAATTCCACGCCCTTCATAAAATCACGGCTCATCCGCGAAACGGCGTTACCCCCTCCGCCACCGATGCCAACAACTTTTATGTTTATGCCTGGATTGCCGTTCATTTTTTCTCTGCTTTGCCTTTTTTGCTTTGGCCTACTTGGCCTGGATTTCTTTTTCATTTTTACGAAATACTAAACAATACGAATGTACGAATCATTATATATTTGCGACTTTTTGTTTATTTCTTTAACTTTTTTCTGATTTTTATAAATTAGTATATCTGTAAAATTTTGTATTTCGTAAATTTATTATGGAATAAAATATTTTAGGAGGTTCCTGAATTTGAAATTTGAAATCGCGGATGGCTGACGATGGCGTTCACCGTCGTAAGCCCAAAGAATCAATCCCAGGCTGTTGACGAACTGCGGGTCCTCAAAAACGTCGGCGAAGTCGTTGCCTTCATTGTCCCATTCCTCGCGAATTGTAAGCCCTATCTGGCTTGTAAGTTTCAATTCTTGTTTTGCAAGTTCGGTAAAACCCGGTGTTTTCGCGCCCCCTCCTACCAGAACGGCGCCTCCGGCAAGCTTTCCGGCTTTGCCTATGTTTCTAAGGTCATTATCTATGAATTCTAAAATTTCGGCAAGGCGGGATTCTATTATCTCGGCTACGAATCGGCGTGACACCGCCCCCCTTTCTTCCGACGAAAACTTCTTGAGTTCGATTACTTCTTTAGAACCCACTTCCTTGGCAAGGGCATAACCGTAATGCAGTTTCAAATTTTCGGCAGCCGCTGCCTGGATTTTAAGACCTACTGCAATATCGTTCGTTATGTTGCCCGCTCCCAAGGGTATCAAACCGGTTGCGACAAGTTTATTCTCTTCAAAAACGGCGTATCCGGTCGTGCCAAAGCCTATGTCTATAATAATTACGCCAAGATCTTTTTGCATTTTGCTCAGCGCGGCGCGACTGGCAAGCAAAGGATTAAAAACGACTCCGTTTATTTTTCCGCCCGCTATTTCAACCGCTCTTATAACGCTCTTAACGTGTGGGGCAAAAACATCGATTATCAGCGAACTAACTTCAAGGCGGCTCCCGCTTAAACCTATCGGCTCCGTAATGTCGCCGACTCCGTCCACAATGAACTCGCGCGTGACATTATGAATTATCAAACGGTTGGTCGCGAGATTTACCGCTTGGCTTGAATTGACAACCTTTTCAACGTCTTCCGCGTAAATTTCGCTGTCGGCTCTCGAAATAGGAACTATGCCGCGCGAATTTTGAACTTTGACCTGCGGTGTCCCTATGTTTACGTAAACAGACTTCAGCCCGTGCTTGTAATTCTTCTTTACCTCGCCAAAAAGCCTGCCTACGGCGGGGGAAACTTCGCCCATTTCGATAACCACGCCTTTCCGCAATCCCAGCGCCGGTTCTTTAAAAACAGCGCGCAACACCGGCTTCCCGCCGCGTATTTCCGCCACGGCCGCTTTAAGCACGGAAGTTCCTATATCAAGACCGACAATAAAATTTGAGGACATGTTTTTGGAATTTCTAAGTTCTAATTCCTAATTTCTAATCAATGACTGATGACAAAATCCTAAAAGTTAAGTTAGTTTGGTTATTCAGCAATTGGGGCTTGATTAGGTCAATTAGAACTTAGACATTAGAAATTTGCTTCATTATCTCCTTCTCCAGCTTTTCCATCTTTATCCTATCATTTTTTTTCTTGTGGTCATAGCCCAAAAGGTGGAGAACCCCGTGCAAAAGCAGCGGAATCAGCTTATCCATTTTGGACCCGGTCAAATCGGTATTCAGATAAACCTCCCCCAGTTTTTCCGGCTCCTCTTTGGGGCGGGGCCAGCCTTTCGGCTCGCTGAAAGAAAGAACGTTTGCCGGACCCTTTTCGCGCGGTAAAAAGCGCTTTTTAAGGCGTTTCATTTCGGCATCATCAAGCAAAAAAATATCGATAATACGGGCTTTCCCGCGCGCCCTGCCGGCAACCAAAGCCATTTTTGCCATTTTGGACGCAAGGCGCTCAAGTTTTTTACGCAGGATATTATCTTTTTGGCCTTTTTCCATTTTAGAGCCAAAACTGCTTTATTTTAAAATTTCTCTGACAATCTCGCTTACAAGTTTGCCATCGGCTTTTCCCTTTGTCGCTTTTGCCGCTTCTTTCATCAATGAATTAAAATCGTTAAGCCCGCTTTTTTTGAGCTCGCAGACCAAAACAACTATCTCTTCTCTACGCATCCGCGCCGGTAAATATTCATTTATAAAAATAAGTTCTTTCTCTTCTTTCTCGGCAAGTTCCGGACGCCCCCCTTTCCGGAAGAGCTCAATGGCTTCTCTTCTTTTTTTGACCTCGCGCTGCATTATTTCGATAACTTCCTCGTCGCCCAAAACCGGAGCCTGCCCGGTGCCTCTTTTTTCTATTTCACGGTTCTGCAACAAGGAAAGCACGAACCTAAGGACTCCGGTTTTTTCGGCGTCCCTCCTAAGAAGCGATTCCTTTAATTCATCGCCAAGCTTTTCTTTTAAGCTTTTTCCCATTGGCAAGTTAGAGAAGTCCCAGTTTTTTGAGCCTTTTTACTTCCGTTTTTTTGGTTTCGCGATGCAAGGCAGAAATCTTGCGGGTGCGCTTGCCGACAGCCCTGGCGCGGAATTTTCTTTTTCTGAATTCCTTGATAACGCCGCTTTGTCTTACTTTCTTGGAAAAACGGTAAAGAAGCGCGCTTCCTGATTCGCCTCCTCTCTTTTTGACTTCTACGGATGACATTTTTTATTTTTATTCGTTGATGATTGTTTGTTTCCTGATCTTCGCGGCCGTTTCCTGAACAGTCTCGCCGGATTTGTTATCGACCACCGATTGTAGCGGGCTTCCCTTGTCGTTTAAATACCTCGGGATAATATGTATATGAAGATGTTCTATCTCTTGCCCGCTGTACTTCCCGTGATTTATGCCTATGGTAAAACCTTCCGGCTTAAGTGTTTTTGAAATAATTGTTGTCGCCTTTTTAACGGCGGCGAACAATGACTTAATCTCTCTTTCTTCGGCATCCAAAATCGTTTCTCTGTGAACCTTTGGGATAACCATGGTATGGCCTGGCGCTCTGGGATAAATGTCAAGAATCGCCATGTTGTCTTCGTCTTCATAAACAGTCTCTGCTTCAATTTCCTTCTTCCCAATCCTGCAAAAAATACACTCTGTCATTGTTTTTTTCTTGATAAGCGTTTCTTTACCTCTTCCACGATTGTATCCATGGAAACGCTTTCCTGCAAGTGGGTTTCAAGATCCCTGACAATAATGCTGTTTTCAAAAATTTCCTTCTGGCCGAATATAAGAGCAATCTTCACCCCTTCCTTATCGGCAAGTCTAAGCTGGGTTTTAAGAGAATCGCGGCCGAGCGCTTCGCTGGCGGAAATTCCCGCTGAACGCAGCTTCTCAAGAAGGTTGAGAGACTTCTTTTTGGCAAGCTCGCCGACATGAATGACGAAAACTTTCTTTGGGGATTTGTGCGGGATTTCAATCTCCTGCGCCTTCATAACCGCTATAAGGCGCTCCGGGGAAACCGCGCCGCCGACAGCTGGGGTTGTTCGGCCGCCAAGCATTTCCATAAGATAATCGTAACGCCCTCCGCTGGGTAGCGCCCCTATTTCCGAGCCCGGGCCTTCAACGAAAAATTCAAAAACAGTCCGGCTGTAATAATCAAGCCCGCGCACAAGAGTGTTATCTACATTGTATGATATTTTTAGTTCGTCCAGATACTCAAAAACACCCTTTAAATGCGACGTACACGCCGCGCAAAGCTTATCCAGAAGATTGGGCGCGGAAACTTTAAAAGGAATACATGTTTCGTTTTTACAGTCGAGCAGACGCAACGGGTTTGTTTTAACCCTTCTCTGGCAATCAGGGCATATTTTTTTCTCCTTGTCTTTGTAGTACGACTGCAGTTGGCGCTTATAAAGAGGTCTGCAAACTCTGCAGCCGATGGAATTTATCTTCAAAACTATGTTCTTTATTTTTAGCTTTTCGAGAAGGCGCTGGAAAATAAGTATTATTTCGGCGTCATAAATCGGGTCATTGCCGCCCCCGACTATTTCAAACCCCGCGTGGTCGAACTGCCGAAAACGTCCGGCTTGCGGCCGTTCATGACGGAACATCGGCCCAAGATAAAAAAGTTTTTGAAGAGAGGCGGCGCGCCCCATGTGGTGTTCCAAATATGCCCTTGCAACGGGCGACGTGCCTTCGGGCCTTAAAACAAGAAGGTTTTCACCCCTGCTCTTAACGAAATACATCTCTTTGCCCACTATATCGGTTTCTGCCCCGACACCGCGCTCAAAAAGCTCCGCGCTTTCCAAAACCGGCGTTTCTATCCTGTTAAAATTATAAAAATCGGCCAGCTCGTAAACTATCCCGAAAATCCTGTCGCGCAACGGCCACTCGTACGGCAGAATATCATGCATTCCCCTTGGCGCCTTGAATCCCTCGTTGGATGCTTCTTTCTTTTTCACGGTTGTTTTCTTTTTCATTATTTTTTTACGCAATCCGAATCTACGAATTCATCCGAATGACACGAATTTAATTTTGGGACATTCGGGTTAAATTAGGATTTTTAGGGTCGGTTTACATTAATACGACGGCGCGGCGAAAACTTTCATGGAAGTCGGCGGCCAAAGACGGAACTGTGCCAGCCCCACAATATCGTTCTTGGGCAGAGCCCCCCAACTCCTCGAATCAAAACTATAAGCCCTATTGTCTCCCAAAACAAAATAGCTGTCTTCGGAAATTAGGAATTCGGCAGTACCGAAAACGGACACGGTACCGATAAGATATTTTTCATCAAGAGAAAACCCTTCCTTATTGGAATCGTTGAAAATAGTTACTCTATTGTCTTTTATAACAACCCGCTCGCCCGGCAAACCTATAATTCTTTTTATGAAATAAACCGACTTGTCTTTGGGATATTTGAAAACAATAACCTCTCCCCTTTCCGGAACGCGAAAACGATAAGTAAGTTCGTCAACAAGAAGGTAATCGCCGTCGGAAAAACTGGGTACCATGCTTGCTCCGCTGACCAGAAACGGCTGAACCAAATAGCTTCTAATCAAAAAAACGGCTGCGAAAGCGACTACCGTAATTTCCGCTATCTCAAGAACCGAAGAAAGAAATTGTTTCATTGTATTACCTATTGTATAGTAATAACTGGAAGAATTCAACCCCAGCAAATGGAAAAACAATTTTCAGAAAAGAGAATAAAACTTATAATCGGCCTCGGCAATCCGGGGCCGGAATACGAAAACACGTACCACAACGCGGGCAAGCTTATGGTGGATTATATGTTGGAAATTTGCGCTTTAAAAGATTCAGTTTTGGCATCAGGTTTCCGCAAACAAGCTTCAGCTTCCTGTTTCGAAATTTCTGCGTGCGGCAAAGTTAATCTGGCCAAAACACTGACTTATATGAACGAAAGCGGGAAAGCCGTAAAACTCGCGATGAAATCATTGAAGGTAAATACCGACTCGCTGATGATAGCTCACGATGACAGCGACATAGAACTCGGAAAATACAAAATTTCGTTTGGAAGCGGCCCGGCTGGGCATCGCGGAGCGCAATCTGTTATTGAAAGTCTCGGAACAAAAAATTTCTGGCGTCTGCGCATCGGCATAAGACAAAACGCAGATAAGTGCGGATTAAAACAGCAGATAAGCGCATACAATATCAGCGTAAATCAGCGTAAAAATCCGCGTAAATCAGCGGCTTTCAGAATGAAAGCGAGTGAGTTCGTGCTCAAAAAAATAACCGTCGCCGACCGCGAACTTATGCGTTCCGCTTTTGAAAAAGCTTACAAAGAAATTTTCCGCTATTTAACCTTAAAACTTATCGCGAAGTAGAACGCGCCTTCTTGCTGATTTATGTCCGACAAATTTAAATTAACGGATGAGAACGACGAATCCCCGGCTATGGCATTTTTGAAATTGAGAATTTGTTCTTGAGAATCGGTTTCGCCGCTAAAAATCACCGGCAGATCGCTGGCTTGAAAATACAATCTGTCGACCGCTATCCCGTTTTTATTCATAAGTGAAGTAATTTTGTCCAGCACGTGCGATTTTGGTTTCAGCGACTTTTGAGCATTGGAAAGAAGCGTTACCGAATTGTTGAAATCTTTTATTTTTGTTCCCAGAGCGCCTATTTCCTCGTTCTGCTGGGCGCTTAACTTAAACGATGATTGAGATTCGACTGATTTGCCCATATTTGCCAAAAAAACGTATGATGAAATAAGAAAAAGAAGGAGTATTCCCATAGATGAATACACAAGCACCTCCCAAAATTTTATAAAATTCATCACTTCCATGCGATGAAACTCTTCCTGGGCGGTCATTTCAAAAAGATTAATGTCTTTGTCTTCAAAGCGCGGGATTTCGCCGCGTATGGCGGCGCCGGCGGCTTCGTACCATTCCCGTTTCAATGACTGTCCGAAATTAAGCGTAAGCTCTTTTACATTCATTGAAAAATTATCTTTAACGACCTTAGCCATTTCTTCAACTAAGCTGTTTGAGGCTACCGCTATCTCGGTAAGCGGCTCATGCCAATGACTGCCGTAAAAGTTAAGAACCTGATGCAAATTCCGCTCAATGGCGTTTTCAAAATCTTCCCATGAAGTTTCTTTTGCCTCGCCGCGTATATCGCTCCATGACTGGAAATATTCGAAATGAAGCTGTCCCAGGCGGAGTATGAGAAACTTCAATCCTCTGTCATCGGCGCTTAAAACTAAAAGCGGTTTTTCCGTCTTGAACTCCGCGCCTTTTTCCCTTATCAGTCTGGTTAAGGAAAGCGTTCCAGATTCCACCGCTACGGCAAAAAATCCGGCTTCCGCAAGCGCGCTTTTTAATCTGTCAATAAAAGCTTTTTGCGCGAAAGCGCTTAAAATTTCTATTTTTAAATCCTTATCATCCTGGTTTATAAGCTGCCATCCCGCGTAAGCCTGAGAAAGGTCAAACGGGGAAATCATGTTTATATTAAGCCGAACGGCTTCTTTTAAATTCTCGTCATTCATAATGGGGAGGCTGAATACTTGCGTGTAAACATGCACGGAGCCCAGCGTAACAACGGCGTTTATTATTTTTTCATCTCTGAACCCCGGAGATATTGTTTCATGAAATTTTTTCAGCGCCTCAATCAGCATCTCGTAATTTTTTATTTCTCCGTCTTCGATTATTCCGGGCGGCAGACGCAGTCCGGCCGTTACCAAAGAGCCATCCATAAAATACGCGAATCTTAAATCGGTATCGGAAATTTCCAATCCTCCTATCTTCGTTTTTGCTCTTAACAAAGAAAGTAATTTTGATAAAATTTTTCTCGTGTCCATTTTATTATTTTACCCCGCACCTTTCCAAAATACCACATAACCTCCAGCGAGGATGAAAAAATTATAATAGATGTTTTCTGTGAGTCATAATATCACGTAGAAAGGTGCGGGGTTTATCACAATATCCCGATTATTTACAGTGTAAGAAGCTGCCAGGAAACAAGGCTTATTTGGCCGGTCGTGCTGTCCACAGAAACGATAACCTGGAGCTTTCTTTGCTGAAAAAAGACGGTTGCGCTGGAAACGATCTTTGCCTGGCCGGCAACGGGAGAATTTTGGTTGACAGTCACGCTCGCCGAGTCGCTTCCTACTGGAACGGAATACGATGAGACTGATGAAAAATCCTTATTCCTCGCAAGTCTCATAAGCGCGTCTTCAGCCCCCGCGGAAGCCAAAGACATGGCGCGGTTCGCCGCCTGGTATCCATAACCTGAACTTAAAAAACTGTTTGCCAAAAAAGCCACGGCAACTCCTATGGAAAGCACGATTACCCCTATAAGAAAAACGAAAGACAAGGCGGCCTGGCCGTCACGGCGACGAGAATAATGAATAGTGAATAATGAATAGTGCGTGGCAGTGGTCATATCAGATATTATACTACAATAAAATTAGGCGTTTTAATTTTCATAATTCATTTTTACGGGCTCCAATTTATAAGCACTTCGTCCACTCTTGGGGTCGAACGCTGGGATTGGTCGGAAACAAGAAATATTCTGTAACGAAAATATCTATTGTTGTTAAAAAGATTATAATCAAGTTTCAAAGAAGCGTCCGGACCGGTATTGTAGTAAGTATTGCTTGTTCCGTCGGTCCCTATGAAACTCCATGGACCGCTTGATGAGTTGCTGGCGGCAAATTGAAAACGGACAGCCGTTCCGCTCGGCAAATCACCGTGCCACAAAACAGAATTGAGTTGCGCCCCATTAGCCGCCCCGGTATCGTAAGTCGTCGAATCAAGCGTTGCCACCACGGAAGTTGCCGTCCATGTCGTCAAAACTCTGTAGTCGGACGAAGCGCATGTACCGGTATTCGCGCAGTTAAAACTGATCCATCCGATTGTGTCATTCCACGCGTAATTCTGAAAATTCCCGTTTGCGTCTATGTAGACGCGGTAGTTGGATGTCCCGCAGCCGTCTGTATTATTGCAATCAAAGCTTATCCATCCATATTGGTCGTTCCAGCCCCAGTCGGAAAGATTGCCGCTCCCGTCATTAGTCACCTGATAATCGCTGGTTCCGCAAATGTCCCCGCTTCTTGTCGTATGGCAATCAATAGAAATGTCTCCCGCGGAAGAACTGGCGTACCCGGTAAGATTCAGCAAACTCACCGTTATCGTGTCAGTATTGTAAAAATCGAGCCAGCCGATGATGTCGCTCCAAGCCCAGTGAGACGTCGTGGAGGCGCTTATATTCGTGGCCGACTCGGCAATATTGGTCAAAAGAAATAAATTCAGTCCGAAAATAAAAACCAGAATGAAAATCCCGATTGCGTTTTTCATAAAAATTTTTACGAGCGTCTTGTTCATCATTGGAAATTTATTATTATCGAACCGGTTGTCGTTGAATGGTATATTTTGGTTGAGGTTGAAAAACTGCTGTTGGTAGTGGTCGCAGGGCCTTCCTGCCCCGAACCGCCTGACCAATCCGTCTGGTCAAAAACGTTGTTCCGGAACCTGGTTAAATACATGGAAAATGAGCTTGTCGGTCCGTTCAGCCATCCGTAAACAACAGTGGCTTTCTCCGTTGAAGGGTCATTGGTGCCGCCACTTGAAAGAAGGGCGTCGCTGACATCGCGTCCGACGGTGTCGAGGTAAAAATATCTCGTGTATATGTTACTGGTATAAATAGTTTTGATTTCTGCGGCTGATAAGGCCCGGTTGTAAATGCGAACTTCATCCATGATGCCATTGAGAAAATTACCATTATTATTGCGAGCCCCGATATTCACCGGATTGGAATTGAGAACGGAAAAACTCATAGCTCCGTTAGTTCCGGTTCCTGATAAATCTCCGTCAAAATAAGCTTTCATACCGGAACGATTTTGGCTGCCGTCAAAAGTCACGGTCGCAAAATGCCATGTCCCATCATTGATTATTTGGGAGGTACTCACTACGTAAGCGGTAGTTCCATTGTAAAAAGAGAATCTTAAAGAGTTGTATCCACTAAACGACCAAACATACCAGCCTATTCCATTTATCGTTGGGGTTTTTGTAACGAAACCTACATTGGTGGCTGCTGATGGAGCCTTTACCCAGAATGAAACGCTGAACGGCGTATTGGTATCGAATTGAAGATTGCTTGGATTCCCAATAGTTACATAGTTATTTGTTCCATTGAAACTAAGCGCCTGACCAACCTGGCCGGAAACAGAAGTCGGACCGTTAGTTGATGTTCCGTTGTTTCCATTCCCCGAAAAATCATAAGCAACGGTACCGGTTGATTCGTCCAATTTCCAGTAACCGACCAATCCGGAAGTCACGCCGTCCGCAGATATTCCCTCTGTTCCTGTTGCCGCAACAAACGGCGATGAGACGGAAACAAGAAAATATTTATTGGCTGAACTTGTCGCCAATGAAGATATATTATACCAATTAGCCTCGCTAAAAACCCTGACGTTTTCCAGAAGTTCTTTTCCCAAAGCCGATGATACCTGCACCTTGTCAGCTTGAGTATTCGCTCTGAGCGCCGGTGCGATTACGCTGACGGCGGCGATTATTAGAATAGTTCCGACAGCCAAAGCCACGAGTATTTCAATCAAAGATTGCCCCTTATTATCGGAATGATGAATGATGAATGATGAATAACAGGATTTTTTCATTGTGTTCTAATTATACAACCTTTCCTCGCCCATTATTCGTAATTCATTCTTCTTAATTCACTATTTAAAAACTAACCGCCCCGGAAGACGCGACGCTGATTGTCGAAGAATTTGAAGTTCCCTTGCCGGAAACATAAATCTTAATAGACGCCGAACTCGAAGCCTGACCGCTCAATTGAGCGAATGTCGCGTCAATGGAAGACCCGGACGCGATGCTTGAGGTGGCGTAAACTATACCTGAAGGCAATCTATAATATCCGAGCACCGTTGAGGTGCTATATGTCTGTGAGTAAAACAGCGCGTAGAAAGGGGCCGTTGTAGTGGAATTTTCGAAATGAACTCCCCAGCTTGTACTCGATGCCTGCGAAACAGAACGAGATCTGGCCTCGCGAAGCAAAGATGCAATCTGTTCCGTGGCATTGTTCAAGTCCGTCTGCGCGCTCCTTCCAAGCAAATTCAATAAAGCCACTACGGAAATAACGCCTATCATGGATATGACTATAAGTAATTCGATAAGCGTCGTCCCTGTTCTTTCGTAGCTTGGAGCTTGGAGCTTGGAGCTTGGAAATTTCTTCATTGTTTTTATACAGAATCCGATTATTCGGCAAACTAAGTTCTACTTTCTAAGTTCTAAGTTCCAAACTCCAAACTAAAATTGCGCGGTTAACTGATAAATCGGGATAATTATCGCGAGTGCTATGGTAGCCACCATTACTCCCATAATGAGCAAAAGCGCCGGCTCAAGAAGCGATACGAGCGATTTGATGCCAGATTCTACGTTTGTTTGATAAAATTCCGCCAGGGTTTTAAGCACTTCTTCCAAATGGCCGGCTTTTTCGGAAATCGCGATAAGATTGGTTACCACGCCGGGGAATACGCGTTCGCGCCTGAATGCTTCTCCGATTGTTAGTCCCTTGGTCAAACCTTCTTCAGCTATGCGTCTTAGGCTGACTTTGAATTTTTCCGAACTAACCACTTCTGCCGTTATATTTATAGATTGGATTATCGGGATACCCGCTTTCATCAGGGCGCCGAATGTATAGGCGAAGCTTTGAATGGCTATATCGCTGTAAATCTTTTTTATTACGGGCAGATTCCACATAATATGGCTAATCGCTCGACGCCCCGTGGAAGTTCTCCAGAAAAAATATGTCAATGAAGCGACTATGACCAAAAACGAAAGACTCAAAGGCCATATATTATCCCCCATAAAAAGCCCTATTCCGAAAACTATTCTTGAAAACGTAGGTGGCTTGATGCCCGCCTGAAGAAAAGCATTTGCTATTTTAGGCAAAGCGAAAGTAACAAGAAACCCTATTATAATAAAAGCCATTACGGTCAGAATAATAGGATATATAAAAGCGGAACGAACCTTGCTCCGCAGTTCGGCTTCGCGCTGCATGGAATTGCTTAGGTCTTCAAAGGTCTGCTGTAAATTTCCGGAAACCTCCGATGCTTTCACCAAATTCACAAAAACAAGCGAAAATGTCCTCGGGTAATTCGCGAATGCCTGGTAAAACGGCCGGCCATTGCTGAGATTTTCTCTTACTTCAAAAAGGAAATTTCTCATGGCCGGTTTATCGAAATCGGATATTAATATGTTGACCGCCGAAAGCAGGTCTGTGCCTACTTTCAACATTAAAGAGAGATATTTTGTTAAAAAAAGTTTATCCGTAAGAGTAATCCCGCCGAATAGCCCGAAAAAACTGCTCTTCGCGGTTTTTATCGGCTTTACCGAAAGAGGCTTCATTTCCTTTTGGGAAAGAAAATGGAGAACCTGGCTGAGATTGTCGGCATCAATTTCAGCCTCGATAATCTTGCCGGTTTTATCCGCGGCGGAATAGTGGTAGAGCATAATGCTAAAACAAATAAAAATTAGAAATTTTTTGGCCTTTACTCTCTTATCACCCTCAATACTTCCTCAAAAGTAGTTTTGCCAAGCTGAACCTTGGACAAACCGTCCTCGAACATAGTTTTAAAACCGTTTGCTCTCAACTCCTTGCGTATCGCCTCCAGACTGAATTGCGGATCTATTAACAATTTTTTAATTTTATCATCTATCTCCATGGCTTCAAAGATGCCGAAACGCCCCCGGTATCCAAAAGAATTGCAAGACGGGCAACCCTTGCCCTTGAAAATTATTTTGGGGATTAAAGATTCGTCTTCTATATCCAGTTCTTTAAGCTGGCGCCTCATTACTTCCTTAACCTCTTCGGGTGTCTCGTAAGAATATATGCACTGCGGACAAATTTTTCTTACAAGCCGCTGGGCTATAATCAAATTCAACGTAGCTGCTAAAAGAAAAGGAGGAACGTTCAGGTCGAAAAGACGAGGAATCGCCGTCGGAGCGTCGTTCGTGTGCAACGATGAAACAATAAGGTGTCCTGTAAGCGCCGCCTGTATTGATATTCCCGCGGTTTCGTTATCTCTTATTTCACCGACCATTATTATGTTCGGGTCCTGACGAAGAAGCGCGCGCAAACCGCTCGCGAAAGTAATGCCTGCGGCGGGATTCATCTGGGTCTGGTTGACGTATTTGATGTTGTATTCGATAGGATCTTCAACCGTGGCTATATTTACGGTCGGTTTGTTCAAAATGTTCATTATCGCGTAAAGAGTCGTAGTTTTCCCCGAGCCGGTCGGACCGCATGAGAGTATTATGCCGTAAGCTTTTTTCAAATTCTCCGAAACTACTTTCGCAGTATGTTCAAGCATTCCCAGTTCTTCCAAAGAAAGAGGTTTTTGCGCGGATTCCAAAAGGCGCATTTCAAGCTTCTCGCCGTAAAAAGTCGGCATTACCGCAACGCGGATGTCAATGAACTGGTTGGAAATCGGATAGCGAAAACGACCGTCCTGCGGCTGATGATGCTCGTCTATTTTCAAGCCGGAGAGTATTTTCAGCCTTGCTATCAGAGCCGGATGAACTTCTTTCGGAATTCTCAAAATTTCGTAAAGAATACCGTCTATGCGATATCTTATCATCGTGCTATCCTCCAAAATTTCCATATGTATATCGGAAGCGCGCAAAGAAGCGGCGTAAGAAATTATGTTATCTACTACGGCAACGACGGGAACCTGCAAAGACGCTTCTTCAAGATTGCGGCTGGCGCTTCTCAATGACGCCTGTACGTTTTCTTCTATTATTTTCTTGAAATCAAGCGTCATTTCCATACCGTAAACGGAGAAGGCGCGATCCAGGTCTTCGGACGTCACCAAATACGGCTTTATTTTGCCGTTAAGACGCTCGCTTAAAAATTCTATAGTTTCAAGGTCGCTTGGGTCGGTCATCGCTATGTCAAAAGTGCCGTCCGGCTCGCGCCTGAACGGAACGGCCCGCCTCTGGCGGGCTGTTTCTTCCGGCAACATCTTGACGACTTTGTCGTCAACGCCCATCTCCGAAATATTGGCAACCCCGATTCCAAGCGTCTCGGCGATAAACTGATTCAAAAAATTCAGCTCGACTACCTTTTCTGAAACAAGCTTGTCTATCAAATTTTCATTTTTACGTTTAGCTTCTTCAACAATGGCATCAAATTTCTCGGAAGAAATCAAATCTTCCTGAATAAGCTTGTTTTTAAGTTGGGTATTTGAGATTGGAAGGTTCATGGGTTTTACGAAATACAAATTTGTACGAATGTACGAATAATTAATAAATTCTAATGTCTTTGCGAGCCGAAGGCGAAGCAATCTCGCCCAATGTCATCCTGAACGAAGTGAAGGATCTCTTCAAAAAACATTGGAGATTCCTCACTAACGTTCGGAATGACGAAAGGCAGAGTATATAACGACAGCATTATAACCGTTTGGAACATTTTAATTTGAAATTTGTTTAGAATTTAGCGCTTGAGATTTCGAATTTATTCCAACGTTATATAATCAGAAAATTAAGCGCAGATTGAGGAATCAAGCTCTTTAAAAGTATAGCAAAAATAGCAACCGGTAGCCACGCGTAAAAAAACGGGGCGCGCCCTTTTCCAAAAAAATGATAGAACGCGGAGATAAAAAGACCGACAACAAGCATAAGCGGTATGTAAAAAAGGAATCCCGGATACCCGGTCAGGAAAACTCCGAGTGCCAAAAGCCAGCTTTCTTCTTTTTCCAAAAAGCGCTCGTTAAAGCGCGGATTTAAAAATTCCGAAATGAATTTCGCGGCCAGCGCGAAAACAAGGGCTACGATTATCGGAGAAAAAAATCTCCATCCGACGTAGTAGGCAAAATAAGGCCATTCTCTGAAGGGCTGCAAAAAAGCATGATATTGCAAAAAGGACAAATAAAAAGCGTAGCCGAAGTTCCCCAATACGCTGAAAACAAAAACGGGCTTGACGCACTTACCAAAAAGAGAACGCCCGAACAGCTGTGCTCCGATTGATAAAATCAAAACCAGTATGCTGAATTTTTCGGCGAGCGGCATTTACCATTACAAACCAAGGCTCGAGCCAACTTCGTAAACCGTGGAGCTGCTGCCGCCATCCGTAGATTCAACGTCGGTTGTGCCACTGGCGGCGTACCTTGTGCTTTCCATATCTGCGTTAATCTCAAACTGGAAATTTGACGAGCCATTAGTCGCGTAGCTATAAAAGTAAGTGGCATTATTAATCGGGTCTACCGGCTCGGCGCCAAGCGGAGAACCGGAACTGATTGCCGTAAAATTTATAGGTATCCAGCCGGCGCCAGTGGTGCTGCCGGCGTTGGCTGCGGTTGTGGTAACGACTGTTGTTGCGGTCATTCTGCCGGTACAAGCAGTTGCGCTGGAGCCGGAGAAAGAAACGTAGCAATTGGTGGAAGTTCCCATGCTCGGCGAAGTAACGTCAGCCAAATAAAGCCCGATTGCGCTTTTAAGCGTGGACATGTCGCTTATTCTTTGCGAGTCCCTTGCTTGCTTGAGCATCTGCGCGGGGTTAAGCGTCAGAATGACCGCGACTGCCAATATGGAAAGAATTGCTATAACGACCAGGAGTTCTATCAATGTGAAACCTTTTTGTAAGCTTTTTTGTTGCATAGTTTTTACTTGGTTAATTTAGCGACTTTACCCGGCTTTACTTGGGCACGGGTTTATTTAGCTGTTATCATAGCATATTGACAACCAAGCCGCCTGTGGATAACTCAATTTAGCTGTCAAAAACCCGTAAGTCTTCTCCCGGCTCCGCTTCAAGTCTAAGCCGACTGCCGTTCGGGAGGGAGAACTCCAAAGAATACGCGTGGAGCATAAGTCTTTTTGCAAGACCGGCGTTTTTCTTGCCCCCATACAATGGGTCGCCAACTATTGGATGTCCTATTGATGCCAAATGAACCCTGATTTGATGAGTCCTGCCTGTTTTAGGGAAAACCTCCAGCAATGAAAACGGCACCCCGCCAAAAATGAAAGTTTTCAATACTTTGTATTCAGTAACGGCTGTTTTGGCCATTTTCCCCGAATGAATGCTTCTTTTTACCGTGCCGTTTTTTATTCCTATTGGTTTGTCTATGACCCCATGCTTCTCTTTCGGTTCGCCTGAAACCAATGCCAGATAAGTTTTTTTTATTTGTCTTTCCTTAAAAAGCGATTTGAAATAATCAAAATATTTCTGATTTCTCACAGCGAGCATTATCCCTGAAGTTTCCCTGTCCAGGCGATGAACTATTCCTGGCCTCATTTCCGGGTCGTCACCGACCGTTTTCATTCCCGGATACTTTTTTAAAAGCCAACTAGATAGCGTTTCTTCCCCATTTGCCATTTGCCATTTGCCATTTGCCCTGTACGGATGCACCAACATGCCCGCCGGCTTGGAAATCCCGACAAAGTTTTCATCCTCGTAAACTATTTTGGGTTTATCCATTGGTTCAATCAGCGAATAACGAATTTATTACGAATATACGAATTAATTCGTAAATTCGCGGCAGATTCGATATTCGTTGATAATTTTAAAATAAGTTAACTACGTCCCTTACGGTAATTATCGCCATAAGGAACAAAAGCGCGGCAAATCCGACACCGTTGATTAGAGATTGCGTTTTTATGGAAACGGGCGCGCCTTTAACTTTTTCCAAAATTATTAAAAAAAGACGTCCCCCATCAAGCGCGGGAAAAGGAATAAGGTTTAAAACCGCGAGATTCAGCGAAATCAATCCGAGCAATTGCAAAAGATAGATGAGGCCGATATGCCCTGTTTGTTCGGCTACTACGAAAATTCCCACTGGGCCGACTACTCCGGCCATAAGTGAACCGTGGACGAGCAGGTTCTTGAATAATTCATAAAAAGCGGAAACAGTGGCTTCACAAATTAAAATTGATTCTTTAAATCCGGAAACAAGCGCGGGAAAAAATTTCTGCCGCTCTATCCCCGCCTCTGAAAATTCCACCCCAAAAGCGCCTTCGTTGGGCCCTGTCGAAATTTTCGGAACCGCGGTGAATTTGAGGTCTTTCCCGCCGCGGACTATTTCAAAAGTCGTCTGCTTCCCGCGATTTTCATCAATAAAATTTTTAAAATCGCCGGATGACGGATAATTTTTTATTATATCTCCTTTTTCTATTCCTGCTTTTTCCGCGGGAGAATTCGGCTGGACTCCGTTAACGATTACCAAGGGAGATGTGCCCACAATAAAAACAAAAGATATAAGTAACCAGCCGATAATAAAATTTATCAAAACGCCGCTTGCTATTACCAAAAAACGTTTCCATGCCGGCTGAAAAAGAAAATAACGTTTTTTTTCTTCCGGCGGTAGCGCCTGCAATTTTTCCGGATTGGTGATTTGTTCTTCTTCGCCGGAAATCTTTACGAACCCGCCGAATGGCAACCAGTTGAAGCTGTATTCCGTCTCGCCCTTTTTACCCTGAGCTTTGTCGAATGGGCGCCAAGCTTTTATTCTCGGAGGAAATCCGAAACCGAATTCATCCACTTTCATTCTAAAAAGCTTGGCGACAAAAAAATGCCCCGCTTCGTGTCCGAGAATCAAAACCGCGATGCCTACAATAACTATGATGGCGATTAACATAATGATAAATTTACTAAATACTAATATTTACGAATGTACGAATTATTTAAATTAGTATATTAGTACTTATTTGTATTTCGTAAATTATCTATTCTTCAATTTCCTTTATCTTATTTCCTAGTATCTCATCTATCTTACGGTTCGCCTCGGCGATAAGTTTTTGCGTTTTTTCCTTAGCTTCAAACAATTCATCTTCGGTTATTTCTCCGCCTTCCTCCGCGGCCTTGAACTTTTTATTGAATTCGTCGCGCTGATTCCGCAGGCGTATTCGGGCGGTTTCGGTAACTTTTCCGGCAAGTTTCGAAACTTCCTTCCTCCGCTCGTCGGTAAGTGCAGGCAAAGAAGCCCTGATTACATTGCCGTCGTTTGAAACACTCATTCCTATATTGGCGTCTTCAATTGCTTTCATTATTGCCGGTATGGCGTTTTTGTCCCAAACTTGAAGCTCTATTTCGCGCGGCGGCCTTAAATTCAAAGAGCCGAGCTGTTTGATGCTCATAATTTGGTCGTAGCAACTTACTTTAATGTTTTCCAGAATTTCCACAGAGGGACGATTGCCACGCACTCCGCCGAGTTCTTCCTTCAGGACGTCAATGGAATTTCTCAAAGAAATTTCTAGCTCTTTTAAATTTTTTTCAGTTAACATGGTAATTTAATCTCTAACTTCAAAAACCCGTCTTTGCGAGCGAAGCGAAGCAATCCCACGTTTGAGATTGCCACGCTCCTGCTGGAGCTCGCAATGACTGAAGCGTTTTGTAATTTTAGCCATTTGATATTGTTTAGAGATAATGAAATTTCATTTCATCAATTGGTTCGCTCGCCGAAAATTCATTATTTTGAATTTTCTTCTCGCTGCCAATTGTAGAGATTAGGATTTAGAGATTTTTAATTTATAAAAGTGCTTCCAACTGTAATCTCGGATTTATATTATACGATTCGCCGTCTCTGCGCAAAGCCGAAATCTTGTGCCATAAATCGGCGTTCTTGCCGGAAACAACATCATTTGAGAGAAAAATCAAAAGTGCTTCAAGAAAACGGGAAAGGTTGAATTTTTCGTCTTCAAGAATTGTTTTTATAACATTGCGCCTTTCCCAAAATCCCGACTTCAAAAATTTTTCCGCCGACTGGCGGAGCAGTTTGAAACTTTCATCGGAAACGAGCATAAGGGCGAGCCCCGGCTGGCCGAAAGAAGCTTCGGCGAAATTCCTGGCATCGTCCGCTTTGCATTTTACGGTTTCTTTAAGCCACTTTTCGATAAGAGTTTGTCCAATGGGCGCGAAATAAATTTTTTGCATACGTGACTGGAGAGTCGGCCACAATCTTTCATAATCGCTCGCGATGAGTATAAGAAGCGAAGATTCCGGGGGTTCTTCGGCGATTTTTAGAATCGCGTTCTGCGCTTCGCCAGTCATGGCTTCGGAATCATCAATAACCGCCGTGCGGCGCGAACTTGCGAACGGCTTTTGCCATAAAAAATTTCTTAGCCGGCGCATCTGGTCTATGCCTATAGTCCCCTGTTCGTCAGGTTTTATGAGTAAAAAATCAGTTAAAACTTTCTCTGGTTCGAGAAGCTTTCCAATTTCGAGAAAATTCGCGAGGCAGGACGCGAAAAGTTTTTTGCCGACGCGCGGCTGGCCGAAAAAAAGATAGCCGTGCGCAAGTTTGTTTTTTTGAACAAGCTCTCTGAAATCTTTTTTGAGTTTTTCGTGCCCGATTAACATAAATTTATAATTTCTAAGCTTTAATTTCTAATCTCTAAATAATCTCAAATATCAAAAGAGAATTCGTCTTTGCGAGCGAAGCGAAGCAATCCCGCGTTCATTTTTATGAGATTGCCACGCTCCTGTTGGAGCTCGCAATGACTGGAACGGTTTGTAATTTTAGTCATTTAGATATTGTTTAGGATTTAGTGCTTAGGATTTATGATTTATTATCTCTTATTAAGCAGGGTCTGCTTATACTTATCCAAATGGTCAAGAATCAGCCCCGTGCCCTTGGCAACGCAGAAAAGCGGGTCTTCGGCGACATACGTGGAAACGCCGAAAAACCTCTCGAAAAATTCCGGGAGGTAATGCAACTGGGCGCTGCCGCCGGAAAGTATTATTCCTTTTTCCATTATGTCGGCCACAAGTTCGGGCGGGGTCACGTTGAAAACATTTTGAACGGAGCCGGCTATTTCCATCAAGTGAGAATTCAGCGCTTCCGCTATTTCGTTGCTGTTTATAACTAAATCCTTCGGGAGTCCCGTAATAAGATTCCGGCCGCGGAAATGGTATTCCATTTTTTCTTTCGAAGGGAGCGCGGAACCTATTTCTATTTTAATCTGCTCGGCCGTTTGTTCGCCTATGGCGATTGAATATTTTTTCTTGATGTAATCGATGACTGCTTGGTCAAACTTATTGCCGGCTACGCGCAAACTTGTCCAGGAAACTATATTGCCCAGGGCGATAACCGCCACCTCGGACGTGCCGCCGCCCAGATTGATTATCATATGCCCGCTCCTCGCGTTAATCGGTATGCCTGCGCCAAGCGCGGCCAGTACCGGTTCGCGGACCAAAAAAGCGTTTCTGGCGCCGCCTTCCTTGGCGGCGTTCATCACCGCGCGACGTTCGGTTTGCGTTACGCCGGCTGGCACGGAAATTATCACGTCCGGCCTAAAAAAATTGAAACGTCCCACAGCCTTTGAAATGAAGTATGTCAAAAGCGCCTTCGTTATATAGTAGTCGGCGATGACGCCGTCTTTGAGCGGCCGGTAGGCGCCTATCTCTTCCGGGGTTCGCCCTATCATTTCCTTGGCTTCAACGCCTACGGCGACAACCGAATTTTCGGGTTTCCGCAAGGCGACTATTGTCGGCTCGTTTATGATGAATCCCTTGCCTGGCACAAAAACAACCGTGTTCGCGGTGCCCAAGTCAATTCCGATTTTTCGCGTGAACATACCAGGTAGTAGAAATTCGACTTAATTTATAATTGAAACTTTGACCATTCTAAATTAAGATTTTGCTAGATAATTCAAACTAGACCGTTTTGCTTAAGCTTTGTGCCGCAGTCGAATTTTCACTACCTGGCATATGAAATAGTATAACTCCATATTTGTTTATTTATCAAACAAGCCATGCACTATGCATAAAAAACTAATTGACGCTACCATAAGCATGGTAAACGCGAGCACTATACCAAAGCATAGTGGTTTGAATTATAAACAACGGCTGATAAATATATTTCAGGTGTTATGACGCGTCATAACACCTGAAATAATTCGCTCTTTTCTTTTTTCTAGTTAGCTATTCTAAGTGCTGATAT
>Ga0209542_10006991_pt1 | contig 21691 bp, 18 predicted proteins | sample RifCSPhighO2_01_FD_184028 | JGI IMG/M metagenome (GOLD analysis project Ga0209542, IMG submission 184028) | Soil microbial communities from Rifle, Colorado - Rifle CSP2_plank highO2_0.1 (SPAdes) (version 2) | ecosystem: Environmental > Terrestrial > Deep subsurface > Rock core/Sediment ... | reverse complement strand
CCGCCGAGGACGGAAATCCGATCATCGCCACGAAAATAATAATTCCCAAAATCGCAAACCAAAATGCCTGCTTCCTCCAAAAACCGATAAAAATAAAAAACCAAATCAGATATTCCGCGATAATTGTCACGTTGTATCCCGACACCGCCACAATATGAGACATCCCCGTTTTGGAAAAATTTTCCTGAATTTTTTTCGGCAACTGGCTGCTTCCGCCAATAATGAGACCCTTGGCTAAAGCCGCTTCCGGTTCGGGAATGACTTTATTTATATTTTCTTCCAGTTTATTTTTTAACTTTAATATGGACAAATATATTTTATTTCCTTTATTTTCTCCGGTTTTTTCAATTTTTGCTTTTTCACAAATGTAATAAATTCCGTCTTTCGCCAAATACATTTTATAATTAAAATCATTTTTGTTTTCCGGAATTTTCAAAACGCAATTAACTTTTATCTCATCGCCATAATTTATTCCCGAATGCAGCGGCGCGTTAGCCATAATTTTCAAATTAAAATCCTCTCCCCCTGCCCGAGGGGGAGATTGAGAAGGGGTGGGATAAAAAATTATTTTCAAATAATTTTCTTTTCCCTCCGGTTCTTTCGCGACGATAACTCTTCCGGAAAAGGTTTGCCCGTTCAAATTAAGATTATTTAATTTTATTAAATCCGCCTCCGTCCGCCAGATTCCCAAAGCCAAAAATAAAAAAGAAAAAGCGGCCACCACTGCCAATTTATTCTTCCAAAATACTGAAAGCAAGATAACAGTTATAATTGCAAAGATATAAAACCAAGAATCATCAATATCAAAAAACGACCGCCCAAATACGCCACCGATGAAACTCAATGATAAAATCAGAAAAATTCTTGATTTATTCATAGTTCAATTATAGCAAATAAAAAGGAGACAGTAGATTTTCTACTGTCTCCTTAGATGATATTCAGATGCACCTACCGGAACATGCAAGATTAGTATTGATTTTGTAATGAGCGTGATAAACAACAATTTTTTCATAGGTTGAAAAATCTTTCTGATAAATTATTACCGCCGTTTTCCTGTTGTCGCTAACTGTCACGCTTTCAACCTTCATCCAAATATGAATTTCTTTATTAATTACTTCCTGCATTCTCTTAACATCGCCATCGCATGTTTCTAAATCAACTACTATTACCATAATTACCTCCTCCTTGAATTATAATATTTCTACAATTTTCACCCTGGTGGATTTGCCACCGATTATTGTTAAGTTGCTTTTTGGAACATCAAAATACTCCGCTAAAATACTTATTAGCATAGAATTGGCTTTTCCGTCAATAGGAGGCGCCATGAGCTTAACTTTATATTCCCCTTCGGAAACTTTTGTGATTTCGTTTTTGGAAGCCCGCGGAATGACTTTAACGTAAATCCGCATAATTTAATTACATTATGTGACACAATCCTTCGGCCGACGGAATGTGTCACATTGCTATTTTCAAAAAATTATTCAACTTTATTTTTAATTCCTTTTATTATTTCATCATCCAGTTCGTCCGGCAGAACATCGCCTTCGGGATTGTGGATGGTCGCTTCTTTATAAACCCAATTTTTGATTTCTCTGACAACCGACTTAAGCAGCGATTTTTCTTCCTTATTCAGAAGCAGATTTAATTTTTTATTTTGGGAATCATCTTCCACCACCCTAAAAACCGCCATGGCGAAAATAATTCCTATGATAATAAAAAATATAATAATTGAAAAAATTATTTTTTTCAGCATAAATTATTTACTAAAAAATAAAATGACTAATTACAACGAGATTTCTCGGCTTCCCCCGCCCTTCGCAAAGGGCGGGGTTCGCTCGGAATGACATCATCGTCTTATCCCGACTTTTCCGAAGTTTTTTTCTATTTTGCTTTTTATTTTTTCCAGGTCTATTTTTTTGCCCTTGGTTTTTCTTTTAAGTCGCGGATCCAAAATTTTTATTTCGCGGTACTTTTGAAGATAATAATTTTTCGCGCCACTTATCCATTCGACGATATCAGCAAAGTCTTTTTCGGCATGAATGCCGGGAACAACCGTGGTTCTGAATTCATAATCAATCCCGCTGTTTCTAATTAAATCAACGCTTAATTCTAGCCGCTTAATATCTGTTTTATATCCGCAGGTCTCTGAATATCTTTTTTTGCTATTTTTAATGTCCATCGCGATATAATCAACGATTTTTCCGTCAATAATTTTTTTCAGCGCGTCCGGCCGGCTGCCGTTAGTGTCCAGTTTTACCAAAAATCCCAATTTTTTTATTTTTTTTATAAATTCAAAAATATCCGGTTGAATGAGCGGTTCCCCTCCCGTAACGCAGACCCCATCCAATTTTCCCTTTCTGGATTTTAAAAATTTAAAAAATTCTTTTTCCAAATTACTATTAACTGTGAACTGCCGGCTGTCGACTAATTCCGGATTATGGCAAAAGGGACAGCGAAAATTGCAGCCAACGGTAAAAACCGTAGTCGCGAGTTTTCCGGGATAATCGATAAGAGTTAATTTTTGATAACCGCCTAAAATCATTAAAGCGTTAAAGCACTAGAACATTAAAACACTTGAATAGAAACTTTATTTTAATGTTTTTATGTTTTTATGTTTTTCTAAATCAGGGCGACTTGATTTAAAAAACCAAGTCGCCCCTCTATCTTTTTATTTCTGCTTAGCAATAAGCTGGCTGCTTATTTACCACAAATTCTTTTCTGTCTTTATATTCTTCCCGCTTCCCGGCGTTCCATTGCTCCACCGGACGAAGATAGCCCACTACCCGGGAATAGACCTCCGTTTTTTGCTCCACCACGCATTTTGGGCATGTCCAGTGCTCGCCTTCCAGGTATCCGTGCGCCGGGCAGATGCTGAAAGTGGGTGTCAGAGTAAAATAGGGCAAGGAATAATTTTCGGCAATTTTTCTGACCAAATTTTTGACCGCCGAGATGTCCCAAAGGCGCTCTCCCAGAAAACCGTGGAGGACTGTTCCTCCCGTATATTTAGTCTGCAGGTCATCCTGAAGATCCAACGCTTCGAAAATATCTTCCGTGAACGAAACAGGAAGCTGGGAAGAATTGGTATAATACGGCTCCGCCCCTTGTTTTTTTACCGCCGCGTCGTTGGCAAAAATCATCTTGGGATTTTTTTCCCGGTCGATTCTCGCCAGCCGGTACGAGGTGCCTTCCGCCGGCGTCGCTTCAAGATTATACAAGTTTCCCGTTTTTTCCTGGTACTTTACCATTTTTTTCCGCATATGTGCCAATACCTCATTGGCAATCTTCTGGCCTTCCTTTGAAGCAATATTCTTCTTCATAAAATTCATAATCATCTCATTCATTCCGACCAGACCGATGGTGGAAAAATGATTGGACCAGTAGTGGCCGCGCCGCATTTTTATGGAATCAAGATAAAATTTCGTGTATGGATACAGGCCTCTTTCAGTAAGATTTTCGATAAGGTCTCTTTTGGTTTCCAAGCTTTGGTGGGCTAAATCCATCAGATAATCCAATTTCGCCAATATTTCTTTTTTGCTTTTTGAAAGGTACCCGATCCGCGGCATATTTATGGTGACAACGCCGATAGAGCCAGTCATAGGATTTGCCCCGAATAGCCCGCCGCCCCGCTTGTAAAGTTCCCGGTTGTCCAGCCGCAACCGGCAGCACATACTCCTCGCGTCGTCCGGATCCATGTCGGAATTGACAAAATTCGCAAAGTAGGGAGTCCCGTATTTCGCCGTCATTTCCCAGATTGACTTGAACCGCTCATCCTCCCAGTCAAAATTTTTCCCGATGTTGTAGGTGGGAATGGGAAAAGTGAAAACCCGCCCATTGGCGTCTCCTTCCATCATCACTTCGGCAAACGCCTTGTTAATCATATTCATTTCTTCCTGAAAATCTCCGTGGGTTTCTTTTTGAGGAACACCACCGATAAGCGCCGATTCACCGGCAAGATTTTTCGGCGGCGTGATATCCATCGTGATATTGGAAAAAGGCGTTTGAAAACCAACCCGGGTGGAAACATTCATATTAAAGACAAACGACTGGATATTCTGCTTTACCTGTTCATAACTTAATTGGTCGTGCCGGATAAAAGGAGCCAGCAGCGTGTCAAAATTGGAAAACGCCTGAGCACCCGCCACTTCTCCCTGAAGGGTGTAAATGAAATTGACAATTTGGCCCAGAGCCGAACCGAAATGCTTGGCCGGTTTGCAGGCCACTTTCCCCGCCACTCCGGTGAAACCGCGCCGCAGAAGATCCTGCAAATCCCATCCGCAGCAATAAGCCGCCACCAGCTGTAAATCATGGAGATGAAAATCTCCGCTGTCATGGGCTTCTCTCACTTCTTTGGAATAAACCCGGTTCATCCAATAGCGCGAGCTCACCACGGATGCGATGTAATTATTAAGGCCCTGAAGTGAGTATGACATATTGGCGTTCTCTTTGACTTTCCAGTCAATTTCCTGAATATATTTGTCAACAAGTCCTACCGCTTCATCCAGTGACTCTTCGGCTTCCCTTATTTTCCGGTGCTGCTCACGGTACAGAATGTACGCTTTGGCCGTTTCCTCAAAATCCAAAACCATCAGCACCCTTTCCACTATGTCCTGGATTTCTTCAATTTCGGGAATATAACCTTTTTTATAATTTCTGTTCAGGAGGCGGACGACTTTGCCGCTTACTTTTTCCGCGTCCTTTTTGTTCCCTTCGCCGGTGACGGCAAGGGCATTAGCAACGGCACTGGTAATTTTTTCCTGATCAAACGGGACGATTTTGCCGCTCCGTTTTACGACTTTATCAACCCGATTCCGAAATTTTTCGGCATCTTTTGCTCCCCTTTTTTTAGTTCTGCTCTTCTTTTTCATTTTTGTTTTTGCCATTTTTGTCTCCGAGGTACGAGGAGCTACAAAAATGAGCATCCCGCACCAATTCGTTAATAGATTATATTTTTAAGAAATACTAAGCCGCAGGCGATTCCGTGAATAAAGTAATAAATATTAAGTACTTCATTCGGAATTTGGTGCGGGATAGCATACGATTTATTAATTCACTAAAAAATGGAGATTTTATATTTCATCTTGCGCATTTAATTTTATTCGCTTAATTTTTCCGCTTCTTTTTTGAAACTTTCCGCGCTCCCGAATGATTTATAGACGCTGGCAAAGCGAAGATAAGCCACATCGTCAATTTCCTTTAGTTTTTCCAGAACGATTTTTCCTATCTCCTTGCTGGTAATTTCACAGGCCTCTTTGGAATGGATTTCATATTCAATGTCGCCCAGCAGTTTTTCAATATCTTCATTTTTAACCGGCCTTTTTTCCAGCGCTTTTTTTATTCCCGCTTCTATTTTGGCGCGGTCATAATCCTGTTTTCTTCCGTCTTTTTTAATCACCGCCATTTTCATTATTTCCATTTCTTCATAGGTGGAAAAACGCGCCTGGCATTTTTCGCACTCTCTCCTCCTCCTTATCGCTTTGCCGTCATTAGTATCGCGGGAATCGATGACTTTTGTTTCGCTGTGGCCGCAAAAGGGACAAATCATAATTTCATAAAAACATGAAAGCATGAAAACATAAAAACATTAAACGAACATAAAATGTTGCTTGTTATATATGTCTTCTTGTTTTAATGTTCTAGTGCTTTAATGATGCATTATATACTATATATTGTGTACTTTATATCCATTATACCACAAGATGGAAATCCTTGCAATACCCTGATTTCAAGCCAAAATTTTGAGTTATCCACAGCGTAAAATGAAAATTTTTGAAAAAAATTTTCATCACGTTGTAGCTGCGTGATAAAAAACTTAAAAAATTTCTTATTTTGCGCGGCACACCCCGCAAAGTTTTATTTCTCAAAATCACAAAGTGGTACATAAAAAAATAATAAAGGCGCCGCTCCGAAAATCAAGCTCTGGAAATTACGTAATTAATTACGTAATTCGCTACGTAGCATTTTTAAAAAAGAAAATCTCCTGTAAAGGAGATTTTACATATAACTATATAATAAAGCAGTTAAAATTATTTCTTCATCTTCCTCCGGATGAACGCCGGGATTTCCAGCTCGTCGTCCTCTTCCATATTTTGGGATTCTCCGCGAAGAGATACTCCTCTTGGCTGTATTTTTTCCTCAACGATCATTTTGGATTCCAGCTTTTTTGAAGGAAAAGTCATTTTCTCCTTAAATTCCTCTTTTTCTTTACCGTGAGAAGCAGTCCTGGAAATTCTTTCCGCCGGGGCTTCCTTCACCCTCGCCGCGTCAAATCCCGTCGCGATGACCGTAATATGGATATCGCCCTTCCTGATTTGATCATCGGTTACGGCTCCGAATATAACTTTGGCGTTGGGATCGATATTTTCCGTGATAATATTGGCGGCTTCGTTTATTTCCAGCATAGTAAGATCGTTTGAGCCGGAAACATTAAAGAGCACTCCTTTCGCCCCGTCAATGGAAAGTTCCAGTAGCGGGCTGCTAATCGCCGCTTTCGCCGCTTCCGCCGCTCTGTTCTCTCCGCTGGCAATCCCTATTCCCATCAAAGCCGAACCGCTGTCTTCCAGAATCGCCCGGACATCCGCAAAATCCACGTTTACTATTCCCGGCCGGGTAATAAGATCGGAAATTCCCTGTACGCCCTGGCGCAATACATCATCCACTATTTTAAATGCGCTTATCAGAGTGGTTTTCCGGTCTATTATTGACAGCAGCTTGTCATTGGGAATCGTAATCAGCGCGTCCACTCTTTCTTTTAAGTTTTCCAGTCCCTCGTCCGCGATTGCCCTTCTTTGCGCTCCCTCAAAAGCAAATGGTTTAGTGACTACGGCCACCGTAAGCGCTCCGAGCTCTTTAGCCGTCTCTGCCACAATAGGAGCCGCTCCCGTTCCTGTTCCGCCTCCTAGCCCGCAAGTCACGAAAACCATGTCTGCTCCTTTAAGAATCTCTTGTATTTCGTCTCTGTTTTCTTCCGCCGCTTGGCGGCCGATTTCCGGATTCATTCCGGCTCCCAAACCCTTGGTAAGATTTTTACCGATATGAACCTTCTCCGAGGCCTTATTATGATGAAGAGCCTGGGCATCGGTATTGATAGCCACGAATTCCACTCCTTTTATTTTACTGTCTATCATTCGAGTTATTCCAGAACCACCAGAACCTCCCACTCCTATGACTTTTATTCTAGCAAATGTCTCAACATCCGGCTTTATTTCCGCCATAAAATTTACTTAACCAATGGCCCGCCCTGTCTCCATTCCTCGCGTTTTTTAAAAGCGGGCGGAGCAGGCCAAGGACCAATGGCCAATTATTATAAAAGTTAATTAAGCGATTAGCTGTATTTTTGTTAGTATATAAATCTAACACACTTGCCTGAAATGTGTCAACCCCGTTCAAAATCGGGTTAATCCCCGCGCTATGGACTTAACGCCTATAGTTTTGGGGCAATACTTTCCCGGTTTTGTTTTTTGCAATCCGCGATTATACGCGCGGCTTTATAGTGCGGGGTAAAAAGTTATTTTATTTTTGTTTTAAGCCCCCAAGTTATCAGCAAGGCCGAATTTTATATTAATAAATCTACACCCAAGGCGAAAATTAATCAAGGCCGGCCCCACGCCAACTTTTTTTATAGGCCGATTGCCACAAATCGGCAAATAAGTTTTTATTCGCACTCTATTATTTTCGAAATGCCAAAAATGGCGCAGGGGTAAACTAGGGAAGAAATTTCTCCAGCCATTTTTTGACTTTTCCGACCGTATTCCCCGCGCTTTTCGAGATATCCTTTATCAGTCCCGAACCGTAGAAATTTTCCGGGTTGGATCCGAAGTCCTTCATCCAGATAAGAAGTCCTATTGCCGTCGCGAATGAAGGGTCATCAACTCTGTTAAGAACGCCGCCAAGCCGCGTCGGATATCCCACCTGGGCGGGCAGGCGAAGCGTTTCTTTCGCTAAATCGACTATCTGGGGAAGTTTCGCTCCTCCTCCCGTAAGCACCGCTCCGCCCGGCAGGAGTCCGGCTTTTCCGATTGATTTTAATTCTTTGTTAACCATTCCCAAAATTTCCTCCAGCCGCGCTTCAATAATTTCCGCCACGTGATTATGGGAAACAATTCCTTCCTCGTTAGAATCAATTTTGGACAGGTCTATTTCGTCTTTTTTATTTATTTCCCGGGAAATCGCCCTGCCGTATTCCAATTTAACTTTTTCCGCGATTTCTATGGAAGTTCGGAGCCCGATCGCGATATCATTTGTTATGTGATTCGATCCGACTGGAATGACGGCGGCGTGAATTAGTTCGCTTTCCTCAAAAACAGCCAGTGAAGTGGTGCTTCCCCCGAAATTTATCAGCACGGTCCCCAGTTCTTTTTGCTGTTTGGATAATATCGCTCTGGCCGCGGCCAATGGTTCCAAGACCATTTCATCTATTTCAATGCCGGCCTGATAAACGGATTTCGTCAGATTTTTGATATGAGGAACCGAGGACTCGACTATCAGAGCGTCAACTTCAAGGCGCACCCCGTTCATTCCCAAGGGATCCTTGATTTTATCCTGATCATCGAGCCGGTAACTTCTCGGACTGATGTGGATTATTTCCCTGTTCGGAGGAATAGATATGGTTTTGGCGGCTTGAATCACTCTTTCAATATCATCCTCCGTAACTTCGCCGTCCGCTTTCCCGATAGCGACTACTCCTTTGGAATTTTGGGTAGAAATTTCCGACCCGCCAATGCTTATTACCGCCCGGCTTATGTCAACGCCCGCCATCTTTTCGCATTGTTCAATTGATTCTGAAATTGAATTAGCCACTTCTTCAACATTAACCACTGCGCCTTTCCGCAGGCCGAGAGCCGGAGCGGTTCCAATGCCAATAACTCTTAACTGCTCGCGTTCTCCCGGATCTTCGGCTATCAGGGATTTTATGTGGGAAGACCCGATATCAATCGCGGTTATTAGTTTGTTTTTTGCCATTTATGTTTGTCCGATTATTTTATAAAAAATTCCCTGAAATATGGATAAAAAATTATTACTCCGATTATCAGCGCGACGGTGGAAGAAATAAGGACAACCGTGGCCATGATATCCTTGATTAGCCGCGCGTACGGATGGACTCTTGGCTTCAGGATATCAACCACTCTTTCAAAAACGGTGTTCGTCAATTCCGTTATTAATACCCACATAATCATCAGCACTAAAATCACCGCTTCCCAGTTTTTCACTTTAAAAATTAATATCAGGATGATCACGAAGAAAGCGATGACTATCTCGATTTGAAAATTCCTTTCGTTCACCAAAACGTATTTTAGCCCGCTGCCCGCGTGCTTTAATGATTGCCTGAATTTTCTGATTTCATTATTTGCCTCCTCCACCATAGGGATTGGTTGTTAGTCATTAATTGTGGGTTATCTTATGCTGAATCTGAAACATTTTTTTTCCGTGTTTGAATCCCAGAAGATGCAAAATACCATGAGAAACAGCATTGGCCAATTCCTGATCCAATTTTACCCCCACACCAAAATCCTCCGGGTGTAAATTTTTGGTGTGGGGGTTAATTTTCCGTTTTTCCGCGTATTCCTTTATGTAATCATAGCATAAAACCAGCTCTCCGAGAAATAGTCCGTCCGCCTGCGAATTATCCACAGCGGCTTTTAATTCATTTACATTATTGTATTCCGCAAAAGACAGAATATCCGTCACGCTGTCCACCTGCCGGCGCTCTTTATTTAATTTCTGAATTTCCGCTGGCGAAACTAAAGCCATACTGATGGAAAAAGACTTAGCGACTAAGTCGCTAAGTGATGGCACTTCCGCCAAAGTCTTTTCCGCTACGGAAACAAAAAAGGCGTCCTCCACCGGACTTTGGGTGGTGTTGTTAATTTCTAAATTTAATTTAGGCATGGAGTAATTATAGCATAAAATAAAAGCGAGCAGGTTCATTATAAACCTGCTCCTATAAATTGTTAATTTATTTTACTCCTGCAGGCAAAAGAGTTATGCCTTCAGGTTCGAAAATGACATTCCTTTTGCCATCTTCAACGACTCCAAGCTCAACTACATCATAGCCAGCCGCTTCTCCAACATTGATTGCTATTTTAACTTCATCTTTCGGAACAAAAAAGTAAATCCCTATTCCATAATTGAAAGTATTAAGGCAATCTTCAATACTAACGCCGAGCTCCATAAGATATTGAAACAAGAACGGTACTTCCACCCATGAATGAACCCTATAATTAAAAGGTCTCTTATCGAAAGCCAGTTTAGCAATACCATCTCCTGTTCCCGGCACAATAGCATGAATATTCACCTCATACATAAGAAGATTTTCAACCAACGCAACATAAGACGGAATCGGGATAAGACATTCTTCTCCGAGTGTTTTTCCGTTGGAAAGCTTAGTGAGAAATTGATCTGGAAGCTTCATTACTCTTCTTATCACCGCTGATACACCATTGGAATGTAATCCCGTTGAGCGAACTCCGAGAATTACATCGCCTACCTGTAATTTTTTGCCGGTGATTTTATTCTCCGCAGGAGCAATAACTCCTGTAATTGATCCGCTGAGTGATGGAGCGCTTTTTACTGGTGGCTCCGCCTTGATAAGATAACGAAGTGATGGAGATTCTCCCGCCGGCAATGCCATACCTATTTCTCTGCATACATCAATACATCCTTTGGCATAGTCATTGCTTCTCTGTTTATCAGAAAACCATTCGCTATCTCCTGCAGCTACTTCATCAGTCCAGATAACTGGCATTGCTCCCTGAGCGATGACATCAATAGCTATCAATAGTGCCGCTGCTCTTCCTATGACATCATAATAGCTCTTACCAGTAGTTTGATACATGAGTTCGGCAATCCAGTTCAAGTTTCCCAGTCCTTCCTGTGTTTTACACCAAGCATGTCTGCTGGATCCGCGGTATTCGTAAACCGCTCCATGCGCATGCAAAACATCCTCATCTACAAAAACATTCCTCGCATTTGGAAAAGTCACTGTTTGCTTGCCGGCCTCAATCATCGCTTCCTTAAAAGGCTGGATTTCCTCGTAATCTACTCCTGCTAATGCATACTCACTTTTTTTCTTCGGATCATCCTTCATCTTCGTTCCTCCTTTTTTATTTCTCGAATTTTATAAATCCGAGATTGTTTATGGTTTATTTTACTCCTAAAAATATTCTTTTTTTCATGTACTACTTTTCCTTTTGGTTTTTTAATGTAGCAAATTCGGCAAAAAAATGCAAATTAAAATCCCCACGCTGCCTCCTTTTCAGCAATGGGGATTTTAGGTATAGTTTTACCTTAGTTTATTGTTGTTTTGTTTCTTCGCACCATATACGTGCGTTCTGAAACATTTTGAGCCAAGGCGATGCTTTGAGTTCTTTGAACTCTTCCGGCATCCAACCCCACTGCCATTTCAAAAACGCGCGTTCCGGATGCGGCATCATTGCGAGATGCCGGCCATCGGGAGAACAGAGGGCGGTAATTCCATGCGGAGATCCATTGGGATTGAACGGATATTTTTCCGTAATTTGCGCTTCATCGTCAACAAAACATATCGGCGCCAAGGTATCCCGCCTTATAAGTTCGATAGATTCCGCGTAAGGTGCGTAGAATCTGCCTTCTCCATGCGCTATCCATACTCCGAGAATAGATCCTTCCATCCCCTTGAGCATAATTGCCGGACTTGGAAGAATTTTTACTGCTGACCATCGCGACTCAAATCTTCCGGAAAAATTGTGGATAAACCTCGGCTGTACTGTATCTGTTGCTTTTTCAAATGGCACCCAGCCCAGCAACGCCATCAGTTGGCAGCCATTGCAGACGCCGAACGAAAACGTATCTGGACGATGATAAAACCGATCGAACTGTTCCAGCAAACTTGGCGAAGTCAGTATTCCCGCTAATTCACCTTCTGACTCGCCAGTATCTTCGGTTTTTCCAAGAAGTCTGCGTATGCCATTTGCAATTTTTCCCGCAACGACTTTTCCAAACTTTATAACTCCCGCCCAACCCTTAGCGCTGTCGAGTACGTCAGCGTAACTGAATCCGCCGACAAACGCGATTCCACGGAACTGATCGAGCGTAACTTTGTCTTCCAGCAAATCAGTCATCGCCACATCATGACACTCAAATCCGGCCATAAAAAATGCCGCGGTCATTTCGCGATCGCCGTTCGAACCCTCTATCCGGATAATCGCGACTTTCGGTTTGTCAGTCGCGTTCATCCATTCTTCCGGAGTCGGTTCTGGCATAAATGTAAGTTTATACTGCGGCCCCTTTCGGTCGTAGATGTTCTTTTTCTCTTCCTCCGCGCACATCGGATTGCACTGGAGCCGCTCAAGCTGGTAACTTGTTTCTTCCCAGATTTGGCGAAGTTCGCGCATGTCGGCATTTAAGAGCACTTCGTTTTTCTCATTTCTGATTTTTATAGAAGGCGTGGAAATAGTGCGTCCTAAAAGAACATAGGGCACCTCATACAAACTGAGTATATTGAAGTACTCAATGTTTTCGAAGCCGCCTTCAATAATCAATCCGACTTCCTCCGCAAACAAATCATTGACTGACCCTTGAAATTTAACATCAAGTCCGCAGTTTCCCGCAAATGCCATTTCTAGAAGCGTTATAATCAGCCCGCCGTCAGAAACATCATGACCGGAAAGTATCAGACCCTTGTCAATAAGTTTTTGGATCGCTTTAAATGCACTCTCTAAAAGATCGGGATCTTCCACGTCCGGACATTCATCGCCGATCTGGCCGTAACATTGCGCCAGTGCTGATCCGCCTAATCTTCTTTTACCTTTTGCGAGATTAATGTAAATCAATTGGCTATTGCCCGGACTTTTAATATTCGGCGTCACCACTTTCGTGATATCCGGCATCGTGCAATAGGCGGATATTACCAACTGCCCTGGTGCTTTGACAGTTTCATCTCCCACTTTTGCCGCCATAGAAAGCGAGTCCTTGCCTCCGTCAATCGCAATGCCGATTTTTTTCATAAGATCTCGCGCGGCGCAAGCGGCAGCATAAATTTTAGCCGCTTCTCCGGGACGTTTTGCCGCCCACATCCAGTTGGCCGAACATTTGATATCCTCCAGCGCGCTTACTTTGGCCCACACCATGTTAGTCAGCGCTTCTCCAACCGCCATTCTCGCTCCGGCTTCCGGATTAACCAGCATTTTTATCGGCTGTTCCCCGATGGAGATAGCTGCACCGGTTAAACCGAAATGCGATTGTAGTATAACCGCGACATTCGAGACCGTAAGTTGGAGCGGACCGCAACACTGCTGTTGAGCAATCAACCCGGTAACACTCCGATCGACTTTATTCGTGAGAAATCTTTTTGAGCTGACTGCCACATTTCGCAATACTCTTTCCAGCGCTTCGCGCACCGTCAGATTTTTCGGAAACTCCAGTGATTTTAAGACCGGCGGCATGCGCGCGTCAGTGAAAGTTTTTTGCGGCATATTACCCAGCACATCGGCAAGATGAAGATGCACCGGGATTGAATCATCTTGTTCGTCATAAACCGTAAAGATTCCGTCACCTGTTACTTCTCCCAGAATTTCGCAATTCACTTTTTCCCGCTCGCATATTAACTTAAACTCTTCAATTCTGCCGGGTTCAATCAGAAGCCCGTTGCGTTCCTGATATTCAGCCACCCAAATCTCCAGTATGGACAATGTCGGATCGCCGCTTTTTATTTTCCGGATGTTTATTTTACCCCCGGATTTTTCCACCAGCTCTTTCTGCACATTCGCTGGACCGCCGGCGCCTTGGTCGTGGATACTGACAATAGGATTTTTATCTCCCATTTCAATGCAAGCCCGGATAACGCGGTTCATCTTCTGCTCCATCTCCGCGTCGCCGCGCTGAACGGCGTCAAAATCCAAACCCTTAATATTCTCACCTTGAATTAAGCTGGACGCGGCTCCGCCTCCCATGCCAATTCGATACGCGGGACCGCCAATTTGGACAATCAGCATTCCTTTTTTAGCTTCTTCTTTTTTAAGATGGCAGCTGTCAATCTGGCCTACTCCGCCGGTGAACATAATTGGCTTGAGCCAAGCGCGTCTCTCTCCGTTGGGAGTCCGCATATCAAAAGATCTCGTAAATCCCTGAATTACCGGCTCGCCGAACTTGTTTCCGTAATCCGAGGCGCCGTTGGATGCCTGGATTTCAATCTCCAGGGGCTTTGCCAATTCATCGGGATGCGTTTCTTCGGGATTTTCCCAGGGCAATTTATATTCGGGAATATAGAGATTTCCCACGCAGTATCCGACTGTTCCCGCAATCACCAGTCCGCCTCTTCCTGTCGCTTCAACATCACGAATTCTTCCGCCAGTTCCGGTTTCCGCTCCGGGAAAAGGCGCGACGCCGGACGGAAAGTTATGAGTTTCGGCGGTAAAAAGAATATGATAGACAAATTTTTCTTTCTTAAAAGCAGACGTTCTGCCAGGATACTGGGGAATAATTGTTTCAACTGTATAGCCCTTAATGACGCTGGAATTGTCGCAAAAAGCCAGCACGCTATTTACCGGATTCGCTTCAAGAGTGGACTTTACAATATCCATCAATGTTTCCGTCATCACCTCTCCGTCAATAATGATTTTTCCCCTGAAAAATCCATGCCGCGAATGTTCGCTGTTAGCATTATACAGGTCTTTAATCTCCGCTATAGTCGGATTCCTTTTTTGTTTACCGACAAAATAAGTGTGATAGAGCTTGCGGTCCCATTCATCCATCTTGAGTCCGTATTTTTTCTCAAGAAGCTCATCCGGACCGTTTTCTATTAGTGGAATTTCATAAACCGCTTCCGGAACGATTCCTGTTTCAAAAGTCGTAAGCGGCTTTTCATAAACCATCTCCGTCATTCGGTCATATACAGCTTCGCTCGCATTATTGTACCGCCGCGACCTTTCTATGCGCGTCACTTTTGTGATTCCGCAAGCGCGAAGAATTGAAAGTGCGTTCGTGTTCCATGCCGTCGCGAAATTCATCCGCGGTCCGACTTCCACCACATTATTTTTCAGGCCTAAAAAGGACGCTTGATCAAGATTGTCCGGCTCAAAAGTTTCAGCCAAGAGCCAGAAAAGAATTTTACATTCTTTGTCTGTAAGCGGTTCCGAGGCCTCAATATTGAAGCAATACTCAAAGTCATCTTTTACTTTTCTGTATAAATGTTTTATCATTTTTTCTTTCCTCCCTTTCCTCCCTTTCTTTAAACTTTTTTATTGATTGTTATTTTGTTTTCAAACAACTTCCCTGCCGCTTTTTTAAAGCTCGGCAAAGTATTTTATCCTAGCAAATCTTTTTCAAAAACGCAACTGGCGGAAAAATGAAAAAATGGCGGAATAAAAAAAGCTTTGCCTGTTTCAATGAACAAGCAAAGCTTTACTAAAATTACCGCGCTTATCCGGCACAAATGAAACGGCGCACTTTATCCCGAAACCTCTCTTTCTCCTTTTCGACTTTTGTTTGCATCTTTTCTTTTTGTTCGGGCGGCCCTTCTCTCGGCACCACCCTAAACATTACCCGCAATTGGAAGATGGTGAATTCTTCATCGCATGAGGAAGTTTTCGGATCGCCCAGGCGAGTCCTGATAAAAAACTGCCTATCGCGGTATTTAGCGGAGAGAAATGTGTACGTGATCCCGTTGGCAGCGGTGAAACTGGGATTTTTTATCTCATCCCGGTTGGTCGTAAACGAATTCCTTCTTATTTCCCAAGGACCAATTGTCTCCGGACCATTGGCGGTATACTTAAGAAAGTAGCCCTCCGGCATGTTTTCATTGAAGCTGTCGCATTTGGCGCGCCAGTCAAGGGTATTCAATTCGATATGGCCGTATTCCCATCCATACACCCCTTTTAACCAGTCGCCAAAAATAAAATTGCAGATTCCCATGTCATAGAAAAACCACGCCAAGCTTTCTTCCCGTGAAAGCGGTTTTTTGATCTCCTCCTGTTCACGGATATTTTTTTCCTGCCTTTTTTGAACTTCCTCAATGACACTTTGTACGGCAGGAGTCAGTTTTATCCTGCCTTCCTTCGCCTCTTCCTCTAATTCCCAGCCGCAGTCGGTGATGTTTACGCCCTTGAAAGCAATAATCATGGAATCAAGTTCTTCAGCGCTAGGCGCTGATAAGAGAATTTCATTTCTTGTTTCGTCGAACTTTTCCCGGCTTATAAATTGGCGCGCGAGATCATTAAGGGATCTTTCGTCGGCATGCTTGCTTCCGGCTTCCCAACAATGGTAAAGCGTGCCATTCTCAATCATCCAGATATTTTCAAGAAGTTTCATGGCCCTCCACGATTTCAATAGCAAGCGCGGAAATATTGGTCCCTTCAAATATCCCGTCCCTTCTCCTGAAATAAGAAAACCGACTCCCATGGAACCTTCGTTTTCACCGACAAAGGGAACGATTTTTTTACGGTAACCGTTCACCATCTTTTCACTTTCAATACCTTTAATGGCAACTACTAGTCCTTTCATTGTTTACCTCCTCTTTTTATTTTATAGGTTTTTACTTGAATTTTATATGTATTTTCCGTTTTTTTAATTGTCAAAAAACTTTTTTACTTATCCTTTTGATAAAGTATTTTATCCTAGCAAATCTTTTTCAAAAACGCAAATCAAACCCTGCCTTCCGTCAAGTCCCGCTTCCTGTCCTGCAAATATTACATTACTATATAGTAATGTAATATTTGTCGTTTTTGGAAAATATAAAAAATTATACACCATTTGCTTCAATATATAACACATTACGTCGGCCGACAAAATGTGTTATAGAATCGGCAGTGCCGTAAAATTTACTTAAATAAAATAAAAAAGAGGCAACTCAATCCACATACATTTATGTGAAAATTATTACCTCTGAGTTTTTCACTGCCTTATTATTTTTCATTCGCGATGGAATCTCTTTTCTTGGCATATAGATACTTCCTCACAGATTTGATTATGGCCAGATGCATATCTCGCTCATAAAATTGACCGTGCTCCGTATACCTTATCTTTTTTTCCTGAAAAAGAAGAATAATATCTTCAATTTCGGGTAAAAGCGAAAAGTCATTTGTCGCCACAATGATCTCAATAGCGCGTTTCAGGCAATGCCAGTTCCTATCGAAATATCCCATATCTTCCTGCCCATCTTTCTTGAACTCGTGAAATATTTCCTTAACATAGTCCTTCAAAAAATCGGGTAAAGGATAAAGATATTTGCAGTCAAATAAGTTCGCGTCCTTTTTCACCCGTCCAGCGATAAGTTTTGAAGTCGTGTCATATGAAAAGCGGAGCAAATCTTTTTCCTTAAGGCCGATAACGAATTTAATCGCCCTAATCACCATCGTTTCGTGCTTGGCGCAAAAAAGATACCAGGCTAACATTTCCATAGTTGTCTCATCATGCTGTTTCACGAGATCATCTATGATTCGCTCCGCCCAATCAGCCGTTTCTGAATAAATAGTCCAGATGCAACCTTCTTCGTTCATTTTTTTCAGGCATTCGCGCCTTACATCCAATATCGGCCACTCTTCAAAGGTCTTGAATGGATATCGAGATGCCAATCTCAAAACATCTTCCATTCTTAATGTTTTTTTAACTTCTGTTTTTGCTGTCTCCATTTTTACTTCCTCCTTTTCGCCCTGTTGGGCATTGGTTTTCCGGTTTTTTTGCCTGATGGCAACCGGCTTATTGATTTACCATAACAATACTCATTTTGTCAAAAAACTTCTTTACCCTCCTTTCCGCAAAGTATTTTATCGTAGCAATTTTCCACCAAAAACGCAAACGGCGGGAAAAATCTTACTTGTTACGCAGCATGCTGCGTAACAAAAAAACACAGAGATAAATCCGTGTTTTTTAATGTCAGTGCAAGTCCGCAATTATTTCAATTCCTCTTCCACAATTTTTTTTACCACATTTCCATCCGCCTGGCCTTTGAGTTTGACCATCGCCTGTCCCATCACACGCCCCGTATCCGCTTTGGAACTGGCACCGGTTTCGGTAATAACTTGTTTGACAATTTCTCTTACCTTATCCCCGCTTAACTGCTCCGGCATATAACCGGACAAAATTTCCGCTTCCTTTTTTTCTTTTGCCGCCAGTTCCGGACGATTGCCCTTTTCATATTGTTCGGAACTCTCTTTTCTCTGCTTGATGAGCCGTTTTGCCACTTCAATAATTTCATCGTCTGAAAGGCCTGATTCCTTTTTCCTTTTTTCAATTTCCGCGTTTTTAATGGCGGCATCCAGCATACGCAAACACTCCCGGCGAAGCACATCGCCGGATTTCATCGCTTCCTTAAGGTCGGCTGAAATTTTTTGCTTTAAATCCATAATTTTCCTACAAATTTACAAATTGGCTGCGAATTTACAAATTTTAACCTCTTTTTTTCTCCTCTTGAAAAGAGGGACATAGAGGTTGATATTCGTATATTCGTATTTGATTCGTAATTCGTAGAGTTACTCTCCTATTTTTCTTTTTATGTCCCGAAGCGCGTCTTCGTCGAATTTCCCAAGTTTCTTCAGTTTGTCTATTTCTTTTCTGATTTTAATTTTATAGAGCGCTTCGTTTCTTTTTTCAATCTTGCTTTTTTCCTCTCGGCGGAACCTGTTTTTTCTAACCCGCAGCAAAACACCGCTCTGCTGCACCCGGCGGGAAAATCTCCGGATTAAATTTTCCGATGATTCCTTGTCTTTTTTTTTGACCTCTATCATAAAACCCCCTCTCTGTTTAAATCCTAAATTCTAAGCACTAAATTCTAAACAAACTCAAATAAATAAAATTTAAAAATTTTAAAGCATTTGAATTTTAAATTTAGACATTGTTTTTGATTTTGATATTCGTATTTCGGATTTATATTTTTTAAATCGGTCTTATCTCCTCGTATAACTTCGCTCCTCCTATTAAATGCAGGTGAAGGTGTTCCACTTCCTGTCCTCCATGCTTTCCGGTCCGGAAAAGAAGTTTGTAGCCGTCCTGGCTTATTTTCAATTTTCTGGCCAGACCTTTGGCGGCAAGAATCATGTTTCCCGCTAATTCCCTGTCTTCTTTCTGCAATTCATTCACGCTTTCAATATGCCTCTTTGGAATAATCAGGATATGCACCGGCGCGACCGGGTGAATGTCTTCAAACGCGACAATTTCAGAGTCCTCATAGACAAAATCTTTAGGGATTTCTTTTTTGACTATTTGGCAAAAAATACAGCTTGCGCTAGACATTTGACATGTGACGCTTGACATGTGACACGCTAATCAAAATAATTGTCAATTGTCAATTGTCAATTGTTAACTAGTTAATTGTCATTTTTTAGACACTACTACCCCGCTTTTTAAAAGTTTTTTGATCAGCAGCGGCAATTTTTCCGTCGTCACTATTTCCTGGCTTCCCGTTGTCATATCTTTCACTATTACCGTCCCGTCAATCGCTTCTTTGTGCCCCACTATCAGGGTAACTTCGACGCCTATTCTGTCCGCGGCGCGAAGCTGGGATTTCAAACTTCCGCGTCCGAAGCTTTCTGCCACCAGTATACCGTTTTTTTCCAGTTCCGCAAATAATTTCAAGCTTTTTCTTTTGGCAAGATCTCCCAGTTGCGCCAAAAAAACCCTCGGCTTGGATTCTCTGTACGGCTTAGCGTTTACCCGCTGCATTTCAATCACCAGCCGGTCCATCCCCAAGGCAAAACCGATAGCCGGAGTGTCTTCCCCGCCTAATGATTTAATCAAACCGTCGTATCTTCCTCCTCCTCCCAGCGACTGTTTTTTCCCGCCTTCCTCGCCCGACCATATTTCAAAAACGGTCTTAGTGTAATAATTCAATCCCCTCACCATCCGCGGATTTATCACATACGGCAAATCAAGCTCGTCAAGATATTCAAGCAAGCTCTTAAAATGCACGCGGCATTCCAAGCAAAGATGGTCTATTATTTGCGGCGCGCTGAATGAAACCTGCGCGCATTTATCTTCCTTGCAATCCAAAATTCTAAGGGGATTGGTTTTGATCCTTTCCCTGCAATTCTGGCATAGTTTATGTTTTTTTGATTCAAAATAGCTTATTAAAAGGTCTTCATAGTCCTTATGGCATTGGGAACATCCTATGCTGTTAATCTGAAACTGAATGTTCTTTATTCCCAGATTATTAACGACCCTGCAGGCAAGCTGAATGAGTTGCGCGTCAAGAATCGCGTCTTGTTCTCCAAGAATATCAAAATTAGCCTGCCAGTGTTCGCGGTATCTGCCTTCCTGGGGACGGTCGTAGCGATAGACGGATCCGGTAGAAAATAATTTTACCGGTTTCGGCAGAACGTTCATTCCATGCTGGATATAAGCCCGGGCGACGCTCGCCGTGAATTCAGGGCGCAGCGCCACCTTGTCGCCGCCTTTGGTGGCAAAAACATACATTTCCCGATCAACAATATCAGTGCCCTCGCCGACTGAACGGATAAAAAGGTTGGCATATTCAACTACCGGGGTGTCAATGCGCTGAAACCCGTATTCCTGCGAAGCGCGGTTAAGAACGCGCCTCACCTGCTGCCAGTACGGCTGCTCTCCGGGAAGGATATCGCGCATGCCTCTTGGCGGCTGAAGCAGGATCGGTTCTTCCATTTGAGTTTTTTCTTCCTTTTTTGCAACCTTGACTTTTCTCGCGGATTTCTTTAAAATTTTTCTTTTTTTTCTGGGCATAATAATTTTTTTCCTACAAATCTGCGAATGTGAAGAATATTAATTATAGGACTTGCGCGTTTGCTTCTTTAGACATCAGATGTCTGCAAACGCGCAATTCCTAAATTATTAAGATATTTGCAGATTTGTACATTTTTTGTACATTTATAGACAATTAGAATACTTCCATTTTTTTGATCGGCCAGGCCCGTAAAAGCGCTTTTCCCATAATGCTGTCTTTTTTGAGGGGTCCCCAGCTTCGGGAATCCAAGCTGTATTTCCGATTATCGCCCATCACGAAATACTCATCCGGAGCAAGAGTAAATATTACTCCTCCGTTTGCCCATTCCGTAATCACGTTTTTATCCAGATATTCACTTTCGTCAAGCGGGATTCCGCCGGGAAACTGCGTGTTGTAAATATAGACCTTGCCGTTAGTCACGGAAATTTTTTCCCCGGATAGCGCGATCACCCTTTTAATGAAATACTGCTGCGGCCTTTGGGGCGGCCGAAAAACAATGACATCGCCCCTTTTTAATTCCTTGAACGGATTAACCGTAAAAAAATGGGTATCGCTCAAACCCACTTCTGTTTTCTTGTATCCCAGTTCATTTACGATAAGATATTCCCCATTTTCAAAATTCGGCTCCATACTGGCGCCTTGGACAAAAAACGGCTGGAAAAGGAAAATTCTGATCGGAACAATTATCACCACGGCTAAAATAAAAACCTTGACGATTTCCAGAAGAAACCCGCCCACTCCCTGATAGGACTCTCCGTTGCCATCGTTTAATTTTTCTTCATCTTCATTTTCTTCGCGCGCCATATTGTGAATAATCCAACCGCAGCAAACTGCGGGTATTACTAAAAATTAAAACTTATTCGCATGCGTTAAAACAAAGCAATAATATCATACTTTTCCCGTCTTGGCAATAGCGTATCAATCGAAAAATTTTGATATTTTTTTGAGATTAGGATACCATAAAATTATGGATGGAATTAAAAGAAAAAAAGGAACTGCTTTGCCTGATTCGGAGGCGCCTTCTGAAAG
>Ga0209542_10006990_pt1 | contig 21696 bp, 32 predicted proteins | sample RifCSPhighO2_01_FD_184028 | JGI IMG/M metagenome (GOLD analysis project Ga0209542, IMG submission 184028) | Soil microbial communities from Rifle, Colorado - Rifle CSP2_plank highO2_0.1 (SPAdes) (version 2) | ecosystem: Environmental > Terrestrial > Deep subsurface > Rock core/Sediment ... | reverse complement strand
ACAGAATACAAAGGTTTATTTTTACTTTCCTCTCTTAATAATTGTTCATTCAACACAAATGAACAAAGCTTTGCCCTTAAAAAAGACAAGGCTTTTTAATATTAGAAATTCTATAGATTATATACTAATATTTATATAATAATTTGATATTAATTTACTATGACACTAAATGAAATTAGCCTTGAAACACTTGATGATGAAATAGAAGAGAATATTGAAGTTAGAGCACATGATTTAATTTCAGATTTTAAATATAAATATGCGATACATCTTCTGAAAAGAGCAGAAGAATTTGCAAAATCTAATGGTAGAGATACAGTTGAAGTTTCTGATGTAAATAAAGCTGCTCGAGAGCCATATACTCCTTTTTATTAGGTTTATTTTTCTAATGCACTGTGCTTTTGCCATAGGGATAAAACCATAACGTGTAAAAATATAAAATAATAGAGAGTAGTTTAGCTATAAATTAAAAGTTGATGAATCTTAAATAAGGCTAAATTTTTCTAAATGAAAAATTTCTTACGGTATGTTTTTCAAATAAGCAATAAAATTAAATATTAAGTTTAGATAAATTTTCGGTGTCCTATGGCCTTGCTATAGGGAGGTTCACTTCTGAGTAAAAACAGAAAGGTTTAAATATAACTTATAGTTATATTTTATATAACTAAATGTATAACTTAAGAAAATGGAAAGTCTAACAAAAACAAGAAAAGTCGGCGGGAGTATGATGGTAACTATACCTAGGGAAATAGTTGAAAGTGAGTCTATTGTAGAGGGTGAGATAGTAAAAATAAGCTTAGAAAAAGTTAGAAAGAGTGGATTTGGAATGTTAAGGGGTATCGGAAAATTTTCAAAAGAAGATGAGCTTAATTCAGAGTTATAAAATGAAATACGTGATTGACTCTCATGCCTGGATAAATTATTTTGAAGGCAATCCTGCAGGAGAGAAAATAAAAGAAATAATAGAAAATCAGTCTAATGAGATAATCACAAATATTTTATGTTTATCTGAATTATCTAGTTTTATGACTAAAAAGGGATTTGATGCAGAAAAACCTTATAATGCTATTATAGCTCTATCAAAAATCTATACTTTTGATGCCGAATTTTCAAAAGAAGTTGGTATATTGCATGCTAATATAAGGAAAAAAATTAAAGATTTTGGCTTAGTTGATGCATTTGTTTTATTGACTTCTAGAAAGATAAATGCTAAAATATTAACCGGAGATCCACATTTTAAGGGTTTTAGCAATGTTTTGCTGATTAAGTGAGCTTTATAACAAACTTTATTAATCTTTTTGTATTACAAATAAAATGAATTTTAGAGAATGTTATGAATTTTTTAAATATCTAAATGATAGGCTTTTTGGCATTATATTTATAGATAGAGGATTTGTAGATGATCTTGCTAGACAAGAAATTGAAGGATTGAAGATTAATCTTGATATTTTAAAGAGATCTTATTCTTTTTCTGCTTTAGAAAGTGGTCTTTTTGGCATAGGTGTAGCTCTTTTTCCCGATTTTGAAAGGAAAATACTTAAACAAGGAAATTATGCTGAAAGTTTTTCCTATTATACATACGCTTCATGGGAACTGAACAAAGAATTCAGAAGATTGCACGATCAGGTTAGCGCTTATTTAGATTAGGCCTTTTCCTTTTAATAACATTTATTAATAATAAAGACAACCCCTGGTTTTCTTTATGAAACTTTCCTCTTACATGCCCAAGATTTTCTTTATGAAACTTTCCTCTTACATGCCCAAGATTTTCTTTATGAAACTTTCCTTTAGTAACTTTTATTAACATACCTTATTTATTCTATTTATGGTTAAATCAATTGATGAAAAATATATTAATGAAATATATGCTTATGCACTTGAGAATGCATTGATTCATGGCAAGGCAATTGAAGGGGTTGTTCTTCCAAAGCTATTTCAGCATGGGCTAAAAAAAGAAGAAATTGGCAAGGTTATGCTTAAGATAAAAGAAATTGTTTCTAAGGTTAATTCTATGGATTTAAAAGACAAGGAAAAATTATTTGAAAGCTATAAAAAATTCTTGAAAGAGAAAGTTGAAAAAGAAAAAGGCCTGAAAGAACTGCCAAATGTTTCTAAGAAAATGGTTTTTAGATTAGCTCCTTTTCCATCAGGAGGTTTGCATATTGGGAATACTAAAACATATTTGCTGAATGCACTTTATGCTGAAAAATATAAGGGCAAGATAATTTTAATGATTGATGATACAATAGGAAGTGAGGATAAGCAAATTGCAATTGAGGCTTATTCACTTATTCCAGAAGCTTTTAAATGGCTGGGGGTCAATTATAAAAAACCAATTCTTTACAAATCTGACAGGCTAGAAATTTATTACAAATATGCTGAAGAAATTATTAAAAAAGGCAGGGCGTATGTCTGCTCTTGTTCACAGGAAATTTTAAGAGATAACAGGGCTAAGGGAATTGAGTGTGGATGCAGGCAGATGCCTAAAAATATTCAGTTAAAAAGATGGAAAGAAATGTTTAAAGCAAAACAGGGAGATTATATTCTTAGATTGAAAACAAGCATGCGGGATCCAAATCCTGCTTTTAGAGATAGAGTTTTATTTAGGATTTCTGATAGAACGCATCCAAGAACTGGAAAAAAATACAGAGTCTGGCCTTTGCTGGAATTCTCGTGGGCTGTTGATGATCATCTACTTGGAATAACACATATTATTAGAGGGAAGGAATTAATGATAGAAGGGGAAATGCAGAAGTTTATTTGGGATGTTTTTGGCTGGGAGCATGTTGAGATGATTTATACAGGCTTGATAAAATTAGGGGGGATTGAAGGCAAATTAAGTAAAAGTAAGGCTCAAAAAGAAGTCAGAAGCGGAGAATACAGTGGTTGGGATGATCCGAGAACATGGAGCGTGCAGAGTTTGAAGCGAAGGGGAATTTTAGCAGAAAGTATTAGAGAATTTGTTGAAGAAATTGGCTTAAATCAGAACGATATTTCTGTTCCTATAGATTCTCTTTATGCAATTAACAGAAAAAAACTTGATTCGAAAGCAGACAGATATTTTTTTGTTGAAGAACCTATTAAAATTGAGATACTAAACTTAACAGAAAATATTGAGAAAAAAGAGGCTAATATTAAGGTTCATCCTGAGAAAAACAAAATGAAAAAAGTAAAAATAGGAAAAGAAATTTTTGTTTCAATGAAAGATTTTGTTAAATTTAAAGGCAAGGAAGTAAGGCTTATGCATCTTTATAATGTTCTTTTGAACAGAAAAACCAAGTTTACTTCTGAAGAAAACAAGCAAGAAATACAGAAGATACACTGGGTTTCCAACGGATTAAAAACCAAGGTAATGATGCCTGATGGAATTTATGTTAAAGGTATTGCTGAAGATAATATTAAGTCATTAAAGCTTGGACAAGTGATACAATTTGAGAGATTTGGATTTGTAAGATTTGATAAGCTTAACAAGAACACAAAGGAATACGAATTCTGGTTTGCGCATAATTAATATAATCTTAGCTATATATGAGGATACCTATCTAGAGAATCTAATCCGAAAGCTATTGCTGCTAATAAAGGTAGCCTATAATGATGAGTTAATCTTCCTTTATCTCTTCTTTCTGATGAATCGTATTCAATAATTGGCAATTCTCCCGTTGGTTTAGGGGGTTCACATTTACCTATAAATATCTCTAATACTGGTGTTTCTTCGTCTTCTATTAGTTCTAATGCTGAACTTCCTTCGGTTATTGGTCTTTGTATTTGTTTCATACAAGTGCCTATTTTGAATCCTTTTAAACCTTTCTATTTGTTACCTTTGTATAGTGATAATATCTTCTGGGTAAAGAATAAGTATATTTATAAATAGTTTTAACTTCTCTTCTTTTATGAAATTAAATAACAAAAAAGGGGTGTCAGACGTTATAACTACAGTGCTGATGATTCTGCTTGTCATAGCAGCTATCGGTATTTTGTGGTTGGTTGTTTCCAGGTTTGTAAGAACTGGAACAGAAGGTGTCGGAAGCGCATCAGATTGCCTATCAACTGATTTGGAGATTGTATCTGCAAATAATGTTAGCGGTAATTCTTTGAGTGCAAGTGTTAAGAGAAATAGCGGTGATGGCAGTATCTCTGAAATAAAGTTTTTTGTTGGTGGAAGCGTTGTTACAGTTACTCCAACAACTTGGCCTAGTGTAGGCGAGACAAAAACTTATGAAAATGCAACTGCTATAAATTCAGGAATTGGATCTATAAATGGAAAGTCTCTTGAAGTTGCAGCTGTGATTGGAACAAAAACATGCCAATCGTCTGATCCGGTAACAATCGCATCAAGTTAATTTATTTTTTTAATTTGAAACTTTTTTTTCTTTTTCTTTTAATTGGAAATGTGGGAAGTTTAGATAATATAACAATATCTTTACCTAATTTTAATGAGAAAGTGATTGGTAACTTAAATTATTATAACTTAAAACTATTTATTTTATTTAATTATCTTATTCTCTTAAAGAATTAAAATAGGCAGTCATATCTGTTCTGTATTGTCTTAAGTTTTTAATAACTTCAAGTGTTCTTTGAGCTACATCATCACATCGAGCTTCAAGTGCGATCTCTCCACCTTGAGCATGAAGAAGGTTATTTATAGCTTGAGTGGTTAATGTATAATTATTAACAAGTTCTTGAAATGTTGAGGAATGAAAATCTCGCTTAACTCTTTTATCAGCACCAAGGTAAATATCCATAATTACCCGACTATCTGATTCCGATTGCACAAATTGATCTTCGTGGAACATAATTTTGAGATTTTAATCTGGTATATAAATTTATCTATAGTATTAAATCTCTTTAACCATATAATCTTTATCTAAAGAATAACCAAGCTTTCTGTAATATTCTCTGACTCCAACTCCAGAGATAACGGCCAGCTTTTTTATGTTTTTATTTGTTTTAGCTAAAGAGCTTGTTATTTTTTCAGCTTCTGCCATAAGTTTCTTGCCAAGGCCTTTATGCTGTCCTAAATTTGGGTTTTCTTCTCCAAGATTTATTGATTGGCCGTAAACATGCAATTCACGGATTATTGCGCTGTTTTTTAGCTCTTGGATTATTGGAGAATTTAAAGATTCATTTGAAGGAATTCTTAACCTTAACAACCCAAATAAAATATTATCCTTGTTAACTGCTTGAATAAAATACTCCTCACCCTTTGCAGCATTGTATTTCAATGTTTTAATTTTTATATTTTTGTCAATTTTCTCGCCTTTTTTTAGGTATTGCCTTGCAAAACCTATTTCCCTGAATCTTATTTCTTTTATTTTTACTTTTTTTTCTCGCAGTATTTCATCAATATCTTTTCTTAAGCTGATTCGTGTTGTGCCTGCAACAATATGTGCAGGAGCGAATTGGCGCATAACTCTCATTGTTCTGCAATATTCTGGAATAACTTTAAACATTTTAATAAGAAGTTTTTCAGTTTGTTCCAGCGTATATGGTTTAAACTTGCCTCTAAGAAAATCCTTTTCAAGACCTGTATTTTGAATAACTTGTGTTGGATAAATTTTTAGCTGATCTGGCTTGTAATTTTCACTTTGAAAAATTAGTTTGAATAACCTTAAGTCTTTTTCAGGATTGGATTTTGGCAAGCCTGGCATGATATGATAACCAATTTTAAATCCAGCATCGCGTAAATTGCGGGTAGCATCTATTACATCCTGAATAGTGTGCGCTCTGTTAATGTGCTTGTAAATTTCATCATCTAATACTTGAACTCCAATTTCCATTCTTGTACAGCCAAAATCCAAAGCTCTTTCAATATCTTCTTTATTTGCAAAGTCTGGGCGAGTTTCAATGCATAAAGCCACACATCTGTGCTTTGCATTTTCATTTGTTTTTTTAGCTTCTTCAAGATTTTTTGCTTTAAATCCGTTTAAGGCATCAAAAATTCCTTTTACAAATTCATACTGATAATTTACAGGATATGAAAGAAAAGTTCCTCCAAGAATAATTATTTCAATTTTATCAGTTGGGTGATTCATTAGATCAAATGCTTTTAGCCTTGACTGAATTTGCTCGTAGGGATCATACTTTAGCCTTTCAGCTCGCAAAACAGGAGGCGATAATGGGGTGTATGATTGAGGAACATTAAATACAGGGCAGTATCTGCATACTCCGTGGCTACAAGCCCTTGGCTTAACCATTACAGCTATTGGAGTTACTCCTGCCATTGTCTTGCTTGGCTTTCTTACTTCGTGGATCTGTGGCAGTTGCATAATTATAACGAATATATAGAAGCTTTTAAAATCTTCTTCTTTATTATATTTTCATGCCAGATAAAACACAAGAACAAGTATGGGATGAAATTGCGCATTTATGGAATAAAAATAAAGTCCATCCATTAGGAATGAAAGACAGCATTATTAAGGATTTTTTGAATGATAAAGATGAAAAAGTTCTTGATTTGGGATGTGGAAGTGGGAGAAATTTTGTTTCTTTAAAAGATGCAAGGTTTAAGGGAGTTATTTACGGAGTTGATTTTTCAGCAAGTATGTTAGAGTATGCTGAGGAAAATGCTGAAAAATTAGGAATTAAAGTTATTTTAAAAAAAGTAAATGTCTGGGAAACTGGTTTTGAAGATAATTTTTTTGATAAAGCTATTTTTATTGCAACCTTGCATTGTGTTGTTGGAGAAAAACAGAGGAAGCAGGCAATAAAGGAAATTTATAGAATTTTAAAGCCAAAAGGCAGGGCAATAATAACTGTTTGGAATAAAAATGCTAAAAGATGGAAAAATAAGCCAAAGGAAAAAATAGTTTCCTGGAAATTAGATGAAAATACTAAAGTAAACAGATATTATTATCTTTATGATCAAGGCGAGTTAATTAAAGAGCTGGAAAATGCTGGATTTAAGATAATTAAGAAAAACAGGGAAGAGGCCAGGAATATTGTGCTGGAAGTTGAGAAATAGGCTTATGGCTTAGGAATACTACCGCTTGGCATATATCCTATTTGTTCTAAATAATTAGTTGTTTTATCTAAAAGATAACCAGTTAAAGTTCCTATTGGAATAAGAGCTAAATAAGTTGAAACTGCTTCTATATCCTCTTTAACCTATTCTTTATTTATGCCTATTGCTAAAGCAGTTGCTCCTAATTCAAAGATTAATGGAAATGCTATATTTTCTAATTTGATTTTTACCATAAAAAATTATAGGTGAACCAGCATTTAAATATTTTATTCTTGTAATTACTTTATAATTATAATCCATTAGAAAGGAATAGAAAGATTTAAATACACTAAGTTACTAAGTAACTAGGTGGAAAATGGTATCAAAAACAATTAAGATAAGTGAAGAAAATTACAGATGGCTTTTGAAAATGGCTGCTGACCTTCAAAGCCAGTCAGAAAGACCAATTAGTTTTAACTATACTTTGAATGCTATAAAAAATAAATCTTACAATAAGATGAAAAAGAAAAAGTTAAGCGATCTTGCCGGAAGTTGGAAAATGAGTGATGCTGAAGCTGAAGAACTGAAAAATAATCTAAGAAAAAGCTGGAAATGGAAAATTCAATCTGTATAGATAGCGATATTTTAATAGATTTTTTAAGGGGAAAACCGGAAACTGTTAAATGGATTAATGAAAATGAAGAATATTATGCCTTTGCCATTACAACTATTAATGCATTTGAACTTTATTCTGGAGCATATAAATCTAACAATCCCAGCCAAAAATTAAAAATAATAAATGATTTAATAGATAGACTAAAGATTCTTAACTTTTCCCTTGAAATAGCTGAAAAAGCCGGGAAACAATTTTCTCAATTAGAAGATCAAGGAGAGATTATTGAAATAAGAGACTTATTTATTGGAATGATTGCTTTATGTGAAGGTTTTTCTATTAAAACAAATAATTCTAAGCATTTTTCAAGAATTGCTGGATTGAATATTATAAATTAAAAAAAGAGGTTTTATGGAATTCAGGATATCAACATTAAGTGAGAGAAAAGAATTTTATGATAGGGAATTTTCAGTTGCTAAAGTTAAAGCATGGTTTAGGAAAAATAATCTGCAATTACCCCAGCTTTGTGCAGTAGATGCTGGAAGCGAGAGCGGAATAATCTTAGACAAGAAAAATAAGAATACTATGCTTTATTTTAAGTTTTCAGAATTGCAGAAAAAAATAAGGAAATATCTTCCCGAAGATATTTATTATGACAGAAACAGATATAAAAATCCTGATAAAATCTTGAAAACTCTTGAGTTTAATAATTTAAACAATAGAGTCAGCGAAGAACTTGTTTTTGATATTGACATTGATAATTTAGGCTTAAAAGGCAAAAATAAACTTAACGATCCTAATTTAAAAAAATTATATGAAATCGCCTTGAAAATGAGAAAAGAGCTGTTAAATATGGGTTTTAAAAAGATAGGAATTGTTTATTCTGGAAGAGGATTTCATGTTCATGTTTTTGACAAGAAAGCAAGTTTGTTAAGTGTTAAACAAAGAGATGAATTAAACAAAAAATTAATAAATTATCCAATTGACCCATGGGTTTCTAGAGGATATATTAGATTAATTAGAATGCCTTACAGCCTTCACGGACTGGTTTCTAGAGCTGTGACTCCTCTAAATGTTAATAAAGGATTTGAAATAAAAAAGATGATACCGAGATTTTTAAAAGAAAAATAATTTGTTACTACTTTTAAATTATTTTTATAGAAAGATTTATAAATAATCATTCTATTCAGGAATATGGCATTCAAAACAAAGTTTAAAGGAGAGCCTTTATTTTCAGTTCCAGATTTTGCTCAATTGTGCTGGGATGAATTTGGGAGAGAGATAATTGCAAAAGTTAATGAAAGATTTAAAGGAACATCTGCGGCAATTAATCCAGATTATAAGGGTGAAGATAGACAAGTAACTAATTCCAATACTTTTAGATTATTTGCGATAAATTCTGTTGCAAGAGAAAATGGCGTGAGAGTTATGCATCCTGAAGAGTCAGAGATATTACTTGCTCAAGAAAGATTGCCGGAAGCAGGCAGTGCTTATTATGATTTAGGGGCTGTTATAGATTTTTCTGGAAAAAATCATAATTTAGCATGCGATTTATATAATAAATTGCCTAAAGAATGGAAAGATTTAGATAAATTTCCTTGTGTCGCTTTAGAGTTATTGCCAGTAAGTTCAAGTATTGGAGACTATGGACTATCATTAGAACCTACAGCTTATTCCCAATTAAGAACTGCAAAAATTTTATCTCAACAAACTGGAATGTTTAATGGTGATGATTTGGAATTATTTAGATATGGTTTACCTTCTGAATTAGGGCAAGGGACAAGAACTTTTCATACTTTAGCTCAAAAAAAGCCTGCTGTAGATAATTTGGGCGTTTCCGGGCTCTGCTTGGACTGGGGCTTGAACCTGGGTTCGGGGAGCGAGGGCTTGGCTGATTCCGACGAGGACGGTCGGGTAGTTTTCGTTAGTGCCGAAGGCACTTCACAAAAATTTATGGAATACTCGAATAATTTAATAAGAAAAAGAAGAGATTTAGAAGAAGAGCTGTTAAGAGTTAATAGAGCAGAAGAAATTTTGAAAGGAAAGTAATTTAAATTATTATTTCTTTGTAATATTCCTAGCCATATTAGTAATTTAGCCATATCTAAATTATTAGTGTTGCTGGGCTACACGCCTGTTAATCAGCACATCATTTAGATTTATTTTAAGTCATGAAATTCAACTGTGACATTAAGTAGTAATTACTTAATAAGTTAAATTATGAAATATGAAACAGTGGTGCTTCGCCTTAATATTAATAAGGCACTAGGAGAATCCTTTTTAGAATAGGTTAAAAGGCTACAAAGTTCGGGGCGTTTCCAGGCTCTACTTAGACAGGAACTTGAACCTGAATTCGAGGAACGAGGACTTGGCTTATTCCAGCGAGGACGGTCGAATAGCCCAGATTATATGGCTAGGTTTTTTAATATTAAACTTGATATGGAGCATATTTTGAAAATAAGCAATAATTTTACCTAATTTAACATTATTTAATTAATGAGCTATATTGCTAATTATTTTATTTTTAATTCGAGAATATTCTAAAAAATAACAAGGGTTAATATAGTACGATTACTTATATTATTCATGCCAAAAAATGGATGCAGGAAATGCCGTAAGATGTATAAAGGAGTTTGCCGTAAATGCAGAGTTAATAACGGCACAACTGCTGGGACTCCTTAACCTCTTTAATCAATCTATTTTAAAGTAACTTATTCTCTTTTAATTCAAGAATATTCTAAAAATAAATAACTTTAACCTTTTTTTGCTTTTTTGCTATAGTATTTCTTTTTCTTGCTAGATTTCTTTTTGGCCATATAAAAGACACCAAAGGTTTCTTTTATGAAACTTCCTCTGATTTCCTCCTTTTTATTATAACTATTATGTGAGTGATTTTTATAAATGTTGCTTAATTTTATTCTCATAGAAAGATTTAAATATAGTATTATAATATATTATAATATGGAAATTATAGTTAAAGAAACAAGAGAAGTCGGAACTTCAGCAGGAGTTTTATTACCTAGAAAATGGCTTAATAAGCAAGTAGTTGTAACCCTCTTTTCTCCATCAAAAGCAGAAATTATTAAAGATATACTTGATATTTTGATTGATAGCAATGTAAATGAGGATGTAAAAGGGATTTATCTTTTTGGAAGTTATGCGAGAGGTGATTATGATTCTGGCAGTGATATTGATGTTTTAGTTATAACCGATAAAACAAATAAATTTATTAATTATAAAAATTATGAGGCTCTTTTAGTTTCGGAGAATAATTTTTCAAGAGACTTAAAAAATAGTTTAGCTTATATGAGCATTTTGAAAGAAATAGACCCAATTATAAATAAACCATTAATTGAAAAATATACTGGAATTAGATATAAACTAAAAATAAGGCAATTTTTAAGAGAAATAGCAAAAATTATTGAGATAAATAAAGAAACTGTTACTCTTTGCAGAGATAACAATAGAAATATTCCTGATGGCATAGTTTATTCCATTGTTTTAAGGTTAAGAGAGTTGTATTTAATAAAATGCTTGTTTTCAAATAAAAATTACTCTAAAAGAAATTTTTTAGAAGTATGCGGAGAGGAGGCATATTCCGCTTATATAAGAATAAAGAGAGATGAAAGAGAATTGAATAATGTTTCTTATGATAAAGCAATAAAGCTTATAGAATTGTCTGAAAAATGGCTAAGAGAATTAAAAAGCTAGAAAAAGGAAAAGAAAGTCTGAAAAAGGAAATTGAAGAGCATTTCTTAAAAGTGGAAAAAGACATACAAGAGAGCAAGATTGAAAGAGGAAGATATCATATAAAAGAGATAGACAAAAGCTTATTAAAAGCTCTTGAAATTAAATTAGAGATTTTAGGAATTAAAGATGATTCTGTTAGCCTGTATCGTGAAAGGCTTGATAAATTGAGAAAGAAGCTTGAAGATGATTAATGTTTTTTGAAAATAAATAATAACTTTGCTTAATTTAATGTTTAATTAATGAGATAGACTATTAATTATTTTAGTTTTAATTCAAGAATACTAAAGATTGAAGATTAAATTTTAACCCTTTTTTACTGGATTTTTTCTTAGCCATATAAAAGACACCAAAGGTTTCTTTTATGAAACTTCCTTTGATATTCCCCCTTTTTTATGAAGTTAATAGGAAAGGGATTTTTATAAATGTTGTGGAAATGGGCAATTATTATTTTCTTATTATAGGCCTTACAACATTTTCTAATCTTCCAGACCTGATTTATCAAACTCAGTTTTAATGATTATAAAAGTTTTTTGAATTTATATAAGTGCTGAATGTAAATCCCGCAGACACAATTTTTCCCGCAGACATGTAACCCATAGAATTATCTTGATTTATAGTTGCATAGCATGCCTTTCCAAATCCAGCCAGAATATTTATGAATGTTGCTACAAAGACTATTCCATCTCTTTTTCTAATTCTTTCTTGAGGAGTTATATTTTCTTGGATTTTAGTTACAAAGGCTATATGTTTACTCATTTTATATTAGGCTTATTTCTGTATATAAATATTTATATCATTCTTTCCCCATTTCCCTCACAAGAAATCTATTAACAATGCTCAGGCATTGTTTTTGGTCTTTCCATAATAGAAGTTTTATTGCCTCATGAAAATCAGCCCATTTATACATATTATGTTCATGTTTGTCAATTTTAATTTTCTTGCTTTTATTTGATACTTGCGCTGAATATAAGGAATATGTCTGGCCAAAATAAGGCCGGGTAGGGATTATTTTTCTATAATTATACTTTCCTTTCTTTTTGTGGTTGATTATTCTTACAGGAGTTAACCCTGATTCTTCTTTTACCTCGCGAATAACAGTAAGCATTTCTGCCTCTCCCTTTTCAATGCCTCCCTTTGTAAATTCCCAGCCTTTCCAATGCAATTTTCTTTTTAGAATAAGATATTTTATTTTATTAGCCTGTTTTTTATAGATAACTACAAAAACAGCTTTTCTGTAGCCTCTTTTTTGTTGAGCCATTATCATGTATCTCTAGTAAATTTATCCTAAGATTGATTTTAAAACTTCCGACAATTTTTTTATATTATCTCCCTCGCTAAAATGCCCCATATTCTGTTCTATTATTACTTCAGCATTTAATTTTTCTTTGAAAGTTTTAGAATTATATTTTACAAACCCGTAAGGTTCATTGCTTGATAAAAAAACTACAATTTTACTTACTTTTTGTTTAATTTTATCAAAATTAATTGGAGTTTCCATCCAGGGTTTTGCAATTATTTCTTCTTCTTTACTTTCTAAATTGGCTAATTTAAACCATCCAGCAACAAAAATTACCTTCTTTATCTTACCATTATAATCTTCTTTTTCTAAATATCTCATAATTGTTTGACATCCAATACTATGGCCAATAAAATAAGTTTCATTGTCTAGTTTGCCAACTGCTTTCCTTAGATAAGAAACCCAAGCATTTATTTTAGGTTCAGAAGTATTGGGCATTTTGGGAACTTCAACTTTAAATCCTTTATTTTCTAATTCTCTTTTTAACCATGGATACCAATCGCTATTTGGATTTCCATCCCATCTGTGGACAATAAATACGCGTTTCATTGTAAACTGTTTATCTTAAACTAAGGTAAGATTTTTAAGAGCCTCTTTTATTTTTTTAATATTTTTTGTAGAAGTATTCCATACTCTGTCTAAACTAGCTTCAAAATAAGAATGAACAATAAAATCCCTAAATTGCGACATTTCAAACCAAGGGATATCTTTATTTTTTCTTTTTAATGGTAATGGAATATTCCTGCTTGCTTCACCGATTATTTCTAATCTTCTTATTATTGCATCTTGTAGTTTTTTATCTTTTTTAAACTCTCCTTCAGAAATATTTCCTAAATACTCTTCTATTAGACTTATACTTTCTTTAATATCGTTAAGATAGAGTTTATAATCTCTTTTCATTTTAGGATAACTATCTCATCTCTAAGTATGTTATCTTTTATTTCAGACCTTATAATTTCATATTCAACAAGATCTATCTTCTTTTTTGTTGCTTTTTGAAGGCTCATCTTTAGCCTTATAATTTCAATTAGGCCAGCTTTATCATTTAGTTTTACTAAAATATCAATATCACTATTTTTATTTTGTTCGCCTCTCGCATAACTTCCAAAAATACCTGCTTTGATTACATTATGCCTTTTTAATACGGGTTTTATTGCTCTTTTTATATCTTCTATCACGCTATCTTTTTTCATATTATAAACATACTCTTTAAGTTTTTAAGGTTTTCTCACCTTCTAAGGTTAGTATAGCAATGTTTATAAAAATTGCTTATTGAACTTTTTTATGGAAATAAGGCAAATTGCAGCTATGGCTAAGAATATTGATTTAGGAAATATTTTGAGGGAGGAATATCCCCAAATTGCAGATATCCGTCGTGAAGGCGCTACTTATTTAGAAATTGCACGAATTCTTGAACTACCTAGCCGTTACCATATTAAGGAATCAACTGCTGAGAAAGCGGTAGGAAGCGCTTTAAGGGGTTATCATGGGGATAGTCGTAGAAAAGAATATTCTGGGCTTATGTCTAAAAAGGAGTTAAAAGATTTATCTTTTAAATGTAGAAAAAGGGGGGGAGAAATGGTTAGGGATAATAAATTGGGAGTTCATTCTTTGACTAAAGATGAAATAAGGAAAGCAACTTACAAAGGCATGAAATCTTTAGGGCACATTCCGTGGAGCAGAGAAGAAGAAACATTTATTATTTACTTAAGTTTAATTTCAGAATATCAACATTTAAATGGTGTTCATAAAGGAACTCCAAACTATCATAAAATTGCTGATAGATTAAATAATGCTTATCATTATATGGTAAATATAAGAACCCCTTTAGCTGTTTTAAGAAAAGCTAAAAGATTGTCGAAATTGCTTACAGCTTTTTCACAATATCAAATAGATTAATTTTCTCAAATTTAAGGATAGAATGTGTAGCATCATCAACATGGACTTTTACAACTCCCATATCTGTTGTTATGCAGTTTAAATTCCATATTAGCTTTCCATCGAGTGTTTGAAGAATTGCTATAATTTTCTGAAGCTTTGTTGTAACCATGTTATTTTTCATTTCATCCTGGACAATTCCTTTTAAAATATCTAAATCAAGGTTTATTTTGCCATCAATTTTTCCGGGTTTTAGCTTGTTTTCTTTGGGCATTTCAGCTAACTTTGCTTCGACTTTTTTTCCATCAAGCATAAATGTTATCATTTTTTTTGACTTTGGATCATAATAATCAATTTGATGGATATTTTTGTTTGTTTCAAAATCCAAAACAAAAAAGCCGGCTGAAAAATAAGCATTTGGAGATTTTCCGATATATGATTTAAACTCTTTTGAGCTTTCAAGTTTTTCTATATATGGCTCTATTTTCATTATAAAGACAACCTAGCAGTTTTCTTTATGAGTTTTCCCTTAGGATAACCGTCTCGTTTCTCCCTTTTAATTGTTTTATATTTCATTATCACTCTTTTTTAAATTTTATTTATTTTTTATTATTATCCCTTTCTAAATCTTCCTTCAATATTAAAATCTCTTCTGTAATGATTAGTCATATAATCAGCTAGAGTTTTTCCATCCGCTTTTTCATAATCTGTTGCTCGAGTTATTTCTCTACTCCATATGCCTGCGGGTTTTTCTCCAGTTCTTTCAATAAGAAAGGTGTTATTTGTAATATTTACTATATGGCCTGTCATCTTATTTTATATTTTTTAATATATTTAATTTTATTTATTCTCTATAATTTCCACTGCCTGCAGGCATGGGTTCGTATTCTCCTGTTTTCGTATTTAGATAACTTAAATTACCCTTGTCATTTTTATTTACAGCTACTGGTTCCCCTCTTTCTAATTTGCTTCCGAGGAATTTATTTTCTAAAATTACTCCCAAACCACAAAACTTTCTCATTTTCTCTCTTGTATTTCCTGTTGAATTTGTTTAATAAACTTTTCTATAGTCGCCTGAGATATTTTATTGCTCCCCCTTTGCCTTACTGCAATCTTTTTTGATTTTTCTTCTTTGTCTCCTATAACGATTATATAATTAATTTTTTGCATCTCTGCATCTCTTATTTTCCCTGATAATGGCACAGAAGCAAGGTCTGTGTCTATTCTTATGTTTGGAATTAATTCTTTCAGTTCTTTTACTAATTTTTCACATGCTTTTGTGTTTCTGTCTGTGAAGTTTATGACACGAATTTGAATTGGGGAGAGCCATAAGGGAAGATTTCCATTAAGGTGTTCAAGTAGTATTCCAATAAACCTTTCAATACTTCCATAAATTACTCTGTGAATTACAATTGGCTGTTTTTCTTTATTATCTTTATCAATATATTTTAATTCAAATCTTTCAGGCATTGAGAAATCAAGCTGGATAGTTGCGCATTGCCAGGTTCTATCTAAAGAATCTTTAATGTGAAAATCAATTTTAGGTCCATAAAATGCCCCATCTCCATTATTTACCTTGTATTTTATTTTATTTTTCTTTAAAACATCTTCAAGAGCTTTTTCAGATTTATTCCATGTTGCTTCAGAACCAATTCTTTTTTCAGGGCGTGTGGATAGTTCAACATGATAAGTGAAGTTAAATTTTTTGTAAACTTCATCAATCATGGATATTATGTCTTTTATTTCACTTTCTATCTGATCTTCATTACAAAATATATGGGCATCATCTTGGGTAAATTTAATAGCTCTAAACAAACCAGCCAGCACTCCTGAAAGTTCTTGCCTATGAACAATTCCTAATTCTGCAAATCTTAATGGAAGCTCTTTGTAGCTTCTCTGCTCGCTTTTATAAACAAGCATTGCTCCGGGGCAGTTCATCGGCTTTACAGCAAAGCTTCTATCTTCATAGTTTGTTATAAAAATATTTTCCTTGTATTTTTCCCAGTGCCCTGAAATTTTCCATAATTTATTATCCATCACTTGTGGGGTTGATATTTCTTGATAATCTGCTTTTTTGTGAAGCTCTCTCCAATAATTTATTAGTTCGTTATAGATAACTAATCCATTATTATGCCAGAAAACCATTCCAGGAGCAACTTCGTTGAATGAAAATAGTTTTAATTTCTGCCCGAGAATTCTATGATCATTGTCTTTCAGCTTGGTTGTGTCTAATTTTGATCTTGAGATTTCCCTTAGTAATTGTTTATAATCGTATTTTTCAGTTTCTTGTATTTTAGATTTAGTTTCTTTTCCTTCAATTTCCCTTTCTCCAATTGTTCTTGACAATTCACTTAATGGATGACCTTTGCATTTTAACTCAAATTCTTTGTAATAGCCAAAAGGAGCTTTTGTTACTTCGTATTTTGCTTTTTTTAGTTCTTGCTCTGCTTTTTCTAAAACAGCTTGAGCAATGTCTGGAGATGAAAGATTAGATGATAAGTGAGCATAAGGATAGAGAACTATTTTTTTAGCATTAACCTGTTTTGCTATTTCTTCGATATTTTTAACTAATTCAGTGACTAGGTTTATGGTATCAGGTTTTTCAACAGCAGTTAATACAACCAAACACTCTTTTATTTCAATCTCTTCCTTTTTTTCTTCTGAAAGTTCTTCTGGCTGTTTTAGGGCTTTCTTTAGCGGCTTGAATTTTATATAGTCGCAATGCAATGTTATTATCCTCATAAATTAATTAGAATTATCTTGTTTATAAAACTAACCAAGAAATAAAGAATTCTAATCACAGCAATTTTTATAAAGAATTATAAGATATATAGATATGAATAGAGTTCGATGGAATTTAACAGGAAGAATTGCACTGGGTTTGATTTCAGTATTTAGTTTAGTTGGGGCTGGAGGAGTTAAAAAGGAAGAACAGTTGCCTGAAAAATATGAATTCATAAGTGGTAATGTAATTGACGGTGATTTTATAAGAGCTGATAAAATATTAGAAAGGCAAAAGAAAAGGTTGGAGGGAAGATTGCAATCCGAAAAAGCAATAAAAAGTGATTCTGAATTTATTAATTTAACAGCAAGTGAAATATATCAATTAAGGTTAAAAGACTTTGATCACTTTCTTAATATTTATTCAAGAAACACTCCTAGAGAGCTAAATAGAATTGAATATAAGTCGCTTCTTATTGCAATTGCACAAAGAGAATCAAGTCTCGGCCATCCAAATGGCGGGGGAAAAAATGATACTTTTCTTATGGGTTATGGAGATTTAAATGATACTAGTAATTATGGAGCTAAAAACCAACTGATTAAAGCTGCAAATACTTTAAAGCGTGCAATTGAAGAGCAAAACAGGCTTTATGCCGAAGTAAATAGCAAGAAAGGAGATGAGAAAATAAAAGGCATTTTAAGCATTTACAATCGGGGAACAATAAATGAAGACGGCAAGAAGTATGCTGATGAAGTTTACCAGGGTTATATAAGATGGAAAGAGCATTTTCTTTTTGAAAACAAAAAAAATGCTCTGCTAGGGAAAATTAACTAAATAACAACTAATTTAAATAAAACTTGAATAAATAAACCAATTTCAATAATTATTATAATTGATTTTCACATTTTCAAAATTAATTATATCTGTAAATATGCAATAACTTTCCCTGATTTATATGCTATAGCTGCTGATTTTGTTGATTATATGTTGTTGGGCAATATATATCTTACATTATATATTTTATATTATATATATCAAAATAGATAATCTCTTATAAACCCTTATTCTATGGTAATTAATTTCTAAACGAAAGGTTTAAAAGGTATTAACTTTGTAGTAGTTACATTATAAAAGATGAAAACATATAGATTTGTTATACCGAAGATAAAAGGAAATAAAGAAGAAAGTTCTAGACGGGAGTTTCTTGCTACTTTGGGAGGATATGGTTCTGCACTTTTATTTGGACATGCTGCTGGAGCTCAAATAAGAAGTGAATATGGGGAAGAGTTAAATCAAAGTTTCGTAGGAAGAGAATTGGATGAAAGAGTAAAAGAGTTAAATCTTTTGCTTTATGGAAAACAGGAAAAGGAAGAAGCAAGGAAGCAAGCAGAAAGAATGGCTGCTGAATTAAGATATTTAGAGCTTAACGAGCCTGGAAGCATTGAGTTGAGGAAAGGTTCTGATCAGCTTGAACTTGCCAGAATGATGTATGGTGAGGGAAGGGATGTAAATAATAAAAAATATGGGGGGCTTGTTGGAAGCACTGCTTTAGTAAGGCAGGAAAGATCTGGCAGAGATTTAAAAGAAATATTATATGCTCAAAATCAGTATACCTGTTTTACTGAAAATGATCCTAATTATGAGTTTGTTAAAGACCCTTTACATCAGGTTTCAAAACACCCCGCTGATAGGGAAGCTTGGGAAACAATGTATCAAATGGCAGGAGTTTTATTAAAAAATGGTCCAACAGCAGATGTTACTCATTATTGGGTTTATCCAATTGTTAAAGAACCTAAATGGGTTAAAGGCATAGAACCAGAAATTGTTTTTGAACATACAAACGATCCTAGAGGAAGAATAACAAGATTTTATGATTTGGCTTGATTAAAAAACAACGGCCACTGCTTTTTTTCCTTTTATCTTACTAATCTATATTTTATTTAATCTTTTTTGCTTCATAGACTCGCGCTGCTATATCTCCTCTTAGCATGATAAGACGTTTTATTTGCTTAGCTGTCCAATCTGAATAAGAACTTATATCATACATGTGTGATTTAACAGTGAACCTTTTGTCTACCATTAATTGAAAAGTTAAAAAAGCAGTAAAATAATCTGGAGAGTAAGAATTATCTTTTTCACTAAGAAATTTCCCCCCAATTTTTAATATTCTATGAATCTCATTTAGAAGTATCATTCTATTTCTTTGCATTTCTTCCTTGGTATGGTGTTTTGGATTTTCTCCCCCTGCCCCAAATAATAGAATTTCGTCTATACTTGCTGTTTGAAAAGGTAGATGTTGACCATAATAAGAACCTTGTATATTCTGAATATTTCTAAATTCTTCCCCCATTTCAAAAGGCGGAGTTTTATAACATGATAAAGCGTACATATCTAATCCGATATAAAACTCCTTTTTTAGTAAGTGTCTAACTTTATGTTTATTTTTTACTGGCCATGGATAACCACACCCTAAATCTAAAATTATATGGCGTTTCATATTAAAAAACAGCAGCTTTAACTCTTGAAAACAATCCTTTGAAAAAAGAAACTCTTGGTTTTACTTCAATTATTTCTGCTCTTTCTTTTTCTTGAGCTTGAATTCTTGCTTTGTATTTCGCTTCTAATCTTGCATGCTGATTTTTTTGATAAAATTCTAATTCTTGAAACGTTACATTAACATATCCTTTTGCAACTTCTTTTAATTTTTGAATATCTTTGTCTTCTATTAATTTTTTAGTCACATTTCTTAAACTTTCGTACTGATGATAAGTAAGATTTCTGTTTCTTTCAACCTCTTTTCTTATTCCTTGCAATTTATCTATATCACTTTCATAACCTCTAACTTTTCCCTCAATTAATAATTCTAATATTGATTCTCTATTTTCTCTTATTTTGTTATAACTTACCCACTTAGGATTTTGTTTTTTGACTTGAATACCATTTTCAAGCCAGCAATATTCTCGAACAAGGTATTTATCAAGAGCGTAAACCCTGCTGTTAAAAACATTATCAACAACTAATGCCGGCCATAATTTTCTAAAACTCATGTATTCCTGGCTTGTAAGATGCTCATTATTTTGGAATTTTCCATAAACCTTATTTACTAAGGTTATTTCATCTCGAGTTAATTGTGCTGGCATTTTCTTTAAAATTATTATAGTATTCAATTGGAGGTAAATAACTTATTGAATTTTGTTGAGAATTATCCCCTATTTCAGAAACTCTTTTTAAGTTTGTTTCTGGTTTTGCTGATTGCACTATTTTCTGAATGTTTAGAGGTTTGTTATTTGTATTATTAGAATGTGATGCTGGTGCTCCTGACAATGATGCAAATCCTGCGAATAAAATTCCAAATCCCGCTGCGATTCTTAAAGCTGTATTTGCAGCTGTTTTAAGCCATGATCTTTCTTTTCTTCTTTCTTGTAAAGAATAATCCATATTTTTTGGAGTTGCCATTTCTTGAGGAGGTTCTTCAACTTTAACTTCTTTATTTTGTTTCCTTTTTATTGGAGTGTATAATGGCACTGGTTTAAGTTTTGTTTTTCCAATATTTTCAATATATTCTGCAGTTCTTGTTAGATTTGAATAAATTTTACTAGCTAGATATTCAAAAGGACTAAATATAGTATTCATGATATGGTTATTATTGCTGAAATCTTCGAGTTTTTCTAATTTTGATTTATCTCTATTATTTTGATATTGTTTTGGATATGGATTTACAGCTACTTGCGTTTCTAATTCATTTTTTTGTTTTACTCTTAAATTATGGGCAAGTTCTAAATCTCTTTCTTGTATTGTGGATAAGTCTATCTTATTTATAGTATATCTTTTTTCAACAGAATTTGTATTAACATATTCATTATTCTTTTTCCTTTCTTTTTCTTTAAGTATTTCTAATCTCTTTCTAACATCGTTAGCTCTTTGAGAAGTTTGTCCCATATAATTAATATCTCTTTCTGCCTTGCCGGATTTTATATAATCTTCTAAAGCATTAATTCTATCATTTATTCTCCAATATTGCCCTATACCATAAGCAATACGTTCTAATTCTGTAGTGTTTGGATCCTGCCATCTTTTTACTTCAGCTTCATATTTTGCTCTCATTTCAGTATTGCTTGCTTCCATCCATGCATCAGAATCATCATATTGTTCAGAAGCTTTTGTTTCAGTGGCTTTGGCTTTTTTATATGAACTTCCGCCGTGTGCACTGTAGTTTTCACTAGAAATTGTCTCTAAATCAAAAATATTAGGTTTACTTCTATAATGCTTTTCAGTATGCTGTCTCATAGGTAATTAGCTATGTAGAAGGTATTTAAATCTTGCTATTAGTTGTCACTTTAAAGGTGTATTAAAAGTTAGGTTCAACGCCCAATGTCATTAAGTTAAGCTTTACATTTTAATTTTCTTTTTTGTAATTATCACATAAACTCGCTTTCCCAAATACTTTCTAGGAACATCTGCTTTAGCAGAGGTTCCGATTGGAGTAACTACCCTTT
>Ga0209542_10006987_pt1 | contig 21699 bp, 22 predicted proteins | sample RifCSPhighO2_01_FD_184028 | JGI IMG/M metagenome (GOLD analysis project Ga0209542, IMG submission 184028) | Soil microbial communities from Rifle, Colorado - Rifle CSP2_plank highO2_0.1 (SPAdes) (version 2) | ecosystem: Environmental > Terrestrial > Deep subsurface > Rock core/Sediment ... | reverse complement strand
CAGTGGAGGTAGTATTGTAGTTGTTCTTTTGCGTGGGTTGATGCTCCTAGGACGAGTATTTCTTTTCCGTGGTTGAGCTGGTCTTCGAAGACGTTTTTGAGTGCTTTTTTCCCTTTGTAGAAGAGTGTTTCTTGTGTTTGGTGTGTTTGATTGTATTTTTCTTGGAGTTTTGGCAGTACATGGTTGATGGCTGCTGCTTGTTCATTGATGATTGTTAAGAGTTGTTCGGGGTTGGTTGCTGCGTAGTGCCTTCTGTTGTTTTGTTGTATGTAGCCTACGAGTCCTTTTCTGATGAGTCGTTCTGCTGCGTCGTAGACGTTTCTTCTATGGATTCCTGATCGTCTGCTGATGGTTCCTGCGAGTGCTGGTCCGATGTCTAAGAGTGTGAGGTAGATTTGTGTTTCTAGTTTTGTTAAGCCGAATTGTTCTAGTGTTGCTCGTAAGTCCATGCTTATTGTTGTGGAGGTTGAGTATATAATTATTGTGGTGATTAATGTACCCGCACAAAATTATATCTTATTTTTGTGTTGCTCTAGTAAAACAGTTGGAGGAACATACAATGGCAAACACAGAAAGTTTGGAACGGCAGGTTATTGAGTTAATCGCCACGGATAGGATTGATGTACCAATATCAAGCATGTCAGGGAAGTTGAAGCGTGCAAAGCCGAAGCTTGCGCAAGCAATAGATCTTGCAGCGTATGATGGGTCATTTAAGGGTGAGCGTGTGTATGCACGTGTTGTTGATGAAGATGTTGAGAAAGCTCGTGGTATGCGTGAAGGTGTTAACGAGTTTGGAAAAAAGTATCCTAACTATGGGAAAATTTTGGAAGGGATTATTCAGGAAAAGCGCAAGGATCGTGAAAGACATTTGTATTTTGGTGTCAATGATGGTCGACGTTTGACGAGTGATGACTACATGGGTGTCATGCGCAATCTTGGTTTTAGTGAAGCGCGTGCTGAGAGCTTGTATCAGGAACTTATGGAAGTAAGCAGGAAGTTATCTCGACAACGTGCTGATGAGCGAAGTGTACTTGTGGGAAATGGTGCTGATACTGATGAGTAAGTCAGTAAATGCATTGTTTGAACATTATGCTAAGTATCATGCGAGTCTTGTTGTGGTTGCTGAGGCTAAGCACCATAAACAGGATCCGGCGCATGATTTCTTGCATGGCCTGCAGGTAGAGAAGAATGCGTTGCGCATTGCTTTTTTTGAAGGTGGTGATCCTGAAGTTGTTGGTCCTGCTGGTTTGATGCATGATGCAGTGACCTATCGTAAAGACGATCCTCGTTCTCGCTTGGCTGCTGATGAGTCTGCTGCTGTTGTGGGTGTCGTGCTTCGTGATTTTTTTGATTTTCCTTCGGCAAAGATTCCTTTGGTAGTGCAGGCTGTTCGTGAGCATTCCTATACGCGTGGTTTGCAGCCTTCTTCTTTGGAGTCTGCTATTGTGCAAGATGCTGATCGTTTGGAAGCGTTGGGTGCTATTGGTGTTTTGCGTGTTGCTTCGTTGTCGGGGTATATGGGTAAGCCGTTGTATTGTTTGGATGATCCTTTTTGTGATGATCGTCAGCCTGGTGGTAAGGGTGCGCAGTTGGATTTGTTTTATTCTCGTTTTTTGAAAACGCCAGAGAAGATGCATACTGTTACGGGTAGGGCATTAGCTGAGGAGCGTGTTGGTTTTATGCATCAATTTTTAGATCAGTTGCGTGGTGAGTTAGCGTAAGTTTCTAATTATATCTTCCCTTTTTCCCGTAGATATCTAGAGTAGGGGTGTGCTGTATTATTGTAACCAGCAAGTGCGGATAGTTGTGCTAATTGTGTATCGGCAGTTACGGGTCCTAGCAGTTCAATGCGATAAGGTTGTGCTTGTGGGAGTATTAATCCTCTCGTCCAGGCAACTTTTCCTCCCCCATTGTTGAGAGTCATTTCTTCTGGTCTATTAGAGTATTTTGTCCAGTCTAGCTTTCCTGTTCGGTACTTTTCCTGGATGCGCATGTCTTCTTGGGTAATGTCTATTTCTCGGCGAGATTTATCAACTCCATTGGTCATAATTGCTCGTGCTAGTGCTGCGAAGAAGTAGACGCGTATGCCTGTGCCTTTGTTGAAAGGTGGCCATCCTACGAAAGTGATAGTTGTGGGTGCTAATCGTTTTATGGTTGTATTGGGGTTTTGATATTCTACTTTGATACGGCAGGTTATGTGATCACCAGTTCCTACAACAGGTATGGGTGCTTTAAGTCTCCATTCTCCATGCACATGTGTTGGTTGCCAGTCTCCTTCAAATGATGTGACAATGCCTTCAATTCCCATGCCTAGTTCATCAAAAGGTACGATAAGTTTTTGTAAACTTTTATTATGATTTTGGTTTCTTCGTCTCAAAGAAGTTGTTTTAGCAGTCATGTCGTTTCCTAAAGATAAGAACTATTTATAACTAGTTTTTCACATGATAATGACGAAAAAAATTGTTTTAAAAATAACTAAGGCATGTCTATAGGTCCTAATCTTTCTAAGTCCAATAATCCTCTTAAGGTAGTGAAATAAGGGTGACTAAGGTCTTCGAAAGTTCTAGTTGTATTACCCCATCCGTGTTTTTGTATTCGTATGCGGTAGGCTGGTGCTATGCCCTGTTTTCTTATGGGAGTCCAAACTCCTCCTCGATCGCGAATGTCGTCCCGTTGATAAAGTTCTATGCTTTGGATAGGTCCAGTTGCTGGTTGTTCATCTCGTTCTGCTTGAAGTCTTCTTATGACATCATCCTCAAATACCATTTCAGGATTGGGTTGGCGGTGTCTCCATATATCTAGAGTTGTTGCTGTTGTTCTTTTTGGTTGGTAGATTGCTCCAAGTACCCATACGACTATTTCTTCTCCATTTCCAAGGTCTGGCCATTCAGGGAAAGTTATTCTCTCTGCTGGTGGTTTTGGGATGCCATTAGTTACAATGAATGTTTTTTGTGTTCTTCCAGAAGTTGGTTGGTGAGGGTTGATAAATTCTGTAGTGTAAATTACTGAACTCACTTCTATAGGCATACCTTCTTCAAGTGCTCGTCGTGTTATTGCTCGTTCTCCAAGCTCTTTGTTGTAGACTACGTTTTCTTGTAGCATAGTTTCAATTCTTTTTGTGAGCGTTTGTGTCATAAGTAAAATAGTTTTTATTATTCCTATTTATAGTTAACTCTTCACGACTTGAGGACGAAAAATTAATATTAAAAATAAAAAAGAAGAAAAAGAGTTCTTAGAACTCTTCTGAATCTTCGCTTTTCGTTTCTTGAGAACTTTCTTCAGTGGATGCTTCGTTGCTTTCTCCAGTTCCTTCGCTTCCTTCTGCTGGTTGTTCTGTAACTGCGGTTCCGTCGTTGACGACTTCTCCGAAGGCTACTTTTCTGAGAACTTTGTTGATTTTGATCTTTACTTGTTCTCCTTGTTTCACGCCGGGTATGAAGATGACGAATCCTCTGATTTTGGCTATGCCGTCTCCTTTTTCTCCGACTGCTTCGATGGTTACATCGTATACTTCACCTGGTTTAACCGGTGCAAAACTTCTTTGTCCACCATTAAAGTGGGGTCTATCGCCGTACATATTTTATTCACTCCTTATATCTTATAGATTTTTTTATGTTGTATCGATCTAGAGAATTCCTCTATATCTGCTTATTTGGCAGTTTTAGAACGTTTATAAGCTTTATGGGTTTTCAGTTCTTTACCAGGGCGTTGCTTGGTAGATGGCTGCGGTGAGTGCTGTTGATGCTGCAATGCCAAGTGCGCCGATGAGTTGTTTTTGTGTTGATGTGTAGTTTCTGAAGGTGCGTGCGAGTGGTCGTTCTGATGGTTCTATGTTATAGAGGTCTTTGTAAAAATCAATGCCTTGACCTATTGCCCATCCTACGGGTGCGCTTGCGAGTCCTGCCCATAATCCATCAATGAGTGCTTTTTTTGGTTCGGTGCCACTGAACATGTAGATGGGTGGTGTGACTGCTGTGGTAAGTAGCATGGTATAAATAATGTCATGGACACTTTTTATTAGTTCAGGGGTGGTTTTTGTGAGGTGGCATATATTTCGTGATAGGTTTCTTCCTTTGCTAAAAATGAATCCTAGTCCAAGATAGTTAAATAATGCTGTGTTAGTTCTTGCTGCTATGGCCTGTGCGTCTGCTTGGTGGCGTACAACATTTTCTAGTAATGCGAAAAAGGGTGTTGAGAAAAAAACGTTTCCTGTGGTGTCTATGAAGTGTTCTTCCAATCGTTCAAGTAGTGTTTTTTCTGCCATGATATTTTTTCAAAAATGGTTGTTTAAAAGAGTGATGGACGTGGTGTTCTTCTTGGATTGCTGCTTCCGAAGGTTTATATAACAAAAAATTGTTGTAAGCTGTTATGGACTTCGAAACTATTGTTAAATCTCGTTATGCTGTTAAAAATTTTGATGGTAAGGTTATTTCGCAGGAGAAGGTGGATAAGCTTTTCGAGTTGATTCGTCTTGCCCCTTCGTCGTTTAATATCCAGCCGTGGGTAGTCAAGGTGGTTACAGATAAGGCTCTTAAAGAAAAATTGCAGGCTGCTGCGTGGAATCAGCCGCAGATAAGTACTGCTTCTCATGTGTTGGTTTTTTGTGCAAATACAGATATTATAGGCAATATTCATTTGTTGGAGAAGACGATGCTTGCGCAGGGTGCTTCTGCGGAGAGTATTAAGGGGTATGTGCAGATGATGCAGGGTTTTGCTGAGGGTTTGTCTGCCGAGCATAAGTTGTCGTGGGCGCAGCGTCAGGTGTATATTGCTTTGGCGCATGCGTTGTTGGGTGCTAAGGCTTTGGGTTTTGATGCTTGTCCTATGGAAGGTTTTTCTCCTGAAGATTTTGCGAAGATTTTAGGTTTGCCGTCACATCTGGTTCCTACAGTTCTTTGTCCTATTGGGTTTGCTGCTGATGTGCCGAAGCCGAAGGTTCGTTTTTCAAAAGAGCAAGTTTTCCAGTAAGTTTTAAATAGCTAGTCTTTTGTTGTTTTTGTATGCAGCAGTCGTTTCTGAGCGTCAAGATTATTATTCAGTAGTTGGGGCTCTTTTTATCAGAGCTTTTTTAAACGCTTAGTAGTACGACTTTGGAACGAATATGGGTATAAAAGAAACGGAACTGGAACTGATTAAGTTTTGGAATGAGAATAATATTTTTATGAAGTCAGTAGAGTCTCGTCCTAAGGATAAGCAGTATGTCTTTTATGATGGTCCTCCGTTTGCTACAGGTACACCACATTATGGTCATATTCTTGGTTTGACTTCTAAAGATGTTTTTCCTCGTTATTGGACGATGAAGGGTTTTCGTGTTGAGCGTCGTTGGGGTTGGGATTGTCATGGTTTGCCTATTGAGAATATTGTTGAGAAGAAGTTGGGTATCAAGGATAAGAAGGAGATTGAGACAATGGGTGTTGACAAGTTCAACGAGGCTTGTCGTGCTCAGGTTTTGACGTTTGCTCAGGAGTGGAAGAAGACGGTTGATCGTATGGGTAAGTGGATCGAGTTTGATAATGCGTACAAGACGATGGATAATTCTTATATGGAATCTGTTTGGTGGATTTTTAAGAAGTTGTATACAGAAAGTTATATTTATGAAGGTAAGAAGGTGTTGTTGTATTGTCCTCGTTGTCAGACTCCTTTAGCTAATGCTGAGATTGCTATGGATAATTCTTATAAGACGGTTACGGAAAAGTCTGCTACGGTTAAGTTTAAGGTGAAGGATAGGTCTGATACGTTTTTATTGTCCTGGACGACGACTCCGTGGACATTGGTGGGTAATGTTGCTTTGGCAGTTAATGAACTGTTGACCTATGTTAAGGTCAAAGTTGGTCCTCAGTATCTTATTTTGGTTAAGGATCGTCTCAAGGAAGTTTTGAAGGGTCAGGAGTATCAAGTTGTTGAAGAGTTTTCTGGTAAGAAACTGCTTGGTTTAGAGTATGAGCCTTTGTATGATCATGTTGTTGATAAAAAAAGTCATTATGTTATTAATGGTGGTAATGATGTTACTGCTGTTGATGGTACAGGTATGGTACATATGGCATTGTATGGTGAGTTTGATTATCAGATGATTAAGAAGTATGATTTGCCGGTGATTCAGCATGTTGGCCCTCATGGTAAGATTGTTTTAGGTCCTGAAAAATTTAAGGATTTGTGGTTTAAGAAGGCTGATCAGCATGTTGTTGATGACTTGGAGGAGCGTGGATTGTTGTTTGCTGCTGATCCTTTCACGCATAGTTACCCGTTTTGTTATCGTTGCGAGACGCCGTTGTTTTACAATGCTGTTGATTCTTGGTTTGTTGATATTCAGAAGGTGAAGGAGCGTTTGCTTGCTCGTAATGAGTTGATTCATTGGTATCCTGACCATATGAAGGATGGTCGTTTCAGGAATATTTTGGAGACTGCTCCTGATTGGTCTATTTCTCGTAATCGTTTCTGGGCTACGTCTATTCCTGTGTGGAAATGTTTGGACTGTAAGGAAGTTATAGTTATAGGTTCTGTTGCTGATTTGCAAAAGCTTGCTACGTCGAAGGTTCCTGATGATTTGGACTTGCATAAGCATGTTGTTGATAAGATTCAAGTGACGTGTTCGAAGTGTAAGAAGTCTGTTTCTCGTATTCCTGAGGTTTTGGATTGCTGGTTTGAATCCGGCAGCATGCCGTATGGTGCGAAGCATTATCCTTTTGAGAATAAGGGTTGGTTGGAAAAGAATTATCCTGCTGATTTTATTTCTGAATATGTTGCTCAGGTTCGTGCGTGGTTTTATTATATGCATGTGTTGGGTGTGCTATTATTAGATAAGCCTCCGTTTAAGCATGTGGTCGTTTCGGGTAATATTCTTGCTGCTGATGGTGCGAAGATGTCCAAGTCTAAGAATAATTATCCTGATCCGCAGGTTATTTTTGACCAGTATGGTGCTGATGCTTTGCGTTTCTATTTGATGGCTTCTCCGTTGATGCGTGCTGAGGATTTGAATTTTAAGGAGGATGGTGTTAAGGAAGTGTATCGTAAGGTAGTGATGTTGTTATCGAATGTGAAATCGTTTTATGAGTTGTTTGCGCAGCATCATACGTCTGTTGCTAAGTTTGGTGGTAAGCATGTGCTTGATCGTTGGGTGGTGAGTAAGTCGCAGGCGTTGGTTCGTGATGTGACGAAGGCTTTTGAGGCTTATGATACGGGTACTGCTTGTCAGTTATTGATTGCTTTTATTGATGAGTTGTCGACGTGGTATGTTCGTCGTTCTCGTGATCGTTTTAAGAGTAGTGATGTTCAGGAGCGTTTTGATGCGGTGCATACGTTAGGATATGTGTTGCATCTGCTTTCTTTAGTGATGGCTCCTGTTACGCCGTTTATTGCTGAAAGTGTTTATCAAGTGTTGAGGAAGTCTGATAAGTCTTTAGATGAGTCGGTGCATGTGAGTGCTTGGCCTTCATGGTTAAAGAATGGTTTGGATGAAGAATTGAATAGTACTATGGACAAGGTTCGTGAGGTTGTTTCGTTGGCGTTGCAGGAGCGTGAGAAGTTGAAGGTTCCTGTTCGTCAGCCGTTGGCTTCTATTGCCGTGACGGGTGTTGTTTTAGAGAAGGAGTTTTTGGAGATTGTTCAGGATGAGTTGAATGTGAAGTCTGTTGTTTGTAATTCTGGCAAGGAAGTTTCAGTTGCTTTTGATGTGAAGTTGACTCCTGCGTTGGTTCGTGAGGGTTTGGTTCGTGAGTTGATTCGTAATGTGAATGGGTATCGTAAGGAGTTGCAGTTGACGTTGCATGATCGTGTGCAGTTATTTTTGGATGGTCCTGATGACGTGAAGGCTGCGGTGAATGATTTTTCTGCTGAGCTTCTTGCTGCTGTTCAGGCTGATCGTGTTGATTGGTCGTTGCCGCATGAGGTGAAGGTGAAGGAAGTTGCTGTGGGTGCTCATCAGGTGAAATTGGGTGTGTTGGTTTTGAAGAAGTAATCATAAGCCTTTTAAGGTAAGCGTTTTCTTTCGGTGTTGGGGTTCGTATGGCACAGTTTTATACATTTGAAGAATTGCAGGATCATTTTCCTACGAGGGATGCTGTTGTTGCGTGTCGTGATAGGATTATAGCACAGCTGGGTGATTATGGTTATTCTCGTCGTGCTGTTGTTTTTGGTTCTTCCATGTGGGGTTTGCATAAGAAGCTGGGTGCGCAGCATACGTTTCGTAGTGATGTTGATGTAGGTGTTGCTGAGATTGATCATCCTGGTATTGATCTGACAATTAGTAATTATTTTCACGAGATTGCTGCGGAGTTTCATGTTCCTGTTCAAGTCACAATTATTGGTAAGACCCGTCATTATCAGACATTGGTGAGTCCTTCGACGCGTGATCATTTTCGTTTGTTGCAAAAACGTTTTCCTCAGTTCCCTTATGCTGATTTTCTTCGTTTGATGAAGCCGTTAACGCGTGATCGTGTTGAGGATTTGCAAGGTTTTGTTAATTTTGTGTGGGGGAATATTAGTGATCGTTATCCTTGGTGTGAGTCTTTTGTTACAAGTTCTGAGTTTAGGGAAAAATTATCTATGTTAGAAAATGCTCCTGATCATTTGTTGCGGAAGTTTTTGGGTTTGGAGCGTCGTCTTCCTTGTCCTGATTCTAAGGTGAATACGCGTAAGGTTTTCTTTAGCGAACCGCATCCGTTGCGTACATCTCGTTTTGATAGTTGTTTTGAGCAAGTCTTGGATTGTACTGCTCGTTATGAACATCTAATGATGGGTGTTAAGGATGGTGTCCTAACCGAGGATAGTTATAATTTAGGTTTGCAAGATATTATTGCAGGCATCCGTAATGCTACCTATGGTCTTTTTGATGAGGTTCAGGGTCTTTTTAATGAACCTTCTTTTAGGCGTCACCTGCGCGGTTTTTGCACTCTGTATGCTTATCGTACCCTGCGCTGATAGGCACATACATTTATAAACCCCTTAAGACCCTTTATAAGCTAGCTAAGAGGCTTGTTGATTATGCCAAAGAAAGAGATTAAAATTCAAAATATTGTCATTTCTTCTGATTTGGAACATGATATTCCGTTGATTAAACTTGCGGAAACGTTGCCTAATACAGAGTATAATCCTGAACAATTTCCAGGTTTAGTTATGCGTATTAAGGAGCCGAAGACGTCTGCGTTGATTTTTTCTTCAGGTAAAATCGTTTGCACGGGCGCTAAGTCTATGGGCAAGGTGAAGGAAGCGGTCAAGAAGATTATTCAGAATATTGAGAAGTTGCGTATTAAGGTGCAGAAGAATCCTAAGATTATGGTGCAGAACATGGTTGCTTCTGGTTCTATTGGTATGGATTTGAATTTGAATTTACTTGCTATGGACTTGGAAGAGACAGAATATGAGCCTGAACAGTTTCCTGGTTTGGTCTATAAGTTACCTGGCACACGTGCTACCTTTTTATTGTTTAGTAATGGTAAGATTGTTTGTACAGGTACGTGCTTGTTAAAGTTACGAAGGACAAGAAGTATAAGCGGTAATGAACATTAGGTAGTATACATTTTTTTGTTGTATGTTCAATTTCTCTCTCTTAATTTTTGTTTAGAATATATTGGCACAGTTTGGTTCTTTGCTGTCATCTTCAGTCCAGTAACATAATTTTTCAGGTGGTGAAAATATTTCTTTTCCGAAGGTGCCTGCATTACAATCGAGTTCTTCTATACTTGTTTTTATGTCTGGGTAAGTAAGGTCCATTAAAGATTCGTCCTTTGTTCTTGTTTCAGACCACCAGTTTTTTAGTGATTCTTTTCCTTCAACAGATAAGGGTCGATATATCACGCCTTTATCTCCGTCGTAGATGTAACCTACGAGTTTTTCTTCATCGTTAGTCCATAGGGATGCGTCAAATAATATTTTATTTCCCAGAATGTGGTAACCTTTAATGACTATTATACGTTCGTTGGGATACTGTTCTCTTTGTTCAGCAAGTGTTGGAAACGTTGTGGAGGTGCAAAAAACAGGTTTATTGAGTGCACTTAATTCTTCTAAACTTTTTCCTTGTGTGTTTTGTTGTACCGAGGGTGTAGGTGTTCCGCATCCGATTACTAAGAATAATAATAGGATTAGAATCAACACCTTTTTCATAGAAATAGGGCTATGTTGTAATATTATAAACCTTGTTATGAGGTTACTTGATGTTTGTATGCAGTTCGATAAGGTTAACGCATTGTCGCAGCGATTATTGCCTTCGCTACAGTTTTAGGGTTAATTACAGCGTTGTATTATTATCTTGCTTCGTTTCAGACCAAAAGATTATATATGTGGTTAATAGGAATAATTATAGCCCTAATGATAATTGCATTTATTGTTTTAGTCTAGCAGGTGATGAAGAAATGAATTGGGAGAATAAAGTGCATGAAGTTCGTTTTTTGCACTCCCAAAAGTTTTCAGAAATTAATGTGTACAAGAATAAGGTCTTGTTTATCATGTTGTTGAATTTATCATGTTGTTGAATAAACCCATTATTATCAAGGTAACAAGTGATGAGGCTGTTGATTCTTTTCGGAAATTTTTTGAGACGATGTGGAAAAGTGCTAGGCCTTGATTTGTCATTTATTTTTCTGGTGAATTAGCTTTTTATACTATTGTTGTTCTTGATGGGTTATGACTGGATGTGAAGGACCGTTGTTTATTCAACCGGTGTATATAGTGACGAAGTATCATCCTATTTTTTCCCATGCGAATATTGCTTCTACTCCTTCTTGGCTTTATGCTCTCAAGAGTGAGCATGGTCTGCCACTGAGCGCTTTGCAAGGGACGCATGAACAAGGTGGTCGTATGACTTCAGGTATTGGTTCTTTAGGGAGGTTGGCGGATTTTTTGGCTGCGCAGCCTGATATTTTGGGTGCAGATATTCGTCCTGATCCGAAGAGCTGTTCTCTTTCTTTTAGAAATGATGACCCGAATAGGACCTATAGACAGGTGTTTGGTACTTTTTCTGATGCAGAAATGTCTCGTTTGGGTGTTTTAGTTTTAGAACGTATTGAAAGTCGTGTAAGCTCGTAAGTTTTCCGCTTTTTCTTCAGTAAGTTTTATGAATAGTTCCTCTCTTCGTACTTGTCAAGTGGCCAACAAAACTTTATAAACAATAATGTGGTATGACCTGCCACACCAAAGGGGGTTATCATGGTTGAAGCTCATAAGCAGATGGAGAAATTCAAGGAATTCTTTGAAATGCATTATGAGAAGGCTGTGTATGAGTCTGTTCGCAAAGGTGTTTACTCATTATATGTTGATTTCACGTTGTTGTCACAAACCCATCCTGATCTTGCTGATGAATTGTTGGAAGAGCCGGAAGAAACATTGCGTGCTGCCGAGTTATCCTTAAGAAATTTTGATATCCCTATTGATTCTGGTTTTGATTTGAACAAGTTACGTATTCGTTTTTCTAATCTTCCTGTTTCTCAGGAGATTCGTATTCGCGATATTCGTTCTGCTCATTTAGATCATTTTATTGCGTTGAAGGGTATTGTTCGTCAGACGTCTGATGTTCGTCCGCAGGTTGTTTCTGCGACGTTTGAATGCCCGTCGTGTGGTAATTCCATTAAGATGCCACAGTTGGAGCAGACGTTTAAGGAGCCTTCTCGTTGTTCGTGTGGTAGGCGTGGTCATTTTCGTTTGACAAGTCAGGATTTAATTGATTCCCAGCGTTTGGTTCTTGAAGAGTCTTCTGATATGTTGACGGGTAATGAACAACCGAAGCGTTTGTCTGTTTTTTTGCGTGAGGATTTGGTTGAGCCGAAGATGGAGCGTCGTACGACTCCAGGTTCTAAGGTGTATGTTACAGGTGTTATTAAGGAGGTTCCTATCCCTTCTAAGACAGGTGGTGTTTCTACGCGTTTTGATTTGATGTGCGAAGCAAACTTTATTGAGGGTGTTGAGGAAACGTATGATGATATTCAGATTAATGCTGAGGATGAGCGTAAGATTAAGGAGCTTGCTCGTGATCCAAAAGTATTTGAGAAATTAATAAATTCTATTGCTCCTTCTATTTGGGGTCATAATGAGATTAAGGCTGCTTTGGTGTTGCAGTTGATGGGTGGTGTTCGTAAGGAGCGTCCTGATGGTTCTGCGGTGAAGGGCGATATTCATATTTTATTAGTAGGAGAACCAGGTACTGCTAAGTCTTCCTTGTTGATTTATATGGTGAAGGCTGCTCCTAAAGCAAGGTATGTTGCTGGTCGTTCTGTTACTGGTACGGGTATTTCTGCTGTTGTTGTTAAGGATGAATTTTTGCGTGGTTGGGCTTTGGAAGCAGGTGCTTTAGTCTTAGCAAATAATGGTTTATTATGCCTTCATCCCAAGACAGAGGTGGTTTGTGATAATCAGATAGTTCCTATCGAGTCGTTGTTTGATGTGAAGAAAGCTTTAAATGGTATGCAGGGCGGGACTGCTATTCAGTATCATACTTTGGAAAAAAAGGTCCCTACGTTTAATATTGATACTATTACTATGAGTGACGTTCTTGCTACGAAAATTCGTCGTAAAAAATATGAAGGTCTTATGCGTACTATTAAATTGAGATCTGGTCTTTCTTTGAAGGTTACTCCTGATCACAAGTTGCTTGCGGGTGATAATCTTGCTTGGAAGGAAGCGCAAGAGTTTAAGGTGGGTGAAAAATTAATGGCTCCTTTGAAACTTCCTGATAATAAAAAGAAAATGTTTATTTTGGATTTGATTCCTGATGGTTGGAAAGTTTCTTTGAATGATGAAGAAAAGAATGAGATTAAATCATTGGTTTTGGATCGTTTTGAAACGTTTGCTGCTTTTAATCAGGAGTTTGGATTAAGGAGGCATGTTCTTTCTGGTGGTTGTGCTTTTACTGTTGGTCAGTTTAAGCAGGTATTGCATTATTTTGGTAAGTATGAAGAATGGAAGCAGAGACCTTTAGAATATATTAGAAAACAATCGGGCGAGCGCTTGAAGATTGCTGAAGTGACTCCTGAATTGGGTTATGTTCTTGGATTTATTTATGGTGATGGTTGTGTTCGTGAAACACAGAGACGAACGAGCATAGGTGTAGTGCAGTCTTTTGTACATCAGGCATTTATTGATCGTTTTATGGACAATTGGAGTCATGTTTCTTATAGGCGTATACATTTTGTAGATATAGTAACAAATGCGGTAATTAATAGCCAAAGAGTTTCTTCGTTCTGCCGTCAAATGCAGCCCAATAGTAATCTATTAGGTAAACTTTTTAACGTTATTGTTGGTAATGATTTTTCTAATCTTTTGAAAATGGATGATAATGTCCTCCGCGCGTTTATTGCTGGGTTATTAGATTCGGATGGCTGCATGGGTGATAAAAAGAATGGTCAGTATAAGGTGCAGCATGTTGAGTTCATGTTTGCTCCTGAAAATAAGCAGGCAAATTTGAATTTTGTTTTAGCATTGAGAAGATTAGACTGTTATGGAAAATTGGTTTTGAAAAATAAAAAGTGGCATGTTGTTCATCTTACGGGAAGAACGGATGTTGAGGTTTTACAGCGAGAAATTCAAGGTTATTCAGTAAAAGCAGAGAGGACTATTATTCTTGAGCGTATTCGAAAATTGTCAAGTATTAGCCAGAAGATGCCTTCAAAACAGGTTGCTCAGTTATGTCAGGAAATAGCTGATTTGTCGAATAAATCTGAACTGGTAAAAAAAGGTTTATGGAGTACTATTTATTATTATAAGGCGCAGCAATTAGAGCCTTCTCGGGATCAGTTAATAAAAATTAAGGAGAATCTTGTTCTTCCTGTTGAGATTAATAATCGAATTGATCTGTTAGTAAAGCGCGATTATTTTCTGGATGAAATTGTTGCTATTGAGAAGGATTTTTTTGATGGTTATGTTTATGATTTGTATGTTCCGGGAACACATAATTTTATTGCCGGTGGTGTTGTTGTTCATAATTGTATTGATGAGTTAGATAAAATGAGTGAGGAAGACACGTCTGCTTTGCATGAGGCACTCGCCCAGCAAACGATAAGCATTGCCAAGGCAAACATCCAGGCAACATTACAAGCACGTACAACAGTTCTTGCTGCTGCTAATCCGAAGTTTGGTCGTTTTGATCCGTATCAGCCTATTGCTCCGCAGATTGCTATGCCTCCTCCCTTGATTAATCGTTTTGATCTTATTTTTCCTGTGAAGGATATGCCGGATAAGGATAAGGATACGAAGATTGCTTCTCATATTTTGGAGATGCATCAGAATGTTGCTTCTGCTGAGCCGGAGATTTCTTTTGATTTGTTGAAGAAGTTTATTGCGTATGGTAAGCAGCGTGTTTTTCCTAAGTTGACGCAGGGTGCTATTGAAGAGATTAAGAATTTTTATGTGACGTTGCGTAATATGCCGCAGGTGGGTGATTCTGGTGTTCGTCCTATTCCTATTACTGCGCGTCAGTTGGAGTCTTTGGTTCGTTTGGCAGAGGCGTGTGCTCGTGTTCGTTTGTCAAATCATGTTACGCGTAAGGATGCGAAGTTTGCTATTGATGCTTTGAAGTCTTGTTTGATGCAGGTCGGTGTTGATTATGAGACTGGCCAGATTGATATTGATCGTATCACCACGGGTATTGCTGCTTCTACGCGTAATAAAATTATGGTTGTTCGTAATATTTTGTCTGATTTGGAGGCTCGTGGTAAGAAGACTATTCCTTTGGATGAGATTATGGCTGAGGCTGTGGAGAAGGGTTTGTCTGAGTCTCAGGTGGAGGAGGTTATTACTCGTTTGAAGCAGGAAGGTGCTATTTATGAGCCGAAGGCAGGTTTTGTGACGAGGTTGGGGTAATGTTACTACTAAGAAGTTGTATTTATAGGAACCTTTAAATAGGTGATAATTCATAGTAATAATAGGTCTTTTTTGACCGAGGAGATAAAACATGTCAGAAACACAAACACCACTTCCAAGATTTACAGGAAAACCATTAATTAAAAATCCTGAATTATTCCCCCAAGTAGACTTTTTAACTGGAGACTTTGGCAAAGCAGTTTTTGAAGAGTTTCAAGGCAGGGTAAAATCTGACTTTCAAGATAGTGCAGCATTACGTGTGTTGTCTTATGATGAAAAAAATGATATTGTTACTGGTTCTAATCCTTTTGCAGCAGTTTTGGTGAATGACATTGTTTCTCGTAATGGTGTGCATGTAGCATCCCCTGCGGATTTGGAATGTGTTTTACAGGCAAATGCTTTGCCTTTGCGTGGTGTGTATGTTGATTCTGCTGTGGTTTTGCGTGATGAAGCAGAGCCTAATAGTTATCTTGCTAAAGATTTAATGGGCCAATTGCGATCATGTGGAAACGTTGAATTACCAGTCATGGTCCCTCTTAGGGATCTTGGCGTAAAGAATGATGTGCAATCACCGTATGGTCTGTCATTTATGTTGAAAGAATCTGCGCAACCTGTGTATGCTCCTGTTTTGAATTCAGAGAATGGCAGTCGTTTTACTGCAGCAGATATTGATGAAACTACTGGTCTTCCCAAAAATGTTGGTGAAGGAGATCGTTCATTGTGGACTCGCCGGTCCGGCCTTTCGAGGTTGTGCGTGAGTGGTGTTTTGGGCCTTGACGCCGATTATGTTAACCTCATTGACTCGGTTGCCGCCGGTCGGGTGTGTATTGTCAGCGCCGGAGGCGCAACAAAAAATTTTGAAGCGCAATTATCAAAAGAACACAAGAAACAGCAAGAAGCTCTCAATGCAAAATATCAGCAAGCATTGCAGCTATTACGTGCATAATCCTTGTCCTAGAAGTTATGAAGGCGAAAGCCAGTGCAGTAACGTCTTGGGCCACACGCCCGTTAATCATGCTAGGTGTAAGCTTAGTATAAAATACAGCCGTGACATCTAGTAATGACCTGAACGATGAAGTGGCAGTGAAAACTCAATTAATTGGGCTACACCGGTCCGGCCTTTCGAGGTTGTACATGAATAATGTATTGGACCTTAACGCCAATAATGATAACCTCAATAACTCGAAATCTTATAAAAAAGACGGGATTACCGCCGGTCGAATGGCTCAGGACTAGGATACTATGAAGTCTTATCATAATCTTTATGAAAAGGTTATTTCATTGGATAACCTCTTTGCTGCTTATAAAAAAGCGAGGATAGGAAAGACGAAAAAAGTTTATGTCCTCGCATTCGAAGAGGATTTGTCTGAAAATCTTATGCAGCTTCACCATGAATTGAAAGATGGTTCGTATGCTCCGCTTCCTTTGGAGATGTTTATTCTGCGTGATCCAAAAACAAGGATGATTAGTAAGTCTAATTTTCGTGATCGTATTGTGCATCATGCTTTGCATATTATTTTGGAGCCTATTTTTGACAGGACATTCATTTATGATTCTTGTGCCAACCGAAAGGGAAAAGGAAACATTTTTGCAATCAAACGATTTGATATATTCAAAAGAAAGGTTTCAAAAAATGGAAAGATCTTGCCTAATAGGTTCAAAGAGAATAATCATATTGTTGGTTATTGTTTGAAAGCTGATATTAGGCATTATTTTGCTACAGTAGATCAGAAAATTCTCTTAAGTCTGATTAAAAGAAAAGTTTCCGATGTGCAGGTAATAAACCTTATTGAAAAGATTCTTTATAATTTTGATGCCAAAGAAAAAGGTAAAGGCATGCCTCTGGGAAATTTGACGAGCCAGTTTTTTGCCAATATCTATCTTAATGAATTGGATTATTATGTTAAGCACGTTTTGAGAATTCCTTATTATATTCGTTATGTTGATGATTTTGTTATTCTTAATGCTGTGAAAGAACAGTTAGTCTTTTGGAAGGAAAAAATTGATTGCTTTTTAAGGGAGACTCTTCTCTTAGAATTGCATCCGGAGAAGTCAAAGATCATATCGCTTGCAAGAGGGGTAGATTTTGTGGGGTTCAGAAATTTCTATTATTTCAGGTTGCCAAGAAAGAGAAATGTTAAGAATATGGAAAGAAAAGTTGTTCTTTATAGTAAAAAAGAGTTTGCTGATGATGAAATAACGAAGATTTTTCAGGGATGGAGGGCTTATGTCGCATGGTCGCAAAGTTATCACGTAAGGAAGAGGGTCGCCGCTGAAATCTATCGGGTAAGAGGGTTGCAGCAAAATACAAATATTTTATAAGTACTAACCTCTTTTAGGGGTATATGGTATTACGTCAGGTTGCTCATAAGGTGTGGTTGCAGCAGTTATGGTCAAGTTCTTTTGTTGATGCTTCTGCTGATGATGCTGCTTTTTTGTTGGTGGGTGATGCTAAAATTTCTCGGGTGAATGTTCTTGCTTCTGTTGTTGAGGTGTATGTAAATGTTGAGAAAAAATTTTCTTCCTTGATGCTGGATGATGGTTCTTCTACGATGCGGGTGAAGGTTTTTGGTCATGATATGCGTTTGTTTGATGTGGTGAAGTTGGGTTCTTTGGTGAATATTATTGGTCGTGTTCGTAAGTTTAATGATGAGTTGTTTATTGCTCCTGATGTTGTGCGTGTTGTTGATAATCCTAATTGGGAATTATTACGTCGTGTTGAACTGTTGAGTATAATGGGAAAGTTTGATCGTGCTCTTCCGTTGCGTGACTTGTATCAGGAGATTAAGGATCCTGTGGTTGTTGAGCATCCTGTTGTTGAGTCATTGTCGGTTCGTCAGAAGGTGTTGTCGTTTATTGAGCGTGTTGAAGAAGCTGCTATTGCTGATGCTATTAAGGAGGCTGATACTGAGGTTGAGGGTCATGCTGTGGTTAAGGACTTGTTGAAAGAAGGTGAGATTTATCAGTCTCGTCCTGGGTATGTAAGAGTAGTTTGATTTTTATTGTGGTTCTATGGTAATCCATCTTACTCCGCTGTTCATGGATCCTTCTTGTGGTGGGTAGGTGGTGGGTAGTCCGTTAAATGCGTCTGCTAGTCTAAGAAGTGTTGGTGCTCCTTCATAGAGTGCTGCGAGTTGTTTTTTAGTTCTTTTTTCTTCTTTGTCCATTGTTCTTATGCGTTGTGTGTAGGTGGTTCTTAATGTTTCAGCTAGGAGTTCAATATTGTTGAGAAGTGGGTCACCTGTTATGCCTATGCCTCCTGATATTCTTAATTGTTTTCTGGCTGTAGCAAGTTCTTTTCTTGTTTCTTGAAGGCTGAGGTCAATAATTCTTGTTAATGCCTCTCCGGTAAGTCCGCTGCGCAATAACAGATAAGCCATAGTATTTCTAAGGTGAGTAGATATATTAAACTTATTCTATGTGTGGTTTTTACTACCCAATAGCCTTAAAAATCCTTAATTGTCTTGTTTAGCTTATGTCATTATCTTATCAGGAAATGTTGAAAGTGGCTAAGGAGAAGCTTCCGCAGACAGTCGTTTCTAAGGAGCGTTTTGAGGTTCCTTCGGTGAAGGGTCATGTTGAGGGTAATAAGACGATTATTATCAATTTTGTTCAGGTGGTTGAGACGTTGCAGCGTGATCCTGCTCATCTGGTGAAGTTTTTGCAGCGTGAGCTTGCTACGCCTGCTGTTCTTGATGGTCCTCGTTTGGTTTTGGGTCGTAAGTTGAATTCTCAGGTTATTAATCAGAAAGTTCAAGTGTATGCTAATGATTTTGTTATTTGTAAGGAATGTGGTAAGCCGGATACGAAGTTGTTGAAGGAGGATCGTGTATTGTTTTTGAAGTGTACTGCGTGTGGTGCGAAAGAGCCTATTCGGGCGAAATTATAATCATGGAAGTCTATGTTAAGGTGCATGCTACTGGCCAGCGTGGTGGTCATCGTTTTGTTATTGCTGTGTGTGATAAGGATTTGATTGGCAAGACGTTGAAGGATGGTAAGTTGCAGGTGAAGGTTTCTGAGTTTTTTTATAAGGGTGATGTGCGTTCTGATGCTGAAGTCAAGGCGTTGTTGAAGGATGCTACGAATGTTAATTTGATGGGTAAGCATGCAGTGAAGTTGGCTTTGGAAGTGGGTATTATTGTTCCTGATAATATTTTGATGATTAAGGGGGTTCCTCATGCACAAGCAACGACGTTCTAGTGCTAAACACCACGTGTTGTATTATGAGGCTATTTTGCAGTTGCGTAACTTGACGGATCCTGTTACGGGTTTTGTTATGGCGTTTCTTGCGGGTCGTAAGGATTGTGAAGTTACGAAGGTGGTTGAGTTCAAGAATGGTGTTGATTTGTATATGACGTCGCAACGTGTTGCTTTGGCGTTGGGTAAGCGTTTGCGTGAGCGTTTTCCTGAGGGTGAAAAGGTTATTTCTCGTATGTTGCATCATCGTGATCATTTCACATCTAAAGAAGTTTTTCGTGTGACGGTGTTGTTTAAGATGCCTGATCCTGAAGAGGTTGATAGGATTCATGAAGTATGAGGCCTCGTGTTGTTGTTGATGATTGGAAGGGGTGTGATTATGAAGAGTATAGAAGATTAGGGATGTATCATCTTGTTAATTTAGCTGAGAATTTATCTAATTTGGAGGGTGCTGCAGGTGTTTTAGTACATCCTCGTCTTTCTGCACGTTTCGAAAGTATTTGTTCTCGTTTGACTCCAGGAGCTTTTATTATTGTCGTCGATGCTAATAGTAATGTTCTTCAATCTTATCGTGAATGGAGAAGAAAAGGTAAGTATGAACCACACCACCCATTTATTGTCAGTACATATGATCAGATGAGAAGGGTTGCAGTTAGTCGTTATGACCAAGCGTTTCATTTTGCTAATCGTCCTTCTGAACAGCAACCTATTTAAGCTTCTTTTCTCTTTTTTTAGTTGAGGTGATATATGCGTTTATTCCTTGTTGTCATTATCAGTTTGTGCATTATCCCGTTTGTTGTTGCTGATACATTTCATATACAGTCAGGTACGGATGATGTGGAATTGAATGAATCGTTGGGGAGTGTTGTTGGTGTTTTGGATGCTGCTAAGTTGCCTACGTTTTTGAAGGATGGTTTGTTGTCGACAACAAAAGAGTCGGTGAGTTATAAGCAGTTTATTCGTTTTTCTTCTTCTCCTTCTTTGACTGCTCCGAAGGTTGTGTATATGGAGTCTTCGAAGGGTTCTTTTGGTGATTTTTTGTTGTTGGCTGATGATCAGAATATTACGGGTACTTTTTTTGAGTATGAGCTTGATTTTGGTTCTGGTCTTACGTCTGCGGTGAGTGATAAGAAGTTGGTGACGTTGGATAATAAGCGTTTGGAGATTTTGGGTGAGTCTTATACGCTGTTGGATGCTTCGTTTGATGGTGCTTCATTGACGTTAAAGTTGGCTGCTGCTGATCAGGAGGTTACCTTGAAGGAGGGTGAGGTTGGTCATTTTTCTTTGGGTGGTGCTTCGTTTACGGTTGAGGTTGTTGCTGTTGCTAATACAGTTTCTTTGAAGGTAAATAATCGTTTGTTGAATGGTTTGTCTGAGGGTGATGCTGAGGATGTGGATAATGTTGTTGTTGCTGTTGCGAATATTTTTTCTGGTCAGGGTGATGGTGATGCTGTTACGTTGTTGGTGAATGCTTCTGTCTTGACGTTGAAGGATGATGTGGTTACGGATGATAGTTTCTTTCAGGGTTTTTCGTTGAATGGTCGTTCGTTGCCTGAGGGTTGGGTGAAGCTTGTTGCTTCGTTGCAGGGTGCTGATCTTCGTATTACTAAGGTGATGTATCGTGCTGCTCCTTTGGCAAAGTCTTCTGATGATGTGTTTGTTGCTTCTGGTTCTGGTGTTGCTGCGTTTTTGAAGAATCGTGGTTCGTTGTTGTCTTCGTTGTGGGATATTCGTTATAATGGTTTGTCGAGTGTTGCTAAGTCGAAGATTCGTATCGGTCCAGGTACGAGTAAGCGTTTTGATTTGTCGTTTGTGAATAAGAATAGTGATTCGTATAAGATTCCTTTGGTTTCTAGTGATGGTTCTTTTCATTTGGGTGATGAATCGCATCGTTTGTATTTTATTGAGGGTTCTTCCTCGTCGAACTATTTGATTGAAATTGGCGATTATGCGGTGGTGACGACGGCGAATACCATTGCGGGTGTGACGTCAGTTGTCCAGTATGATTCTATTAATACAGATCAGAAAATGATTTATTTTAGTGATTTGTCAGGTGATTCGTATAGTGCGGGTTACACAGTTGATAGTAATAGTTCTGGTTCCGGTACAGTTGTTATTGCTGGTAAGTCTCATAATTTTTATGTGGAAAATATTTCTTCTGGTGGTAATGCGTCTACGATTGCTTTGGACTTGAATGGCGATAATGATGTGGGTAGTGATGAGATGAATATTGTGGTGAAGGGTGGTGGCTTGTTGGATTTGGGTGATTCTAATACGCCGGGTAGTGGTGTGACGTTGACGTTGACGACGCTGGCTGCGCAATTTGATGAGTCTGCTGCTAATGAGGTTATTACGATTCCTGTTACGGTGACCAGTTCTGTTTTGGGTATGGGTAATATTACAGGTACTGCTTTGGAGGCTCGTGGTAAGCGTTCTGAGGGTGTTTCGTTGTATGGTGTGCATACGGTGGTGATGAATGATGATGTTCCTTCGGTGGAGTTTGATTATCCTGCAAGTCAGTTGTTAGGATTGGTTGATGTGGTGACGACGGCGAAGACGGTTGTTCTTCCTTCGTGTACGGATAGTATTCGTAATCAGGATGAGTTGGGTGTTGATTGCGGTGGTTCTTGTGCTGCTGTTTGTGCAGTGAATGCTTCGGCAAATGTTTCTGTAGTGGAGAATGTTTCTATTGCCGTAAATGTTTCTTCGTGTTCTGGT
>Ga0209542_10006986_pt1 | contig 21702 bp, 24 predicted proteins | sample RifCSPhighO2_01_FD_184028 | JGI IMG/M metagenome (GOLD analysis project Ga0209542, IMG submission 184028) | Soil microbial communities from Rifle, Colorado - Rifle CSP2_plank highO2_0.1 (SPAdes) (version 2) | ecosystem: Environmental > Terrestrial > Deep subsurface > Rock core/Sediment ... | reverse complement strand
GAGAAGAGGGGTAACGATTGATTGTCTTCGGGGCTAAGGAATTATCGGCAATCAATTGCCGATAAAGCTGGAAAAATCGGCAATTGATTGCCGATTTGGAAAGGTTTAAATGAGGGGGGGAGAGTGATGAGATGAAGAAAGAGAGGAGAAAGGTTAGACGTTTGAGTAAGGAGTTTATTATTTGGGATTATTCGATAAAAATTTATTGCAATATAATTTGTCCTGACTTTTTTTTGGTGAAATGTTTAGAGGAAAGTTTATAAAGAAAAGAATTTTAGATAATGCATGAATAAAAAGAGGGTGCTTGGACTATTTATTTTTGCATTAGTATTTAGTAGTTTGATTTTTGGGGTTGTCAGTGCAGTGACTAGAGCTTCAATTCCTGCTGACTCTGTTGATGGAGGTGACACTGTTAGCACCTTCGCTAGTAGTGCAGGTGATAATATCTATAATGAGATAAAGACCTTTCTTAAAAAGCCAGGTATAAATGTTCTATCTGGATTGTTTTTAGGATTGTGGGGAGAGGAAAATTTTACTTATATAGAAAATAGTATTGTAGGACCGAATATTTCTTCTCTTATAATCTATTTTGTATCGATTGTAATTTTCTTTTTTATTTTTAAGGGATTATTTGATTTTGCTTCGCCATTTGGAGAAGGTATTAATTGGATTATTGGTGTGGGAATATTAATCATTGCTCTTCAATTAAAATTTATATTCGTGGTAACTAGACTCGCCACCACTGCTTTTGCTATTCTTGGAGCAGTTGGTGTTTGGTTGGAATTACTTATTTTGGGGGCTTTAATGATTGGGGCTGTTTTGGGTGCTCAATGGGCTGCTCAATTTGCACATAGAAGAAGGTTGGCTAAGCAGGGTATGAAGGAAGAAGCTGGTGCTGAAGAAGTTAAGGAATTTGTCAAAACTGCAAAAACCGTAGCTAGAGAAGTGAGGAGAGACGAGCACAGTTAGTTTTTTATAGTTTCAGTTTTTAATTTAATTATGAAAAAGAGGATATTTTTGTTATTTGTGTTTGGCATTATATTATTAAATGTGATTTTTGTTCAGGCTGCTGAAGAGTTCGATAGTAATGCTGTTGAAGGAGATGCTGGAAAAATATTGAATGCTACTTCGAAATTGAAAGAATTTGGCAATAAGGAGAAATGGGAATTTTTGGCTGAGCAGTGGAAAGAATTGCTAATGAAGAATAAAGTTTTTGCTGCGATAAATGGCTTTTTTGAGAAGATAAGCCTTGTTTTTTTTATTTTCTTCGGAATGAAATATGAATTTTCGCCTTTGTTTTTTATGACTGTCTTTGTTTGGGTTTTTCATTTATGGCTTTTTAGTTCTTTTATTTTAGAGTTTTTTCCACTTAGCAAGGGAACGAAATTTATCGCAGGTATTGGAATAGTAATGATTTTGTCACATATAAAGTATATTGGCTTTATTACAAAACTCTTGCTAAGCGTGATGTTATGGAAGGAGGGAGTATGGAGATGGATAATTCCTATTGTAGTGATATTCGTAGTTATATTCATATTTGTTTTTATGAAGTTAATTAAGAAGAAGATTAAGGAAGAAGAGGGGAAAAGGAAAAAAGAGCAGGAAAAGCACGACAGAGAAACTCTGCACATAATGGCTGAGGGAGTTAGAGAAGGAGTTTCTTAATAATGGGGATAGATTATTTTTTGTTTGAACATCCAGAAGCACTCGCTGTCGGCATTTTTATAATTGTTTTTGCCGTTGGATTTGAGATGATTTTTAAGGTTTTTAATAATAAAGCAATTGCTTTGGTTATTTCTTTAATAATCTCTTCTTTTGCAGGATTTCAATTATATAAAGAGAGATTTTATGGGTTTGAAATGGTTTTAGCAGTTGTATTAATTCTTGTGGTAATTGTAATCTTTGCAAAGATAATTTTCGGTTTGGGAAGAAATTTTAAAGGGGTGGTTGGAAAATAAGATATAATAAAAAACATATGAAATCCAGTTTTTAAAGAACATTTGATTTATAGTTTATTAACAAAATGGTGATTTGATTATAGGTTTATTTTTTATCTTTCTTTCGATGTTTTGCATGTATATGGAGTACGCTTTTTAATGTAAGGGCAAGCCTTGCTTTAGTTGCTCTTATTATTCTTTGAAATAATCTTAATAATCTTGTTAGAGGTCTCATTTCTTTTAGAACCTTTGCTTCTTTTTCTAGGCTTTCTGCAAGTTTCGCTTCTCTGATAAGGACTGTTTCATGAGCAAATTGTTGTAATTGTGCTACCTCTTCTCCAACTCTTATTAAAGCAGTTATTCTTAGGTATGCTCTTATTATTAAATAGAAAGGGAACACTGCAATCAAATCCAACCAATATAATTTTATGAACTTCTTTAGTTTGCGAACTCTAAACCACTTGAATATTAAGTCTAAGATGAAAAAGGAGAGTATGAAATAATCTATTATTATAAGATAAATTTCGTAATGCTCTATTCCTTTTATTGTAAATTCAGCTATTATTATTAAGGCAAGGAGTATTGCCAAATAGGGAACTGCCTTGTCTATAAATCGTTCTAACCAGTTTAGGAACTTTTTGATTTTTTTAGGCGAGGTTATTTTCATTTTCTCTTTTTGTAATTTAAGATGTCTTTTGTGGTTTAAATGTCTTTTTCTTTTGAAGAAAGTTTATATATTCTTTAAATTAATATAAATTATGGTTAAAAGAGGAATTTTGGGTTTTTTTGTAATTGCTATTTTTTTAGAAGTTGTTTCTGCACAATCTTTTGATTTTAATCAATTTATTGAAAATGATGTTGTGAAGTTTGTTGCATTATTTCTTCTTCTTCTTTCTGTGATATTTTATTCGGCTTTGAAAATTTTTCCAAAAGTTAAGGGCGTTGCAGTTGTAGTTGCTCTTACCACTTCTTTTTTTGCAACTTATTATATTTTCAAGAATAAAGAGTTTTTAGATTTTTTTGAGAAGAAATTTCTTTGGGTAGTTTTAGCGATGATTATCCTTCTTATTTTGTTGGCTTTGTTGTTTAGAAAGTTTGCTAAGGGCGGGAAAAAAGGAGAGAGGGGTGAGGGAGGTAGAGGAGAAAGAGGAGAACGAGGAGAACCTGGTGAACGTGGGCCGCCTGGTCCGTCTGGACCACATCCACCTGGGCCTGATTTTCGGGGGTTTATTGAACTTATAGAACCACCACAAGGCAGTAGGTTTCAAGGGGGAACAAATGTTAATTTTAGATTTCATTTTATTAATGTTCAACCTGACTTTAATGATAATGTAGATTTTTATGTGCGATTAGGAGATAATTCTGTTCGGTGGGTTCACAAGGCAGTTGTTGCATGCATGGGAACTACTCCTGCTTTTTATAGGGTAGAAATTCCAGGAGTTGAAAGAGAAACAAGATTTTCAATAATGTTAAGGGGGCAGGGAAGTGGAGCGAGCAATATTTTTGAGTTTGTGATTTTACCAGGCGCAACGCCTCCTGGAGAAATTAGGATTGAACTTGTAAGCCCTCCAGAAGGGAGTGAATTTACAAGCGGGCAAACTGTTCCATTTAGATTTAGATTTGTTGGGGCTCCACGAGATTATAGAGATAGTGTAAAAATATACGCTTCGATAAATAGGGCTAGACTTATTCCTATTTCTGATGAAATTGATTGTGGTGTTGAAGGAGACATTACGCTACATATACCTCCAGTTGATACGCCAAGCGAATTTAGAATCATTGTGGCTGCTAGATTACACAACATTCAATCAAGAATTTATACTTATAGAATTGTACCAGAAGGAAATGGTGAATTCCAAATTCAACTAACCAGTCCTGCAGAGAATTCTGAATTTAATAGTGGACAAAATGTACCTTTTGATTTTAGACTTATCAATGCTCCAAATAACTATAGGGGTCGAGTTACATTATATGGTTCAATTGGAAACGAAAATCATACTCCTTGGGGTACTTTTGAAGTAAATGGAGTTCGAGAGGGAACAATTAATGTTGTTATGCGTAATGTTAATGTTCTGACTGAATTTAAGGTAAGTATTGGAGCTGAAAATTGCAACTTTATAGATAATATTGAACCCCTTTTTATAACTCCTCGAGTAAATCCCCCGGGTGATATTACAATTGAATTATTGAGTCCTGCAGAACATTCCAATCTAATAAGTGGAACTAATCAACTTTTCAGACTTAGATTTTTAAATGCTCCAGCAGATTTTAGAGATAATGTAAAAATATTTTCTTCTTTAGGTGTTGAAGGATTTGCTCCTGCTTCCGAAGAAAAAAATTGTGGTGCAGAAGATGAGATTACTATACAAATACCGATAGTAACTGTACAAACTGATTTTAAAATATTAATAACTGCAAGAAATCATGGAATTAATTCTAGGCCATTTGTTTTTATAATTGTTCCTCAGACTAGAATTAAAGATATAATTCTTATTTCTCCTCTACAGGATACTGAATTAAAAAGTGAGGAAAATCAGGAATTTAGTTTTAGATTTCAGGGGTATAGTAGGGAAGAAATAAGTCAATTTATGGCTTATCCAAAACTAAATGATGGTGGTTGGCAGGGTGGGAAGTGGATTACTTTTTCCAACTCCGATATTGGAAGGGTTACTTTCTTATTGCCTCATGTTGATGTTAGTGGTGTGCTTACAATTGGGCTTGGAATGAAGATTTCTGGGACAATGACTCTTGTGAAGGAATTTCAATTTAAAATAAAACCTAAAGGGGGAGGGGGAAATAGAAAAGTAGGGGGTGCGAGTTTTAATTTAATTGTAAATAATAAAAAAATTGATAATATTGAAGAAGTAGAATTAAATTCAGATTTATTAAATAATAATAGTTCAACGTTTAAAATTGAAAATGGTGGTTCGGGAGGATTATTAACTTGGAAAGCAGCAAGTAGCAAGGGTTTGATACTTTCACAAACTAGTGGAAAATTGAAAAAAGGAGAGTATATTGATGTAACTGTGCAAAGAGATGACAGGAATTTTGTTAATTATATATTGAAACTAAACCCCCATGTAACAATAATTGCTAAAAGAGGACAAGAGAGTAAAGAGATCAGAGAGTTTTTTAATAAAAAAATCGCAAAGGCAATTATTTATTATAGAATATTATAATTAAATATTAGAAAAGATTTAAATATAAAACTATCTTGGAGATAAGATGACAAGCGGGGTGAAAATGGTGATTTTTGTTTTGAGTATTGCCCTTGGGGCATATTTGATTAATTTGACTTTGAAGTTTATTCTTATTCCGAGCCAGCTTAGCGCATTTAATGAATGGATAATGGTTGCGAGTGGGGCGCTATTAATCTACAGCGCTTTTGTGAATATTGGTTTGCAAAAACATCATTACAGAAGATCTAATAGAAGGTATGAATAGAAATTATGAAAGGCAAAGTAGATGATACCAGTAGAATATTTCTTTCTAAAAAATAGTCAGCAATTATTGAGGAATATCTTTTTTTTATTAGCTCAATAATTGCTGCAATTAAAAGAAGAATCAATTTTGATTTGCTATAATATTTGTAATAAGTTTAAGGATTGTTTAAACTGCTAACAATCTGCTATTTTATTGAATGGTAAAAGTATCTGCTGAGAATTCTTAGGTAAAAAATAACCTATCTGATAAATTGATAGTGGACAATAGCTAATTTATTATAGGGGGATAATTATCTTCTCGATGGGTACTATAAAGGGTTTGAGGGTTGGCGTCAGCAACATTGATGATAAGTAAGTGTAAGGGGTAAAAGAAATATTTATAAAGAGATATAATTATATATTATTATGGTAGAGGTGATTGGTCCGATTGTATTGGGTTTGATTGCAGGAGCACTTGATTTGTTTTTTATGGTTAAGGACGAATCTGGAGATGCTAAAACAGTAATTAAACATGGATTTGGAGCGCTTGTTTATATTATTCCTATTTGTTTTTTTGCATTTAATTTAAGTTACCTTGATGGATTAACTTTTATTCCTGCTATTTTGAAAAATGATATAATTTTGTTGGCAGCTTTAGGTTTAATTACTGCTGTAATTGCACATACTAAATCTGCTTTATTTAAAGGTTCAAGAGGGTATGGCAGTAGAGAAAAATGGCTGCATTGCATTCTTGTTGGCGCATTGGTCGGTTTAGCTCCTTTTATCTGGAGTTATATTGGTGAATCGATAAAAGGATTGATTAAGTTTTAATTAGAGATATTTAAATGTTTTTTTCGGGCGAAGGTTTTTGATTTATAGTGAATTCTGATAATTGGGTTATATTTAGTTCAGAATTCACTAATAGATAATTCTTAAAAATATATGTTCTAATCAAAAGAATTATCTATATCTTTGGGGAGAGGATAGACTTTAATTTATTTATAACTTCTTTGAAAATTGCTTCGTTTTGAGTAAGAAATTCTGGAGGAGGTATTTTTCCATAATATTGGCTTCCGTGTCTTTTTATTCTTAATTCTTGTAATATTATTAGTTCATGTTCTGAAAATTCTTTATGAATTTTTAAGAAATCGATCGTCTCAATATGCGCTCCTTCGCCTGTTGTTTTAAGACCATTAATATATAATAAAGCAGTTATTAACTCTTTTATTATGTCATAGTAATTTTCCAAAATTGTTGCTGGAAAATTATGGTGATTTAACACTTTAATAATCTCGTATTTGTTTAGCAAAAAAATAGATAAGTGACACTGCCATCGTCAATAAAGTAGTTAAATTCACTCATGGAAAATGAAAACCAGCCATATCTTTTATCGAGGATAGCAAAAAAGAGCTAAACAAATACATAATCTCTTTTCTTTCTTTTAAAAGATTAATCATTGATTTTGCTCTTTCTATATCTGGTTGTATTTTTATCATCAGTATATTTTTAAATATCCTTTTAAGATTTTTCCATTTACTACGTTATTTTTTAATTCTGTTGGCAATTGACTAAATGATTCTGTAAATATTAGATGTATTTTCTTATTTAGTTTTTTTTCATATTTTTCAAGAGAAAATTTTTTTTCTTTTCCTAAAATAAAGAGATCTACATCTGAATCTTCAATAGCTTCTCCTTTGGCATAACTCCCAAATAAAATAATTACTTGAGGCGATATTTCTTCCCATAATTGATTAATTAGATTGGAATAATATAACTCAGAAATTATGGATTGTTGTTGAAGGAAAATAAACTCTAGATTTTCTCTATTTGCTTGATATGTTTGAATATTGTAATTTCTTTCTTTCTTTCTTTTTATTAGCTCTTTTTTTTCTAAATCGTTTAAATGATTTTTTACTGCGATTGGTGCTAAGTTTATTAGTCTTGCTATTTCTCTTATTTTGAACCTGTGGGTTGGAGCATCAAGAAATACCCTAAGTACTTTGTATCTGCTATATTCTTGTATCATATGATATGTCTATATAACAGTTGATATATAAATGTTTCTTTTTTATTTCATAATAGTTTTTCTTGTGTTACAGTCTAAAGATTCTTTACCAGTTGGGGAATATTTCTTAGATGGAATAATGCATTGAAAAAGATTATTGAACAAAAACCTAATACTCCTACTGAAATTACAAAAAGCACGCCCATGCTAACAAAATTATCTAACTCAATCTGCTTAGAGAAAATGGCTATTCCTACTCCAATAGTATACTGAGAGACATAAATAATTGAGCTTGCCATTTATGTCTCTCAAATATACCAACGGCTAAACTGCTCAATTTATTAAGTCCGTTGGTATATAAGTAAATGCAATTACCGCAGACGTAGAAGAAATAGTTAAATATAGCGTAGGAATTAAATCTTCTTAATTGACTTTTAATTCCTTCGAATATATCAAACGCAAAAAATTTACGAAAATTAAATGCGTTTGCTATATTTTTGGAAGTGTAAATCTAAAACGTTCTTCTTTTTAGTTTGTTCATCCATATTAGTCGCTGAAAATTTTGGCAATTAGAATTATTCCTATAATTACAGATATGGCCATTATCGGCAATAAATAAACAAATTCTTTATTCAGAAGTATTGGTATTGATCCTATTATTCCAAATAAACTCAATATTACTCCTATTACCCCCAAGAGGGTTTTGTTTTTTCTTTGCATATTAGTATTGAGAATTCTTTCTTTAAATTACTTTTGTTTATCTTTCTTTTTTACTCAAAGTTTTTAAGGGCGGAATTATTATATTGTTTATGGCTAGATATGATGTTGTTGGCAATATTTGTATAATGAAATTTGATAGGGGTGTGAAGATGAGCAAGAAGAAGAAAGAGAGCGATTGTGGGATGTAAAGAGATTTTGAGAAAGATTTAAATACTCTACAGGTATAATACCTATTAGGTATAAGATGAAATTTTATAATAGACGAGAAGAAATTAAACTGCTGGGAAAGCTTGGCAGGGATTTTAGGATTAGCATACTTGGCAGAAGGAGGATTGGTAAAACTAGGTTGGTTGAGTATTTTTATGCTGATGATTGCATTACATTCTTCATTCCTGCGGAAAAGGCAGAGAAGGAGATAATAAATGATTGGGTGAAAGAATACGCCTCTTTGCATTTGCCGCTTCTTGATAACTTTAGAGAGTTCTTTGATTTTGTTTTTTTTCATTATAAGAATAAAGTGATTTTTATTGATGAAATTCAGAATGTGTTAAAAGTGAATAAATCATTTCTTTTTGATTTACAGAGGCTAATAGATAAGTATAAACCCAAATTAGTCGTTTCTGGCTCTTTGATAAGCACAATGAAGGAAATAATAGAAGACAATAGGAGCCCAATTTATGGGAGATTTGATTATATTATACGTTTAAAAGAATTGGATTTTAAAACAGTTTGCAATATTTGTAATGATCTGGGTTTAACTATAGAATCTGCTTTTATGTTATATTCTATTTTTGGGGGCATTCCTAAATATTATGAACTAATAGAGAAATTGAAGGAATTTAAATTTGAAGATTTTGTATTAGACTTTTTTATTAAATACCCTCGGCCTCTTTACGATGAAATTAGAACAATGTTGAAGGAAGAGTTTGGGGGGGAGCATAGGACCTTCTTTTCTATTCTTTCAGCTATATCCAGGGGCAATAATAAGCATTCAGAAATAGCAGGATATGTTGGAAGAAAGCAGACGGAGATAACTAAATATCTTTCTTTGCTGAAGGAAGATTTCGAATTAATATTAAGAGAGACTCCACTGATTAGTTCCGGAAAGAGAGGCATTTATAAGATAAAGAATAATATTTTCCTTTTTTGGTTTAATAATATTTGGAGATATAATCAATACATAGAAACTGGTGAGGAAGAAAAAGCTTCGGAAATGATTAGAGCTAGCCTAAATAAACATATTTCTTTAACATTCGAGAAAATTATTCATGAACTTATTATTTCAAGATTTATTTCATTTCCTTTTGAATTTGAAAAAATCGGAAGACAATGGGGAGAATTTAGAGGGGAGAAAGGCAAGAGTAGTTATGAGATTGATATTGTGGCTCTAAATGAGAAAACAAAAGAAATATTATTTGGAGAATGTAAATGGAAGGATAAGGTTAATGCAAACAGCATTTTAGCAGGGCTTATTGAGAAGACAAAATATGTCGATTGGAATTTAAATGAGAGAAAAGATAGTTATGCCGTTTTTGCAAAGTCGTTTTCTAAGAAGGTTAGCGAGTTTAGTGGGAAGAAGGTTTATTGCTTTGACCTAAAGGATATTGAGAAAAATTTAAGGGGAGACAGAAATACTTAAGTATGAGGGGGATTTATTTTTAGGATGAATGAAGAAGAAACGGATGGCAAGCTTTTTGAGTTATGGAGAATTCGGTTGATTCTGTTACCATTTATTCGAATTCTCCAGACAGAGAATTTGGAACTAAAGGTAGCTCAATTATCCAAATTCTCTGTAATTAAAAAGGGAGAAAAGGTTGGAGAAAGAGACCTAGAAAAAGACCTAGAAAATTTAGGAAAAAATCAGAAAATGATTATCCTTGAAACCTCAAGATTTGTATTTGTGCAATTTCCATATTTTAATTTAAGAGCAAGCAAATCAAATCTTGATGGTGCTCAAGAACCGGTATATGTCGGAGATTTTAGTCTGAGGGTTCTTGACATAAAGAAAAATCCTAAAATTACACAAGCAGAACTTAGTAAGATTGTTGGTATAAATGAAAAAAACATACGTAATATAGAGAATTCTGCAACTTATATTACTTCTCTTGCAGAATTCTCTATCTGTATAATTCCCAAAGAAAGTCATATAATTAAGGGAATTATCCATAATATTTCCAAATTAAAGAGAAGTTTGCAAAATTACCAAAACTTCTCTAAGAGAACTTTGAAAGAGCAAAATCTTGCCGTTTTAGAGGTTGCAAATTTTGCGTGTCGATTTATTCAAAGTTCTCTAAAGGAAAAAGATATACTAAAAAGAATTGGCTCGGACAAGGGTGGACATTGGGAGGTTGTTAAAAAACATGGCGAGGTATGATGTTGTTGGCAATATTTGTATAATGAAATTTGATAGGGGGGTGAAGATGAGCAAGAAGAAGAAAGAGGGCGAGAAATTTCTTTTGGAGCATAAAAATGTCCGGACTGTTTTGGATAAATCAAATAAGTTTTCTGGGAGGCTTCGGACGCAGAAAACTCAATATGTTGCTGGGGAGAGAACTAAAGAAGTATTGTATAAAGAGAACGGGTGTGTGTTTAGATTTAATGTTGATTCTTGTTATTTTTCTCCTCGATTGAGCAGTGAGAGAAAAGAAATTGCTGATATGGTTAAGAAAGGGGAGAATGTTTTAGTTATGTTTGGGGGAGTTGCGCCTTTACCGGTTGTTATTGGCAAGGCGAGGAGAGCGAGGAGAGTTGTTAGCGTTGAACTTGGACGGGAGTGCAGTAAATATGCCTTGGAGAATGTTAAGAGAAATAAACTTGTTGGCTTGGTTGAGGTTGTTCAGGGAGATGTTAGACGGGTAATTGGACGAGGGAAGAAGATAAATGAAAAGTTCGATAGGATAGTTATGGCTCGTCCCAATTTAAAAGATAGTTTTTTGGATGTTGCCTTTGGAGTTATTAAGAAGGGAGGGTTAATACAATATTATGGATTTTATCCTACTGAAGAGAAGGATAAATTGAAGGAGCTGATTATTGAAGAGGCTAAAAAAGCTGGAAGAAAGGTCAAGATATTGAAGATTAAAGAGGCTGGGGAGATAGGGGTTAAGAAGTTTAGGTATAGGGTTGATTTTAGAGTTTTGAATTAGGGACATTCTTGGTCTGATTTTAATAAACATATTAGTTTTTCCAATGAGTTTACTTTATCAAATTTTCGCAATCCATCAATTTCATGCTGGTGATAATATCTGCCGTAAAGATTTTCTACTAAATGAATAGCATATTCATTTTCAATTATATGAATTGCTATTACCAGTACTCCTTCTTTTTGAAGCCCGAGATATTCTGGGTATTTCGCTTGTGATTTAGTTCTTACTGGAGAAAATTCATTTTGCACTAATTCTTGATATGTTGGGTCAAACATAAGTGAAAGAGATTTTTGGGGTTTTTATTTATTGTGCGTGAATATAGTACATACGATACCATAAATACCTAAGTTTTCCCTAGTTTTTATACACTACGCCCAAAGCACCTAAAATATCTTTTTGTTTTGGCTTTAAAGGCACTATCAAATCCCACTCAAAATTATTTGTTTTATCAAATAATTTTACTTTATATCCATATTTCAAAGAGTCTAAAGCGTCTATTGCAGACACTTTTAATTTTTTTAATTTGTAATTCATTAAAGATAAAATTGCATAGGCAAGATAACATATTTTTATGTGTCCTTCAATATGGTCAGTGAGCCAGACCCTTATTGGTCTTAAATTTAGAATTCCTTTCATTTGTTTAAATGCTCTTTCAATAATCTCTTTTTCATAATATTTTTTGACAACTTCTTCAGGAGAATAATTAGTATTATGAAAAATCAAAGAGAAACCTAAATCTTTAGAACTGTCAAACCCTTTTTCAAAATTCTGATTCTTTTTTATTAATTCTATCGACGGATTATATACCGCAATTAATTTCCCATTCAGATAATCAAAAGTCTTGATGAAGACTTTTGTATTTTTTAATCGCACCATATTTTTAAGCGAATAAATTTCTTCTTTATCAATCTTATAAATAAAATTTTCAATCAAATAATTATTCTTTCTTAATCCTGCAATTAAACTTAATTCTAGACTTGAAATTAATTTTAAATTTTCTAAAGACATCATCCCCCTGTCCATTATTATCGAATTTAAACCCATTTCTTTAACTTCTAAACTCATGTCTTTCAGTATGTGTACTCCTGGAAGATTTCCTTGATATTGCTTATGAAAAATTGGAAAACCATTTGTAAATGATGTTGCCAAACCAATTTGAACTAATCTTCTAACTTTTCCATCTTTCCCTTTTCTTTTTTTAATATCTAAACTTTTTCCTTCGAAATAAGTATCGGTAACGTCGATAACTGCAACATCCTTAATTTCTTCAATTTGATTAAATATAACGTGCATGTTTTTGTCAATATTAATAAATTCTCCTTCTGGAATCTCTGTAAGAGATTCGTAAAGATTTTTTGTAGATAAGTTGTTTATCTTCAAAATTTCTGGAATTTCTGTATATTCCATCCACTCTTCAAGTTTGTTTATACTTCGTTTCTCAAGCAATTGCGAGTAAATTAAGCTCAGTAAATATTTGTTATTAATTGATTTTATCGTCAATTGTTCTGCTAATTTGTCTATCGCCAAAACATCAAGGCTTCTTTTAACATTCTTTATTTTTATATCCGCGGAAGTTATTTTTTTAGCAGGTTTGCCATTGACTTCCTTTCCAAGATAGCGAATAACTTTTTGTTTTATCTTCCCATTTTCCCTATAACTCTTTACTTCAGCTAGGTATGTTCCAGACTTCTTCTTTATTTTTCTGATGAATGTCATAATGTATAAAGTTATACATTACAATATATAAACCTTTTGGTAGTATTCTCGATAAAATCTGTAGTGTATAAATTTCAAGGAAAACTTAGGTAAATAGAAACATGCATACTCTGCATCCCTCTATTTCGTTCCGTTCGAGATTGAATGTAACCTATAAGAATATTGAAGATAGATTGAGAAACGAAAAAGAAGAAGAACATAAATTGATTGAAGGTATAAAAAAGAGTGATTTGCCAGAGTTTTTATCAGCTAATAGAAAGGAATTTGCATTCCCAACGGGTTCCAAATATGCAGGTCTCCAACAGGAGGGGGTTAGGTCATCTAGTCTTCCAGTTGGTAGTTCAAACTATTTTGTACCTGATGGTGAAGCTGCTTTGATTTTATATCTTATGCACGAAGGATTAGATGTAAGGAAAGAATTAAGCTATATTGAGACAATTTGATAAACCATCAGGAGATTCTAATTTATGCTTGTCAAAATTCACTACATCTTTCCGTTACAAAACACAGCAACACTTAAAAACTCATTATTGAATGGAATTATATGAAGGTATGTTTAATTTATGATTTCTTAACCGAGTATGGGGGCCTAGAAAGAGTAATGGCTAATCATGCGAATATGCTCAAGGAACAAGGATTTGATATAGAAATCCTGACTTGCCATTATGATAAAGATGTACTCAAAAAGATGGGCTTTGAAGGACTAAAAGTAACGAATATCTCCTCAATAAAAACTCCGTCTGAATTTTTAAGTCTTGCCCTTTGTTTTCTCGGGTTTAATAAAATAAAAAACGTAAAAGCAGATATTTTTTTAAGTTATAGCTTCCCTTCTAATTTTCTCATTAGAAAGAAGATTGCTAAGAAAGTGAATTACTTAAATCATTTTCCACATTTTTTATATTTTAATTTTAAGGATAAAATTGAGTGGGCTTCTTCAACCTATGGTCTAAAGAGGTGGGCTTGCGTTGCGCTTTCCTTTTTAGTCAAGGACTGGCTCAAAAGATTAGATCAAAGATTAATAAAAAAGAATAATCTTAATTTTGTAAATAGCAAATTCACAAAAAAAGGCCTAGATAGGTTGTATAAAATAAATACAGTTTTAAGTTATCCTATGTTAGACCCAATATTTTCTCCTTCAAAAGAAATAATAAAAGAAAATTTCATATTTAGTTCTAGTAGAATTATCCCAGGCAAGAAATATGAATGGCTCATAGAAGCTTGTTCTTATATGAAAAATAAAATCCCTCTTTATATTTCTGGGCAATATGCAGAAAGGTACAAAAAAAGCCTTGAAGAACAAGCAAGAAGAATGAATGTGAAAATAAAATTTTTAGGAAAACTTAGCACAGAGGATTTAATAAAGTATTACTCATCTGCTGCGCTGTTTGCTTTTCCAACACCCTATTTTGAATTTGGGTTAGTTCCTGCGGAAAGCCTGGCATGCGGCACTCCCATCGTAGTTTGGGCAGATGGCGGTGGGCAAAATGAACAGCTTATTGAGGGTGTCAATGGCTATGGCGCAAAGCCCCATGACGTCAAAGATTTCTCCAAAAGGCTTGACTTATTAGCTGATGGAAATTTTAAATCAAAGAACATAGAAAAAATAATAGAGTCCTCTAAAAGATTTTCATATCAGGAAATTAAAAAAGGTTTTATAAAAGAAATGTATTTGTTTAGCTCTTTTTTGCTATCCTCGATAAAAGACATGGCTGGTTTTCATTTTCCATGAGTGAATTTAACTACTTTATTGACTATGGCAGTGTCACTTATCTATTTTTTTGCTAAACAAATACAAAGAAATAAATAAAATGCCTAATCCTCTGTACCATCCTCTCTAATACACATAAATTTATATAATAAGATTAAAAATCCATGATATGAACAGAGAGGAAATAGATTCATGCAGAATTTGCGGCAACAAGGATATTTTACCAGTAATTGATCTTGGGGCGCAAGCCCTTTCTTCTATATTCCCCGCAAAAAATGAGCCTGACCCTATGACTGCCCCTCTGTTACTGGTTAAATGCAATGATGAATATAATAATAATGCCTGCGGCCTTCTGCAGCTGAAGCATACAGTTTCTCCGGAAACCATGTATCTAAATCATTACGGCTATCGTTCTGGGATAAACAGGACAATGAGAGACCATTTGCGCGCCCTTGCCAATGAAGCAGAATTGTGGGTGAATTTATCCCCCGGAGATGTTGTGCTCGATATCGGAAGCAATGACGCTACACTCCTGAAATCTTATGCATATACCGGGCTAAAAAAGGTGGGGATTGACCCTACAGGCAATCAGTTCAGGTCATATTATCCAGAAGATATTGCACTTTTAAGCGATTTTTTCAGCGCAGAGAATTTTAAAAGAATATCCCCTGATAAAAAAGCAAAAATAATAACTTCTATTGCCATGTTTTATGACTTGCAGAATCCAATGGATTTTGTTCTTGACATAAAAGAATGCCTGCATCCGGAGGGTGTTTGGATTTTAGAGCAGAGCTACATGCCAACCATGCTGGAAACAAACTCTTTCGATACAATCTGCCATGAACATTTGGAGTATTATTCATTAAAGCAGATTCAATGGATGGCTAAAAAAACAGATCTTCGCATATTGGATGTGGACTTCAATGACACAAATGGGGGCAGTTTTAAGATTACACTATGCCATAAGAATTCCTTAAAGCAATCAGCAAATGATAAAATAAATTCTGTATTGATGACAGAAGAAAGCATGGGATTAAGAACATTAAAGCCCTATCTCGATTTCAAGAAGAGAATAGAATTAATCAAAGAGCAGATTAAGAATTACATCATTGAAAAGAAAAAAGCAGGCCAGTCAGTTTACATTTACGGGGCGTCTACAAAGGGCAATACGCTATTGCAGTATCTGAGCATAGATAGTTCAATAATAACTGCTGCTGCAGACAGAAATCCTGAAAAATACGGAAGAAGAACACCAAAGACAAAAATACCCATAATTTCAGAAGAAGAAGCAAGAAGGGCAAAGCCCGATAATTTCCTTGTCCTTCCCTGGCATTTTAAAGAGGAGTTCTTGGAGAGAGAAAAAGAATATTTGGAAAGTGGGGGCAAATTGATTTTTCCCCTGCCTAAATTTGAAGTAGTGACAAAAGAAGATTTTGGCAGGCATAACAGCAAAGAAGCAAAAAAGAAAGCACTCATAACAGGCATAACTGGGCAGATTGGTAGCTATCTCGCAGAATTGCTATTAGAAAAAGGATATGAAGTGCATGGCCTTGTAAGAAGAACTTCTTCTATGGAAGGTTCAAGAAAAAGAATAGACCACATAAAAGAGGAAATAAATCTCATATACGGTGATCTCGGAGATTCAGGAGCTATAGAAAAGGCAATATCAGAAGTAAAGCCCGATGAAATTTATAATCTTGCAGCCCAATCCCATGTAGCAATTTCTTTTCAAATACCAGAGCAGACATCAGATATTAACGCCATTGGCGTATTAAGAATATGCGAAGCAGCCCGCAGGATTAATAAGAATGCAAAGATTTATCAGGCCTCAACTTCAGAGCTTTATGGCGGCATTTATGACTATCCTGTAAATGAAGAAACCCCATTCTATCCAAAAAGTCCCTATGGAATTTCAAAACTTTATGCTTATTGGATTATGCGACATTATAGAGAGACTTATGGGATGTTTTGCTCAAATGGAATAGTCTTCAATTCAGAATCCCCCCGCAGAGGCGAGAATTTTGTCACCCGTAAAATAACAACGGGGATTGCAAACCTTATTAAAGGCAAAATAAAAAAATTGTATCTCGGAAACTTAAATGCAAAAAGAGATTGGAATCATGCAAAAGATACAGCTAGGGGCATGTGGATGATTTTGCAAGCTAATAAGCCGGGAGATTATGTTATTGCATCAGGAAAAGCGCGCAGTGTAAGAGAATTCGTAGAAGAGGCCTTTAAATACGCTGGAATTGAAATTAGCTGGAGAGGAGAAGGCTTGGAAGAAGTGGGATATGATAAAAAAACAGGCAGGGAATACATAGGTGTCAGCGCTCGCCATTTCAGGCCCTCAGAAGTTAATGTTCTTATCGGAGATGCAGCAAAAGCACGTAATGAACTGGGCTGGAAACCCATCCTTACTTTCCAAGACCTAATTGCAGATATGATGTACAATGAGCTTAAGGAAAATTTACCTTCCAGAATGATAAATGAGCCGATAACCGGCCCGCTTTAAGCAGCCTTTAATGCCCTTGTTTCTTTATCCCTCGCTTTTCGGCCCCATGCTTTCCTTGATTACTTCTAATTGATAATATATTTCATCAAATCCAAAAAATTGAAAACGTTCCATGAGCATTTGCCAAGTTCTGTTTAAATTAAAAATTCCATTTATTGGCAGTTTTGATAAAAATTTATAGTTTATTATATTGTGGTCAAAGAAGTTTAATTTTTCTTTTTTTACATTGAATCTTGCCATGCTATAACGCTCGCCATTGAATATCCCTTCAGGCTTGAAAGTGTCAAACTTTCCCAATCCGAAGAAACTATAATGGGTTATATGATTAAAGGCATACATGCCGCTTCTGTGAGGCACATATATGTCAATTAAGGCATTTGGCTTGCAGATTCTATGCAGTTCTTCCATTACTTTAATGAGGCTGGTTGGAACTATATGCTCTAAAACTCCACAAGCAAGAACATAATCGAATTTATTGCTCTTTATGGGCCATGGAAATTTTTCTAATGAGATATATGCATCAGCCTTTATTTTTTTGTTAAAATCCAGATTAATCCATCCGTCACGATAGTCAAGCCCGCAACCCAGGTTTAATTTAACTTGCTCAGTTTTCATTTTAGCCTATTTCATATAAATTATTACCGGTGTATTTAAATTTTTCTGGCTGATTCATCCGAAATAATATCCCAATTTGAAGCCAGCCCCTTTTATGAAAGTTATGGGGAGAGTCTTTAAATAATCTATTTGAAATAAATTTATACTTCTTAACCTATTCCTTAGCTTACTCTCAAACATTTTGTCATATTCCTTTGGGAGAATGCCTTTCACTGCTTTTGCTCTTTTTCCCCATGTGAAATAGTGTTCGAATAATTCTTTTGCTGTTTTAGGTTCATCGTGATAAACTGCTTTATCAAGATATCCTACTTTATTTGATAATTTTCTTGCTTCGTAATAAATCATTGCGTGGTCATGGATAGTTACAGTTTCATAAAGGGAGTCATTAAATTTCTTAAACACTTCCAACAGTATTTCTTTTTTGAATGTGCTTGGCAAAAGTACACTCTTTGTTGGGTCTGTTTCTCGTTTATCATGAACTATTCTTCTATCAATATCTGTTAATTTTTCTATGAATGTTTTTGGATTAAAAGTTCTCTCTTCGTTTATTATCATATCAACATCTTTTTCATTAAAATATTTAACAGTTCTTTCTAGCAAATCTGGAGCAAGAACCTGATCACAACTTAAAAATAATATTAACTCTCCCCTGCTCTTTTTTAATCCTATTTCCCTTGAACTTAATATCTTTCTTTTGTCAAAGAATATTCTATTTGTGTATTTCTTTACTATTTCAATTGTTCCATCTTTAGAATAGTGGTCCACAACAACAATTTCGTAATTTTTGTAGGTCTGCGCTTTAACGGATTTTAATGCCCTTTCTACAGTATCTACACCGTTATAAGTTGGGAGATTTATACTTATTAATGGTTCTTTTCTCATAGCTTAAAATATCAATGCGGTCATTTATAGACTTTTCTGTGATGCCGATAAATTTCAGACAAGCTTTAAATACCCCCTGCCTAATCCCCTAATTATGGGAGATAAAACAAAAATAATTGTTCGACCAGAAGTAGGAATCGGGGATGTAATTATGACAACGGCTGTGCTTAAATCTTTATCTTTTTCTGCTCCAGGCATACCGATTATAGTTTCTGTAAATGAAAATAAAAAAGAACTCTTAGAAGGGTTATTAAATGAAAATGGGGGCGCGATTGCAAAAATAGTTGGTTTTGACTATGTATCTGAAAGATCCGAAGCTTTAATTGATTTCAGAGGTTATTTGAATCTAAATCAAGATCTTTCGGGAATAAATTATTATAGTTCTTTAATAGATATTGCCCGAGTGCAATTAAGAGAGCAAGACTTTGATTTTTCGTTAAGAAGAAACATCCCCCCAGAAGTGCGTTTCGATAATGTTAAAAGATTAAAAGAAGAAGTCAAAAAAGGAAAAGAAAAAGTAGAAAATATTAAAGAAAAATACGGAGATAAACCCATTGTTTGGATAGCACCCAGAACACAGGGAAGTAAAAATAGAATGCCGCAAAGTTTCCCTCCAAGGAAAGACTTTTGGCATAAACTTGTAGATGAATGTAAAGAAAGATTTATTTTTTATGAGTTGAGAGCACCAGAAGAATTACCTATCTGCGACAAAGTTGAGCCAAGGCAAGGAGAAAGTTATTCCTTTGCTGCACAATCAGAGATAATACGGGCGTCTGTTGCAGGCATTGGACTAAATGGGATGGGCATTCAATTTGCCTATGCCTTGGGAAAAAAGAAAATGGTTGTTCTGCTTGGTCCGACACATCCGAATGCAATAATATACAAAGGTTCGGAGAAAGAAATGTTAACTATACCTAGTTTAGAATCATTTGAGAATTCTTCTTATTGCAGGGGGTGCGGTATGGTAGGATATTCAAATATAGAGAGCTATAAAAAGAAAAAAGAAGTTATGAAAAAAAGATACCCTAGATTTGATTTTGATTTTGAGACTAAGGTCGCAATTGAAAGCGGAAATGTGGAAAAATTGAGAGCTGCGCCCAATTGCCGAGAATTAAAAGAAGGAGAACATTTTTATGACTGTTGGAAAGACCTTGAAGTTAAAAAAGTCGTAGAAAAATTAGAATCTCTCCTTTAATACCAATTATTTCTTATGTCGAAGTGTTTGACAAACCACGCACTTCAGTGCGTGGAACACTTCGAGCATCCAAACCTCAAGAATCCTCCAAAACTGGATTCTTGATGGCATTCAAAGTCCATAAGACTTTGATGAGCCCAAAAACAAACCACTTTAAGCCGTGGTATACGAAAGGGCTTTTTGATTTTTATAGTAATCAAACATCTTATTATAAACTTTTACAAATGATTTAAATGGAGAATTCAATAATCTTAATCTAACAATTGAAAGGGCCATAAACGGACCTGCCTTTGCAAAATGAATCTTCGAATACTCTTTATCAGACCATCTTGTTGGAATCTCTTTTATTACAAATCCTTTCTTTCTTAGATGATAAAGCAGCTCGACATCAAATGCCCATTGGGACATGCTCAAATTGGAAATTACACTCTCTATTGCCTTTCTTTTGAAAAGTTTAGCTCCGCATTGAGTGTCCCTATAGGGCATAAAAAGAATAGCTCTAATAAAAAGATTAAATATTCTTGAGGCAATTATCCTTTGTATTGTCGGTTTTGGATTTACTATTGAGCCTGGGATATATCTGCTTGCTATTGCCCCACCATAATTTCCTATCTTAGTTATTAAATCATAAAATGCCTCAGGAGGTGTTGCAAGGTCTGCATCAACAAAACCAACCAGTTCATTGTTTCTTTTTAATGCATCTTTAAATCCCTCTATGACTGCAAATCCCTTTCCACCTTGTTTAAAATTAAGATATTTTATACTTCCATCCTCTGTTATAAATCCCTTTACAATCTCTTCTGTATGGTCTGTGGTGTTATTTATTACGACTAAAATTTCATAATCGAGAATGTTTTCTTTTTTCAAGCCAGAAAAAAATTTTGAATAGACCTCTAAAGCCGCCCCAATTCTTCTTTCTTCGTTATATGCCGGCATCACTATGGACAGTTTTTGCATGATAAACCATAAAGTTTGCTTCTTTTAAATCTAATCAATATAGAGCTTATATAGATAAATAGACTAAAATCTTTTAAACCTCTAAAACTCTATTTTAGACAATTAATATGAAAAAAGATAAAACTATGCAAATCGAAAATAGAAGTGAATTGCCTTTATTGTTAAATCGCCTTAATTTAGTTGGGGCAGGAGCAGAGATTGGAGTGCAAATTGGACTTTATTCTGAAGAGATATTGGAAAAAAGCCATTTAAAATTATTATATTCTATTGATTGCTGGAAGAATTTTGACAAGAAGCATTATGTAGATATTGCTAATAAATCGCAGTTAAAGCAATACTATTACTATTTTAAAACAATTCTAAGACTAATGAAGTTTAGGAAAAGAAGCAAGATTATAAGAAAAACATCTCAAGAGGCAGCACGCAGATTTAAAGAGGAATGTCTTGATTTTGTTTATATTGATGCGAGACATTCTTATGAGGGATGTAAGGAAGATATAACTTATTGGTGGCCAAAACTAAAGAAAGGAGGGGTTTTTGCTGGACACGACTATCTCAACGGCATGAGAAAAGAAGGAGAGTTTGGCGTAAAAAAGGCAGTTGATGAATTCATTAAGAATAAAAAATCAAAACTTTTCGTAACAAACGAAGATTGGCCAACATGGTATTTAATAAAAAGATAGTACTTGCTTACCATGTCAAAGTTGTTGACGCTAATCACTAAAAGCCCTTACAGCACCAGATGAAGAGATAATTATTCTGCATTACAATAAATGTACTTGTTTAGGTATTTCGATACCTAAACAAATTTATTTGCTATTTCTCGACGGAGTTAATCCGATCGAGAAATAGTTCCATAATTATATTTGAATTGATAATCGACGACAATA
>Ga0209542_10006985_pt1 | contig 21704 bp, 14 predicted proteins | sample RifCSPhighO2_01_FD_184028 | JGI IMG/M metagenome (GOLD analysis project Ga0209542, IMG submission 184028) | Soil microbial communities from Rifle, Colorado - Rifle CSP2_plank highO2_0.1 (SPAdes) (version 2) | ecosystem: Environmental > Terrestrial > Deep subsurface > Rock core/Sediment ... | reverse complement strand
TTTAACCCACAAAGTCACAAATTCACAAACCGCTGAAACCGCTTTTATTGAAACGACAATTTTAGATGAGGAGTTAAAGTGGAAAATTGATCTCCTAAATTCCTTGGGACACTAAATGATCGAAGTCAGGAATGAATTACTTTACAGCTGCAGCTGGTGCAGTCGTCGGCGGTGCTATTGTGACCAAGTTCGGCTTCGACCCGCTGTTTTTAATTATGGGAGTTTTGAGTGTGGCAAGTGGGGTTTATATCTATCGTCTTCCCCGAAAAGTCCTTTAGAATCTGTCGCCAAAACTGAAAAGCAATTTAACTAGCGGATTGTAATATTTCGTATAACTTCCCGGATATTCCACCACTTTTCCGCCCCACCCCATTTTAAACGTTGTGAACCCCTGCCAGTTCTGTGTCATTTTGGGAAACCGCTCGTCATGGATTCCTTCCAGGTCGAGATATTTCAGACCTAATTTCTTGCAATAACGTATGCTTTCCCACAAAAGCAGATACGCCGCCCCCATTTTCCTTCCCTCCCGGGTCAGTGCCGCATACATATAGTGCGCCGTGTCACCCTCCCAAATAATAAAAGCACCTCCCAACGTCTTTTGTAAGAGGTCCTCTTGCAAAGGCTGATGAAAAGCTCCATAGGCAATTAGAAGGTGGGCATTATTTGGTTGGAAGCTTTTCCAGAGCGAAGTGACCTCTTTTTTAATCGGCACTTGCCATTTCCCAATTTTCATCGTTTCTCTAAGTAGACTGTAAAAAAGCTCTATATCATACGACCTTTTCACAAAGCCTTTAAAGGGGTGGCCTTTCAAGCTCGCAAAGCCCACCCCTTGTAAAACTTGCTGGGCTTTCCGGATTTCATACCGTGTGTCTTTAGAGAGCGATTCTAGAGTCGTTGTAAGTAAATTAAGAACCAGAGTTTTTGAAGACAGAAGCGGCCAACCGTCAGGCTCAAAACCTAAGTTTCTTAAGTAACTTAAGTCTTCTAAAATGATAGAAGGCTCGAATTTCACGAACAAAGCGTGGTGTTTTCGGGCGATCTCACCAAGTTTTCCAAAATCAACCTCTTCTGGCCGTTGGACTTTAATCACTGACCAATAGGAAAAGATGGGGAAGTGGCGGATGAAAACGTTTGCCCTTCCGGCCGTTTTCACTTGCCAGCCAAGAACCTTCATATATTTTGAATAATTTGGGCACTGTCGAATGTCCATGTTTCAGGTCACTTAAGTCTCTTAAGAAACTTAAGCAGGAACCACCGAAGAGAATCGACTGCCATCAAAGGCTGGTAAAGCGGGGAGAAGGGAACATCAATTGTTTCTGGAAAATCAACCTCTTTTCCGCCAAGTCCTGATTTCAACCGGTAGAATCCCCACCAGGGATCGTCCTGCGTGGGGGAATTTTTATAACTTCCCCAGAGATCATAAGTCTTGCACCCAAGTCTTTTTCCCAGTTTCATGGCTTCAAAATGAAGCAGTTGGGGAGCCATATAATGTCGAAACTCATGATTCGATCCACCATAAGGATAGTACAAAAAGTCTTTGAAACGAAAGAGCATGATTGCGGCAATGGGGGAATTAGTCCCAGAAGACCCATGGGCCACATGAGGACCATTCGCCGAAAGAAGGTAAACCATATTAGCTGGCCTTAAAACACCCCACAACTTTCGATAGTAATCGGCCGTATGTGAGTAAAATTTCTGCCGCTTCTCGGTATCTTCCAATAATTTAATAAAACTCTCCAGGGCCTCCGGAGAATTCTCCTCCCGCACCAGTACTCCCTTTTTCTGCGCCAAGCGAATGTTATACCGCGTTTTCTCATGCATCTGCGACAGAAGTTCTTCTTCGGATTGTGTCAGATCAATATAAATTGTATGTCTTGGTAAGATCGGTTTTCCTTGTACACCCAGTGGTAGGTCGCAATCCGGCTTGCCCGGAGCGAAGTCGAAGGGTTCCATTTTCAAAAAAACTGCTTTTTCTTTCCGGCAAAATTGTTTAATTTCCTCTAATTCTTGAGCCTCAGGGATTGGCCCTCTGGGCAAGTAGGCAACGGTATAGGAAGGCAGGTGAGGAACTTTAGAAAACATAATCTGCCAGACCTTAACTAACCTGCCGTCTTCCAAAGACCCCAGACGCAGTATCTGCTTAATACTCGGCGTCTGTTTTCGAAACTCCCCCCACTCCCAGGATTGAGTAATATGATTGGCAAGTGAGTCTACTTTTTCTGGGTCGGCAATCTCTTTAATCATTGTTCCAAATTATCCCATTTTTGTTGCACTCTTACCACAAAATGTGCTACGCTTTCTCCGATGGACCTTTCTAAGGTTTTTTCTCCTATTCTTTCCAAAGTCGGTCAAGGGACACCAAAAGAAGACTATTTTTTGGCGGTCAAAATTTCTTCCTCTCAAGTTCTGGCAACCTCCTGGAAAGTGGCTGAAGGAAAAGTTGCCATCGGTCAAATCCATTCTGCCAGAATTGAAGGAAATGATTTCGACAGTCTTCTCAAAGCCGCTGACAAAGTTGTTTCTCAGGCGGGGAGCACAGGTTCGGTCGAGATCAATAAAGTCATTTTTGCTGTCCCTGAAAGCTGGGTTTCTGAGGGGAAAATAGCCCCAGCCCATCTGCCGAATCTCCGCCGGATTTGTCAACAGCTTGACTTAACTCCCCTCGGATATGTCGTCCTTTCCGAAGCTCTCGACAGTTTCTTCAAAGAAGCTGAAGGCGCTCCTCTAACCGCTATTCTCGTTGAACTAGACGGTCGCTCCAGTGCTCTGACCATTTATCGTGCCGGAAAAAGTCTCGGTACCGCCCCCCTTCTTCAAAACAGCGACTCACCTGAGGCCATTGTCGCCGCTCTTGAAAACGCTCTCAAACAATTCACTGACTTAGAAGCTCTGCCGGCTCGCATCATTATCTATGATGGCAAATCCCAACTGGACGCTCTTTCCCAGAAGATTACCGCTCATCCTTGGACGGGACGGCTTCCCTTTTTACATTTCCCCCGAGTGGAAATTCTCCCCAGCGACTTTGTCATCAAGGCTGTGGCTGCATCCGGCGCTGTTCAGATGGGAGCATCGCTCAACATTAGTGAGTTGGCTGTTTCGAGCCCAAAAATTGTCCCGCCAAGGCCCGAAATTCGTCCCGAAGAAAGCCAACAAGCGACAAGGGAATCCGAGGCTGAACTTCGGGAAGTTTCCGCCCAAGAGGCCGGGTTTGCCCTCGACGCTGATTTTAGTGAAGTCACGCTCCCCGTCAAGTCACCTCCCTCACCAGCCAACGGGTCTGCTGAATTTACCCCCCTGCCGCCGCCCGTGATTGAAAAACGCCCTGATCAAACGACTGATCAAACGTCAAAAAAAGAAAGACGACACCCTCTCAATCTAGTCGGCGCCACATCGTTTTTGACCACTATCCCAAAAACCCTTTTCCGCTCTCTTCCGCAGCCTTCACCTCCATCCTCGCTCAAACCTCCTCCAAAACTAATCCCGCTTCTCGGCGTCACTCTTTTGGTGTTAATTCTTGGCTTTGCTGGAATTTTCTATTTTCTTCCCAAAGCCACCGTCACTCTCACTCTCGCTCTCAAGAACTTCGATCACGAGATGGAGCTTGCTGTCCAAACAAACGGGTCCAGCTCCTCTGACCAAAAAGTCATCACTGGTGAATTTTTGGAAGTTGCGGAAATTGGCACCAAAAAAGGCATTGCCAGCGGTCGAAAAACCGTTGGGGAGAAGGCTAAGGGGAATGTCACCATTTATAGTGTTGCCGGAGTGAAATCATTTGTTGCCGGTACGACGATCACTTCTCCCGATGGTCTAAAATTCACTCTTGATCGTGACGTTTCCGTCGCTTCTGGCGATGCCATTACCCCCGCCACCGTCAGTGTTGGTGTCACGGCGAGCAATATTGGTGCGACCCATAATCTTTCCTCCGGAACAAAATTCACCGTTGCTTCTCTTTCCTCGTCAGACTATCTGGCTAAAAATGACTCGGCCTTTTCCGGCGGCAGCAGCCGCGAGGCTACAATTGTCACTAAAGCTGATCAGGATCGACTGTCCGCCACCCTTTCCGCCGAGCTTTCCGCCAAAGCTCAAGAAGATCTTCAAGCTAAACTCGCCCCGGCCCAAACTCTCCTTCCCACAGCGATCACCTCCGAAGTTTCTAAAAAGAAATTCTCTAAAGATGTCGACGCGGAGGCTGAAACTTTAAGCCTGGACATGACCATGAACTTTAAAGGCGTGATCTTTTCCACCGGTGAAGCTATCGGGCTATTCAAACAGGAGTTTTCTTCAGACATTCCCGACGGCTACACCCTGACACCCGAAGAAAGCAGCCTGACCGTTCACCAGGTCACCGTGGACAAAAAAGGTGCCATCAAGCTGGATCTTGGTCTTTCATCAAAACTGGCCCCCCACCTTAACCTTGAGGATGCTCAAAGTCGTGTCACCGGTAAAAGCATCAAACAAGCCAAGGCCAGTCTTTCTTCTCTTCCCGGGGTAAGCCACATTGACGTCACCATTACCCCGCGGATATTTCAGAAATTCATTGACGCCACCGTCCTTCCGTGGAAAAAAGACAATATCCAAATCGAAGTCATCACGGAATAACTTTGGCCCTTAACTTTATGGCCTTATATTGCTACATTAAAAAACCAAATCAAAGAAGTATCCTCTCCCGCCTTCCCAGACCTTCCCGTCATCAGTCCCGCCTTTCCCGAAAAACCGTTGGCGTCATTGCCAGCCTTTGTTTTTTTGCTGGCCTTTTTTTGGTTGGCCAGGTTGCCTATCCCATTCTTGGCTGGTATCTTTTCGTCCTGCCCGGCTACTCAGAAAAAATTGTCTCGCCGCTTTCTTCCTCATTTCCCCTAGCCCGTTCGTTAATTACACCTCAAGAGGTCAAAGCTCAGGAGACTCCTAATCCGACTAGCACCAGTGATGACTCCTATAAAATCTCCACCTGGTTTGTGGGCTTGCCTAGTAAGAATGTTCCGAAAAGCAATCTGAAGGTCTATAATCTTTCTATCCCGAAATTAAAGATTGACGCAGCCACAGTGGAAATTGGCGGCGAAGATCTGAAAAAATCTCTTATCGCCTGGCCAACTTCGGCCCCTCCCGGAAATTATGGCAACAACATCATCTTCGGCCATTCGGAACTGCCGCAGTTTGCCTCGCCCCGAAACTACAGTGGCATTTTCACCCACCTCATGGATCTGGCTGAAGGCGACGACATCCTCGTCGACTATGACGGCGTCCGCTACAAATACACAGTCACTGATAAAAAAGTTGTCTCCCCGACGGACCTGTCTGTCTTAGAACAACGTTTTGATTCCGCCTACATCACTCTCATCACCTGTCTCCCCCCCGGAACCGTCCTGATGCGCGGCATCGTGCAGGGCACCTTGGCACAAATCTAGAAAACACGTTAAAATACCTCTTGTGCTATTAGGCATTGACTATGGTTTGAGGAACATCGGCTTGGCTGTTTCGGAGGGGGATTTTGCAACTCCAATTGGTACTGTCAAGGTAAAGAATGTCAAAGAAGCCCTCACTGCCGTGAGTCAAATCGTTAGTAAGTGGGACATCAGCAAAATCGTCGTTGGCGTTTCTGAAGGGAAAAGCAAGGCTAGCGCCCTCGCTTTTGGCACCAAATTGAAATCTATGCTAACATTACCTCTAGACTACATTGACGAAACTTTAAGTTCTCACGAGGCCCGGACTCTGAGGACTAAAAACAGACTGGAAAAAGACAAGGAGCACGCTCAGGCCGCCGCCGTCATATTACAAAGATGGTTAGATAGCCGAAGTGAGATTTGAGAGTTGAGAGGTGAGAAGCCGATTGGCTTCTCCCTTATCCCTTCTCACCTCTCCCTTCTAATAATCATGTTTAAAAATCTCATCTCCCCAGTCCAAGCGTGGCTTCTCTCTCAAGGAAAATGTGTCGGTTGCGGCACCCCGCTTGTTAAAGGTAGAAGAAACGGTCCTAAAGTCACTTGCAAATGCAAGCGAATCTACATTGAAGAAAATGGCAAATATCGCCGCGCCCGTCTTGAGGAGGTCTAAGTTGAGAAAAGTTGCCGCCACCATCTTTATCCTCCTCTTTTGTCTCGTTGTCGCCGTCATCTGGTGGAATGTCTCGCTCACCCCGTTAAATCCCCTCGATAAATCAACAAAAACCTTCACTGTCTCCAGAGGCGATGGCGTTCGCGAGGTTGCCAAGAAGCTTCGTGATCAAAGCATCATTCGTGACCAGGTCGCTTTCTTCCTTCTTGTTAAAAAACTAGGCATCGAGAAAAACATTCAAGCAGGAACTTTTGCTCTCTCACCGTCAATGTCAGCGGGGGAGATTGCTGCAGGACTCCAGGTTGGTAAGGAAGACACAAAAATAACCATCCCCGAAGGTTGGCGGACTGAGCAAATTCTTGAATATCTTGAAAAGAACAGTTTTGCTGCTACCCAGTCCGCCGCCGTTTTTGCCCGTTCTGAGGGTTACTATTTTCCAGACACCTATCTTGTCCCCAAACAAATAACCGCCAATCAGATCTTTGCCCTTATGAGAGACAATTTTGGTCAGAAAGTTTCCTTCCCGGTCACGCGTGAGCAGCTGATTATTGCTTCCTTAGTGGAACGAGAGGCTAAGAACACTCCCGACAGGCCTCTTGTCGCTAGCGTCATCTATAATCGTTTACAAAGTGGTATGGCTCTGGACATTGACGCGACAGTCCAATATGCCATTGGCTATACTCATTCAGACGGCTGGTGGAAAAAAGAACTGACTCCATCAGATATCAAATTTAAGTCTCCTTATAACACCTACCAAAACCCCGGCCTCCCCCCCGGCCCTATCTGCAATCCCGGCCTTTCTGCCATCCAAGCCGCAATTAACCCGGCAACGACCGACTACTATTTCTATCTCTCCGACAAATCCGGCCAAATGCACTATGCCCGCACCCTCTCCGAGCACAACCAGAACATCCAAAAATATCTGTAGTCTCCCATGAATATACCTGATAGTTACAGCACTAAGAACGTCAATCCTCAAGACCTGGTCAAATACGAAAAGATGCGGAAGGACAAAATCCTCTACTTTAAAGTCCTGATGGCTGATCTCCTGGCCGAAATCTACAAAATTTTGATGGCAAGATCTTTTTCTGAAGTTGATGAGTTGAATTCCTATCAAAAAGACCAACCGAATAGTAAGCCGGTCTTGTTAATCATTCCAGCTATTTGGTTAGGAGGAAAAGACATCTGTCCGCAATTTATTGACTATCTCGATGCAGGCGCCGCAGTTTGGAAAAAATTAACTGAATCAAAAATTCCAGTTAAAATATTTCTTTTAGGCGCCGAACATAAAGGAGAGGGTTTTTACATCAGAAAGGGAAAAAATATCTCCGAGCACAGCACAAAATTCCCGCTCAGGATTTTGCCGGCCAAGATGAAGAATTTCGTGATTTGGGTTTATGCAGCGTTGAAGAAGCCGAAGTACAGCGAAAATTTCTCGATCAGAACGGTGGTCTGTTTGCTTCGATAATCACTGTCACCGCCGCCTCTCAACTCACCCGATACTTCCTAATTCAGCGAGGATACAAAATTAACTCTCTGTATTTTGTCGTCCGTGATAAAGAGTCATACTTTCATGCCGAAAACAAACTCGCTGAGCGCTACATGATTGCCTTGACGCTGGTCGATCCTAAATGGCAGGGTGAATACGGTCAAAAACTCCGGTTCTATCTCCGAAATCACCGCAAACCAAATTAATAATTATCCACTTGGGTAGACCGAACAACCTCTTGCATTTCCCGTTTTTTCTGTTAAACTATCCCTGATTCAATAACTTTTGAGGCGAACATATTGTGGGTTCGCTCTTTTCTGTCGTGTTTCAAAGCTGAAGTTGCATCACGACAGTCCAATCTGCTTTCACCCCGCGAAGCTTAAGCGAAGTGGGGCTTTCTGACCAAATGCCAAAAGATCGCTCGTCACGCTCTGCTACCACTATTCATCAGGAAGAAGCACCCCAACCGCGGATCTACTGGGGCAAAAGTTATCCTTCACTTCCGGAACTCGACTTCCTCTCCGTTCAAAAAGAATCCTACGGAAAATTTCTGGCCGAAGACTTTGGCGAACTCGTTTCCGAAATTTCTCCAATCTCCGACTTCACCGGTAAAAACTGGGAGCTGACTCTCGGCAAGTACACCTTCGGAAAACCCAAATACACCGCCTCCCAGGCAGCCATCAAAGGCGTCACTTTTGACATGCCGGTGCGCATCGAAGCCAGACTTCTTAATAAGCAAACCGGCGAGGTGACTACCCAAGAGGTCTTTTTTGGCGAGTTGCCTGTCATGACTCCGGCCGGTACTTTTGTGGTCAACGGCATCGAACGTGCTGTGGTCAACCAACTCGTTCGGTCCGCAGGGGTCTATTTCCTTGGCGATGTTGATGCTGTCACCGGCCGCATGCTCTACTTTGCCGAAATTCGCCCCTCTTTTCGCGGCAGCTGGCTCGAGTTCAACATCAGCCGTAACAATGTCATTTCCGTCCGCATTGATCGCCGGCGCAAATTCCCGGTAACGACTTTCCTCCGGGCCATCGGTATTGGCTCTAATGAAGAAATTCAAAAACTGTTTGCCTCTGTTGACAATGGCGCTGAAGCTTTTATTGAGAATACCTTTAAGAAAGACCCTACCCATGGTTCCGCCGAAGGGGCTATGGAAATCTATAAAAAGATGCGCCCCGGCGAACCCGCGGTCGTCGAAACAGCCATAGACTATATTAACGACCTTTTCTTCAATGTTCGCCGCTATAATCTCGGCAAAGTCGGACGCTATAAGATCAACAAACGCCTCAAGTTATCGATCCCCAACGAACCAGAAAACTGGGTTTTGCGTCGGGAAGACATCATCGAAACCATCAAATATCTCATTCGCCTCCAGAAAGGTGACGTTGACACCTATACTGACGATATTGACCACCTTGCTAACCGTCGCCTCCGCCGTGTCGGGGAACTTGTTGGCAGCGTCGCCGTCCGGGTTGGTCTTCTTCGTCTCGAACGGACGGTCAAGGAAAGAATGAGTCTTTTAGATCCCAAAACCAAAGTCATGCCCAATCAGGTCATTAACGCCCGACCCTTGATTTCCGCCGTCAATGAATTTTTCCGCACTTCCCAACTCTCCGCCATTCTGGAGCAGACCAATCCTCTTTCCGAGGTCGACACTTTGCGAAAATTATCCGTCATGGGCGTTGGCGGCATTAGCCGGGAAAGAGCTAGTTTCAGTATTCGCGACATTAATGCCTCCCAATACAGTCGCATTTGTCCTATCCGTTCTCCTGAAGGCCCCAACATCGGCCTAGTCACCTTCATGAGTCTCTATGCTCGCGTTGACGAGTACGGCTTTCTCCTTGCTCCCTATCGTAAGCTCGAAAAAGTCGGGGACAAGGTCAAAATTTCCAAAGATATTGTCTATTTAGCAGCTGACGACGAACGGGACTTTAAAATCACGCATGCCGAAGTGGGCATTGACCAGAACACTTTCTTAACCGACCGCCGGGTTCCGGTCCGTTTCCGGGGGGATTTCCTTGAAGCCAACACTGAAGATGTTAACTTAATTGATGTGATTCCCCGCCAGGTTGTTGGCACCGCCGCTGCTCTCATTCCCTACCTTCAGCACGATGACGGTATCCGCGCCCTCATGGGTAGTAACATGCAGTCACAGGCTGTTCCTTTAGTGCGCCCACAATCCCCAGTCGTTGGCACCGGCGTCGAAACTGACGTCGCCTCCTCAATGGGCTGGGTAGCCAAAGCTCGTCACGACGGCGAAGCCATCTTCGTTGACGGTAATAAAATCGTTCTCAAAATTTCTAAGCCAACTAGGGAAGATGAAGATGAAGAGGAAGAAACCGACAAAATAAAAATTAACGGCAACCTAGAAACCTATCTGTTGACCAAGTTCAAAAAGACCGATCCCAACGGCACTTGCTATTCCCAAAAGCCACTCGTCAAAGTCGGCCAGACCGTTCGTAAAGGTGACGCTCTCATTGACGGCCCCGCTGCCGAAGATGGTGAACTAGCTCTCGGCACCAATTTGACCATCGCCTACATGCACTTTGAGGGTTACGGCTACGAGGACGCCATCATCGTTTCTGACCGTCTTGTCAAAGAAGATCTCTTAACCAGTATCCATATCGAGGAATACGAATGTGAAGTCGTCGACACCAAACTCGGACCCGAAGAGCTGACTCGGGACATCCCCAATGTTGGCGAATTAGACCTGGCCAATCTCGATGAAGGCGGGATTGTCGTCATCGGCGCCGAAGCCGGCCCCAATGACATTTTAGTCGGCAAGATCGCTCCTAAAGGCGAGACTGAGCTGTCAGCTGAAGAGCGCCTACTCCGGGCCATTTTTGGTGAAAAAGCCCGAGAGGTTCGCGACACTTCTCTCCGCATGCCCCACGGTGAGCACGGAACAGTCATTGGCATCACCATTCTTGATAAAGAGAAGGGCGACGAGCTCTCTCCTGGAACGAGCAAACTCATCAAAGTCAAAGTGGCTCAGATCCGCAAAGTTTCCGTCGGTGACAAAGTCGCCGGCCGGCACGGCAACAAAGGTGTCATCTCCCGCATCGTCGCTTCAGCTGACATGCCCCACCTTGAGGATGGCACGCCAATTGACATCATGATCTCGCCCTTGTCCGTCCTTGGCCGGATGAACCTTGGCCAGCTTCTCGAAACCCACCTCGGTTGGGCGATGTCTCACCTGGGACGAAAAATCACTGTGCCCGTTTTCGAACAAATTCCCGAGGAGCTTCTCATTGACGCCCTCAAAAAGGCCGGTCTTCCATCTGACGGCAAGGCCCAGGTCATCGACGGCCGGACCGGTGAAACCTTTCCCGAACGCATCGTTGTCGGCACGGGCTACATTCTCAAACTCATTCACATGGTTGAGGACAAGACCCACGCCCGCTCGACTGGCCCCTATTCTCTTGTCACCCAACAGCCGCTTGGTGGTAAGGCTCAGATGGGTGGCCAACGCTTGGGGGAAATGGAAGTTTGGGCGCTTGAGGCCCATCGCGCTGCCTACACCCTTCAGGAAATGCTCACGATCAAATCGGACGACGTCGTGGGGCGCGCCAAAGCTTTCGAAGCCATCGTCAAAGGGACTGATATTCCCCAATCCACGATCCCCGAATCGTTCAAAGTTCTGGTCAAAGAACTCCAAAGCTTGGCTCTTTCTGTCCAACCCCTAGGCATTGTCACTGCCCAACCACTTGCCACCACCGGAAGCGGTAGTGATCAACTCGAAGAGAAAGTCCAAAAAGAGGTTAAGGAACTTGAGGAAATCCTTGAGGCCAAAACAGACTCGGAGGACACTCCGGCCCACGAAGCCAGTGCCGCCGGCGAAAACGTCATTAGTGTCAAATCCGACGAAGAAATAAAGGAGGAAGTCAATGAATAAACCTTCAGATAATCTGACCAACCTAGTCGATTTTAAAGGTCTAAAAATAATCTTAGCCTCTCCATCGGATATTCTTTCCTGGTCTCACGGCGAAGTCACTAAGCCCGAAACCATCAACTATCGGACCCTCAAGCCAGAAAAAGATGGCCTCTTTTCCGAAAACATTTTCGGCCCGACCAAAGACTGGGAGTGCTATTGTGGTAAATATAAACGCATCAGGTATCGGGGGATCATTTGCGACAAATGTGGCGTTGAGGTCACGCAGTCGAAAGTTCGTCGGGAACGAATGGGTCACATCAGTTTAGCCGTTCCCGTGGCTCATGTCTGGTACTTTAAAGGCGCTCCTTCCAAACTTTCTCTCCTTTTAGACATCACCCCCAAGGCCCTGGAGAACGTCATCTATTTTGCTTCCTATCTTGTTCTATCAGTTGACCAGAGCCAGCGTGACTCTGTCATCTCTGATCTAAAAAAGACTATGGAAGAGCGCCAAAAAAGTCTGCAAAAGGACTACGAAAACAGAATTGCCACCGAGAAAGACGACAGCCTCGAAAAAATTAAGGCCCAAAAAGAGCGAGTCAAGGAGGATAAAGCCCGTCAAGAACTTGTCGTCGCTGAAATCGAACTTTCCACTAAACAAAAAATTGCCAAACTGGAAGACGAGTTTAATCTCGAGAAAAATCGCCTGGCGGAAATCTATCACACTCTCTCCGATCTGGTTAAAAGCGTCCGGCCCCTTTCTCAATTGACTGAAGAGGAATATCTGAAGCTCGACGAGTATGGTGCTGCCAATTTCATCACCGTTGGCATGGGAGCCGAAGCCATTCTTGACGTTCTTAAAACTCTCGATCTGGAAAAAATGGCCGCTGACCTGCGGGCCGAGCTCGAGCAAGCTTCAGGTCAAAAACGGATCAAAGTTGTCAAACAGCTTCGGGTGGCCGACGGCATGTCCAAAGCCAATGTCCGGCCGGAATGGATGATTCTGGAAGTCCTGCCTGTCATTCCCCCGGATCTGCGCCCCATGGTTCAACTCTCTGGTGGCCGGTTTGCCACATCTGACTTAAACGATCTCTACCGCCGCGTCATCAACCGCAATAACCGCCTCAAACACCTCATTGATCTCGGCGCCCCGGAAATCATCTTGCGCAACGAAAAGCGCATGCTCCAGGAAGCCGTCGATTCTTTGATCGACGCTTCGCAGCGCACGAGCCATTCAACCCGCGCCAATGCCATTGAACTCAAAAGCCTGTCAGACATTCTCCGCGGTAAGCAGGGCCGTTTCCGGCAAAATCTCCTCGGTAAGCGCGTCGACTATTCTGGTCGGTCGGTCATCGTCGTCGGGCCGCATCTTAAAATTTCCGAGTGCGGCCTTCCCAAAGAAATGGCCCTGGAGATGTTCAAGCCTTTTGTTCTTCGGGAACTCATCATCCGCGGTCTGGCTCCCAACGTCCGCTCGGCCAAGTATATTCTCGAGCGTCGCACGCCAGAGGTGTTTGACATTCTAGAGGAGATCACCAAGAATCACCCCGTCCTCTTAAACCGCGCCCCGACGCTTCACAAGCTCGGCATCCAGGCCTTCTATCCGATTCTCATCGAAGGTTCCGCCATTCAGGTTCACCCTCTGGTTTGTGACGGCTTCAACGCGGATTTTGACGGCGACCAAATGGCCGTTCATGTTCCCCTTTCTCAAAATTCCCGGGCTGAAGCAGCTAACCTCATGCTCGCCGAGCACAATCTGCTCAAACCCGCCGATGGTATGCCGGTAACCGCCCCCCGAAAAGAAATCATTCTCGGAATCTACATTTACACTTCCATCGATGAAAAAATTCCCCAAGCTAACACCATCTTCTCTGACTTTTCCGAAGCCACTTTGGCTTGGCAGGAGCATAAAATTGCCCTGCGCCAGAAAATTAAAGTTCGCCACGATAAAACGATTATGGAAACCACCGTCGGCCGCGTTCTGGTCAACGAATTCCTTCCCAAAGAACTCGGTTTTATTAACGAAACGCTCACCGCCAAAAAGGTTCGAGCCCTCGTCAGTCAGGCGATGGATATGATCAGTTCCGATGAAGTCGTCAAACTTTTGGACAATCTGAAGCAAACTGGCTTTGCCGCCGCCACCAGTCCGGGCATTTCTCTGGGAATATTCGACTTGCCAATTCCGAGTGATATGGGCGGCACCATAGCCGAGGGCGACGCCGAAATTGCCGAAGTCGATTCCAACTATCAAGCTGGTCTTATCACCGCCGGCGAACGCGACAAACTCCAAATTGAAATCTGGTTAAAGATCACCGACAAAATTTCTGATCTCACCTGGGATATGTACAGCAAAGACAATCCGGCGAGGCTCATTGTTGAAGCTGGCGCCGGCCGCGTCAACCGCGACACCATGAAACAGATTTCCGGCATGCGCGGCCTCATGAACGACCCGACAGGCAAGATTGTCCCCATGCCGATCAAATCTAATTTCCGTCAAGGATTTAACGTCTTTGAATACATCATCGGCACCCGCGGTTCAAGGAAGGGTTTGGCTGACACCGCGCTGCGGACGGCTGACGCCGGCTACCTCACCCGAAGATTGGTTGACGTTTCCCATGACGCCATCATTCGCCTTGTCGACTGTGCCACGACCGAGGGCATCGAGATTTCCGCTGACGACAAGCGTGGCGCCTATACTAGTCGCCTCTTGGGAAGAATTCTCGCCGCCGAGGTCAAGTCGGGCAAGCGGGTTCTGGGGAGTGCCGGTGAAGAAATCGACGAGAGACTACTAGCCGAGATCGAAAAAGAAAAAATCACTTCGGTCTTCGTTCGCTCACCACTTCGTTGTCAGGCAAAATATGGCCTCTGCCAGAAGTGTTATGGTCGCGACTTCAGCACCCGAAAATTCGTGGAACTGGGGACTCCGGTGGGCATCATCGCCGCTCAGTCCATCGGCGAGCCAGGAACCCAGCTGACGCTCCGAACTAAGCATTCCGGTGGTGTTGTGGCCCAGGACGTCACCCAAGGTCTGCCCCGGGTCGAAGAACTCTTTGAAACCCGCTCCCCGAAAGTTCTTTCCCCCATTGCCGAAATTGCGGGCAAGGTGGAAATCACCGAAACCCCCGAAGGCTACAAATTGCGCATCCGCAGTGTTGGCGTCAAACCAGTTGAGGAACGCGAGTACATCATCCCCCTGACCGCCCAACTCAAAGTGGCCGATGGTGACCTCGTCACCGCTGGCGTCCAGCTTTCCTCTGGCGCTCTGGACATCAAAGACGTTCTTGCTGTTCGTGGTCTTGCCGGCACCCAACGCTATCTCATTGACGAACTCCAGGCCGTCTACGAGTCTCAAGGCATCCCCATCAATGACAAACACTTTGAAGTCATTGTTCGGAAAATGTCCGACAAAGTTCGCCTCGAAAGTTCGGGCGACACCATCTTTCTGCCGGGGGAATTCATCGATCGTCCCCATTTCGACGCGGAAAATGCTCGGGTCATCGCCGCTGGCGGAGAACCCGCCGTGGCCCAGGTCACGATTCTTGGCGTCAGCCGCGCCGCCCTCTATACTGGCTCCTGGCTTTCAGCCGCCTCATTTGAACGCACGACTGAGGTTTTGACCGACGCTGCCATCCGCGCCGCCGAAGATCCCCTCACCGGGCTCAAGGAAAATGTTATAATTGGCCGCCTCATTCCCACATCAGCGGAAAGAGCCAGATTGGAAAATGTTCAACCGTCATTGCCAAATTAGTCAAGTTTGACTAAATTTGTCCAATTTGGTTAACACACAAATCAGGTGCCCACCATCAATCAACTGATCAAAAAAGGTCGTCGAAATAAGTCAAAAAAAGTCCGGGCCACCGCGCTCCGGAAGTTTTTTAATGCCAAGCACCGCCAAATGAAGAGCATTGACTCGCCCTTCAAACGAGGAGTTTGCACAGTCGTCAAAACGATGACTCCCAAAAAACCAAATTCAGCGCTTCGTAAGGTAGCCCGTGTTCGTCTGTCAAATAAGCAGGAAGTCACCGCCTACATTCAGGGCATTGGCCACACTCTAGCCGAACATTCCATCGTGTTAGTTCGTGGTGGTCGCGTTAAAGATCTACCTGGGGTCAAATATCACATCGTCCGCGGCAAGTTTGACGCCGGCGGAGTGGTGGGCCGAAAGCAGTCTCGCAGTAAATATGGCAGCAAAACTGGGGAAACCGGAGGTGTTGCTAAACCAATTGCCACCGCCACCCCCCCGGCGTCTTAATCAAATTTGTCCAATTTGACCAATTAGTCTAATTTACCTATGCCTCGTTCCCGCAAAATCACCAAAAAAATCACCCCCACCGATCCCGTCTATAACAGCCGCCTCGTGGCCAAACTCATCAACAAAACCATGCACGACGGCAAGAAGTCCGTTGCTTCCGGACAGATCTACCGTGCCCTTGAAATTCTCAAAGCCAAAAATCCCGAAGCCGACCCGTCAAAAACTCTCGAGCAGGCTTTAAACACCATCGCTCCCAAGATGGAAGTCCGTCCGAGGAGAGTGGGCGGCGCCTCCTATCAGGTTCCGATAGAAGTCCGCGGCGACAGAAAAACTCACCTGGCCATGAAATGGCTTCTGGAAGCCGCTCGCAGTCGCTCCAACAAAGAATTCCACACCTTTGCCGAAAAACTCGCCGTTGAAGTCCAGGATGCCATAAACGGTGTCGGCAGCGCCATCAAAAAGCGCGACACAATCCACAAAATGGCCGAGTCCAATCGAGCTTTTGCCCACCTGAGATGGTAGTCTTCCATCACTAATCCTTCACTGTGCTAAAATCAATAAAATGAAGTCTCTCTCGCTAGCAATTCTTGAAACCCTAGTTATTTCTGTGCTTTACTTGAATAACATCCGTAACGGGAGTTCGAAGCCCACCGCCTTCACCAGCAAAGAAATTGAAGCAGGATTGGGGGCAGCGCTGGCTGCGCCCGCTTTACACTGAGCGGCGTCGAAGTGCTCCGCAGTCAGCGCTGCAAAGGGATATTTTAAGTCCGGCCGGAGGTGCCGATTAAATAAAGAATAGTTCGAGCCGACAGTTTTTGCCATGATTGCCAAATCATGGCACTCATTTTTTGCGCGCGCGATTTTTTGCGCCTGCAAGGCGCTAATTACGAATTCTCTCATAGGTTCGAGCCAAGAAGAACCAGTTTTTGAAATTCTGGCAATTTGCTCTGTTATTTTTAGTTTTTCTTCAAATAATTCGTTTTTCTTTTCTTTATAAACTTCCGGTTCCACCACTTGATCTAAATATCCGTTTAATAATCTATTAAGTTTTATTTCAATACCTTTTTGGTTCTCGCCAAGCCTTTTTAATTCTGTTTCAGAATTTTCCTGGTCTTTTTTCTCGTCTGCCGCCATCCATTTTTCAAAATATGGTTCCCAATCCTGGTGCAAGCCGCAATCACCCACGACCTTTTTTAGTTGTTGTTCAATTTCGCTTTCGGGTGCATATTTTTGCAAACAAGGTTTCAGCTTTTTAGTACAGCGGTAATAGATAAAAGTTTGCGAAGTTCCATTTTTATACTTTTTAATATGTTGCTCTGCGGTGATTGCGGCGCCGCACTCGCCACAGGTCGCCAGACCTGCAAAAGCAAAATCATGACCTTTTTGGCGGGGCCGAAGAATTTTTTCCACTTGTTTTTGGACTTCCTTAAATAATTGTTTGGAGATGAAGCATTTGTGGGAGCCTTCATAATATTCGTTAGCATATTTTAAAATTCCCACATAGAATTTATTCGACAACATCTTTTTAATTTGATCAACTTTAATAGGTTTCCCACAACTTTCCCGCTTCATCCCAAACTTAAACATAAAGTTTGAAATTTCCGTAAACGATTTATTGCCTTCGGTAAAAAGCTGAAAAGCCTTTTTAACAACTTTAGAAAGTTCCGGGTCAACATCAACGGCTCTGGTTTTAGGATTGTTAATATACCCATAAGGCGCTTTTGAGGGCCATTCACCACGACGCAGTTTTTGACGATTACCTCGTTTTACATTTTCCGATAAATTATCCACATAATATTTTGACTGGCCGAAGGCAATTGATAACATAAATTTCCCTTGGGGAGTATTCTCAAACCAAAAAGACGGGAATTTCAAATCCAAAAGTTTTCCGGTATCCAGTAAATAGATAACTTTTCCGCCGTCAATTGAATTTCTGGCTAATCGGTCGGGGTGCCAACTAATAATGCCTTGAGCTTCACCTTTTTCAATTTTCTTTAACACCAGCGCAAATTGCTCACGACCTGGCATTTTGGCAGTTTTGGCTTCGGTGATAAATTCCGTGATTTCTAAATGATCGCGTTTGGCAAATTCTTTTAGTTCGGCAATTTGCGCCTCAATGGATAAAACTTGTTTATCTTTTTCATCAGTGGATTTTCGGCAGTAGGCTATGTATTTATTCATACTTTGGTCTTGTACTATTGTACTGTATTAAAAAGTTCTTTAAAATTCTTCCTTGTTAATTTTTGCGTTTTTTCTTCTGTTCTTTCATTCTAATCGGCAACTCCGGCCGGACTTAAAATATCCCTTTGCAGCGCTGCCTGCGGAGCACTTCGACGCCGCTCAGTGTAAAGCGGGCGCAGCCAGCGCTGCCCCCAATTCTCTTGCCATTTCCAAAATAGTGAGCGTTTACGAAAAAATTCGAACCTTTTTTAAAAATTGTTAACGCATTGCGTCAGCTCCTCGCTCGCCTTCGGCTCGCTTGTCGCTATTCGCGTTCTGCGCGGCGCCCCCCAGCCTTCGCCAAGGCTTCGGCGGGCAGGCCACCCGCCGCGCCTCCGAAAACTGTCTGCTCGAATTCTAAAGAAAAACGCAAAAAATTTTAAAGAACTTTTTCGATGTCCTATAACTTAACCCCGCTCTTTTTGGGTTAAACTGTTTTTCAGTCGTTTCTTTAAAAAGCCAAAAGCACTCCCGTAATTTTTTAACTGCTTTTCTCTGGCTTTACTGTCATCTTCGGCTAAATAGGCTTCGTAGTAAATAAGGCTCCAGGGGATACCGGACTTTGTGGAAATGTTTTTACCACGATTATGCTCCTTGAAGCGTTGGGTAAGATCACCACTGGAGCCAACATACAAACGACCATGCTTTTGGCTTTTTAGCACATAAACATAGTACATACTTTTATAGTATCACAAAGAAAAAGAGCGGGGTAAAAAAGCAATCCGTCAAAATTGGTTTCATTTTTTAATATACAAGATCTTAAAACCAAAAACAATAGGTGCTTGCATTTGTTTTTTAGCGCAGTATTTGATATAAATAATATAGTAAAACAAATCTAGATTTTCGAAATCAAAATATGATATGCCTAAAGAAAATGCTATTAAAATTGGTGGCGTCGATGAGAGAGAGAGAGAGAGAGTAAACGGCTTCGCCGTTTTGTAACAACTTTCTTTCTAATTCTATCCTTACTTCTTCAAAATTTTTTATTCCTTGTTAATCCCGTTTACGCCGCTTCTTCTCCGTGGACGCAAACAGATTGGGTAGGCGGAAGCGGACAAACAAGCTGGTCAGACAATACCAAGTTCGATTCTTCCTCAAGTGTCACTACCTCCACAGCCGGACAAGCCACTCTTGCTAGTAGTTGGTATAACACCTCGTGGGCTTACAGAGTCAAAGTAACAGTATTAGCCACCAAAGTTGATGCTGATCTTACCGACTATCCCATCTATGTGAATTTAGCAAATCTTCCCGCAGGATTTCATACCAACGTAAACCAGACAGATGCAAGAGATATCAGAGTTACAACATCAGACGGTACGACAGAAGTACCAAGAGAAGTTCTTTCCTACACCGCCGCAACAGATACGGGAGAGCTGCATTTCAAAGGTACTGTTGATGGTGATACCAATACCGATTTTTATATCTACTATGGAAATGCAAGTGCAACTGAACCGGCAATAGATGCCACTTACGGTGCTGAAAATGTCTGGGATTCAAATTACAAACTTGTTCAACATTTGAAAGAAGACCCTTCTGGTTCAGCTCCGCAGATGTTGGATTCCACCTCTAACGACAATGACGGTACATCAGCTGGCACGATGCTCTCGGAGGACAGCGTGGGAGGGCAAGTAGGAAATGCTTTGGATTTTGATGGGAGTAATGATTATGTGGATATGGGAACAGATAGCAGTATAAACCCTACTGATATAATTAGTTTTGGGGGATGGTTCTACATCAATCCAACAGCCGCAGGCAATAACGGCGCAATCGTGCATTTGATCACGACAACCCGAGTTGTAACTCCAACAGGCGGTTATTTGATGGCTTTTGAAGATAGGCCGGGGCTAGGAACCAATAAAATATTTGTCACAATTACAAACGGTGATGGTACTTATACTCAGCCAGATCTGGATAACGCCATTTCGTCCGCTGGTTGGTACCATCTTTTGGCAACCTACAACAAAGATGCTGGCGGGACAGATGAGGTAAAACTCTATATCAATGGCAGTTTGGTTGCAACGGGTGATTATAGTAAAACTATCGGTGTTTCACCAAGTGGTTTGAAAATAGGCGGCAGTAGTACTGTCGGTGAGTATTTTAACGGCATAATTGACGACGTGCGCATCTCCTCCACCGCCCGTTCAGCTGAATGGATTTCAACCGAATACAACAACCAATCCTCTCCTGCTACATTTTATGATGTGGGGAGTGAGGAACAAATTTATTCTTCAACACCTGGGACTTTAACCTCATCAATTTTTGACACAGAATTTGCTGCTGGGGCGGCATGGGGAACGCTGACCTACAATGCCACCACTCCTGCCAACACTTCTGTTTCTGTTAAAGCCAGAACGAGTAATTCTTCTTCCATGACCGGAGCCACGGCTTTTTCTTCTTGTGATGCCATTACCTCTGCTTCCGATATTTCTTCAAACAACTGCGTTACCGATTCTCATCGGTATATCCAATATCAACTCTCACTTGCAAATACCGATTCGGTTTCTACTCCCACTTTTCAGGATGTTTCGATTGCGTTTTCAACGTATGACGCGGATGCGCCATCAATTTCTTTAACCGCTCTTTCACCTGATCCAAATAGTGACAATACTCCGTCACTTACCGGAACGGCAACTGATGCGGCAGGAACCGTAAGTAATGTCCAATTTCAAATGGATGCAACATCCGGCTCGTGGACTGCTTGTAGTGCCGATGACGGGAGTTTTGAGGAAGCCACTGAAACTTTTATCTGTACTCCTTCCGCATTGTCTGACGGAAGCCATACCATGTATGTTCGCGCTACCGATTCCAACGGGAATACAACCAGCGATGTCAACGCTTCAACCGATACATTTACCATTGATGTAACCGCACCAACAATTTCTGTGACCGCCTTAACTCCTGACCCAAATAATGACAATACTCCATCTATTGCTGGCACTGCCACTGACGCAACCACCGCTTTAACTGCAATCCAGTATCAAGTTGATTCCACTTCCGGCAGTTGGACAACCTGTAGCGCAGATGATGGAGCAATTGACGAAACAACGGAGGCGTTTAACTGCACCACCGGCACACTTGCTGACGGCTCGCATACAATTTACATTCGGGCTACTGACTCGGCAAGCAACACGACTGCTCTTGCTAATTATGGCACTGATACTTTTACTGTCGATATCGGATTACCAACTGTTTCTTTGACCGCCATCTCTCCTGACCCAGGAACAGATACAACACCAACTATTTCCGGCTCGACCACAGATACCGGAGGGGCAATTTCTAATGTCCAGTTCCAAGTTGATAGTACCTCCGGCACTTGGTCAAGTTGTACGGCCAGTGACGGCTCGTTTAATTCAACAACGGAGACTTTTAGCTGCACAACGACGGCTCTTTCTGATGGGAGCCACACGATTTATGTTCGAGCAGTAGATAATGCTTCCAATAATTCCAGTAATGCTTCGGATAGTTTTACTGTTGATGCTACAGCTCCGGCCTCTTTTGATTTAGATTCTCCGGGTGATAATTCCTACACCAATTCCGAGCGGCCAAGTTTTAAGTGGAAGGCAACCAGTGACGCCACTGCTGGATTATCAAAATATTCTGTTGAGATTGATAACGGCGATTCCGGTGATTTTTCCCTTGACGATATTCCAACTTCCAGAACTACGGATTATGAAACTAATAAATACGTTGCCCACTACGAAAATTTCTCGGATTCGGACAGTGCTAATAATTACATCTCTGTTTACACCAAATCTCATAGTGATTGGGGGTCAAGCGAAAATGACGGAAAGCTAAGGGAAGGAAGGGTTTCCTGGAAA
>Ga0209542_10006984_pt1 | contig 21709 bp, 20 predicted proteins | sample RifCSPhighO2_01_FD_184028 | JGI IMG/M metagenome (GOLD analysis project Ga0209542, IMG submission 184028) | Soil microbial communities from Rifle, Colorado - Rifle CSP2_plank highO2_0.1 (SPAdes) (version 2) | ecosystem: Environmental > Terrestrial > Deep subsurface > Rock core/Sediment ... | reverse complement strand
GCTAAAGAATTAGAATTTGATGAAAACCCTCGTTATAACCCTTTCTTTAAATTAAATGAAAAATGGAGAAATATATCTTTTGCCCTAAAAGAATTTATGAGTTTACAAGAAGAGATATTGAATCTTATTACAGCCTACATCAAATCAATAATCTTGAAAAGAGAACTATATTCAAATATTTTGTTAGGAAAGAGTTATAATGAAATTTTAGAGGATGCAAAGAACTTAAAGAATAAAAATAAGGATAATTTATCTTAATTTAACATTTTCACAAAAAGATAGGATTCTAAAATTTTCAAAACTCTGAAAAACATTTTAATTAAAAATTATTCCTTATTTTCTTTTTCCTCTTCTATTAGAATTTTATTATTTTTTGTAGTTATTTTTAGCTCCTTATTTATCAGCCCAGAATCTTCGGCAACCTTCTTTGGTAAAGGAGCCCGATATTTGTAATATTCTGTATTCCCTACTTTTTTATCAAAAGTCTTTATAATTTTCATAAAAATCTTAGGTGCCCTAAGTATTTAAGCGTGTTGGTGCCCGAACAGATTAATTTTTTATAAGGATAATCTTGTAAGTTTTTTTCTCTCCGTTATACTCTAATTCCTTATGATAAACTTCATTTTTTATAATATCGAAGTTTCCTGTTAAAGCTATGGTCTCTCCCTCAACAACAGGAATAAAGTTTATTGTCTCTCCAAATTTCTCAGGATATTCCTCTGTTAATTCCCTAAGAGCAGTAGAATATAAAGATTTATCTTTTACATCAATCTCCCACTGCTTTTCTTCTTCTGTCTTTTCTCTAGGAGCGAATTTAAGCATCCCTATCTCTTGTAATCTATCAGCAATCATATTAAAATAAGAAAAGTGAAACTTAAAAATGTGCCGATTGGGTGTCGTTTACTTTACAGCCAATCATTTCTTAACTTTTATAAACCCAGTTGTTATAGTCACTTTATGGAAAAAGGAGAAATCGCAGAGCTTCTGACAAAAGCAGTAAAACTAAAGAAAGCTGAAATAGAATCACTACTCGAAGTTCCTTCTCAAATCGAACTTGGAGATTTTGCTTTTCCTTGTTTTAGACTCGCAAGTATGTTTAAGAAAAATCCTGCAGAAATTGCTAAACAAATTCAGAAAGAAATAAAGATAAAACCAAGTTCAGGACTTGAAAAAGTTGAGGCAAAAGGCCCATATGTTAATTTTTTCATAAGCAAAAAAGCAATATTTGAAGAAATTTTTAAAAATGTTGATGAAGACTATGGAAAATCAAAAGAAGGCAAAGGAAAAAAAGTGATTATTGATTTCTCTTCGCCAAATGTTGGAAAGCCGATGCATGTTGGTCATATTCGCTCAACGATAATTGGCGATAGTTTAATGCGGGAATATAATTTTCTAGGCTATGATACTTTTGGTATAAACTATCTGGGAGATATAGGTTTGCATATAGGAAAATTAATAGTTGCCTGGGAATTATGGCTTGATAAAAAAGCTCTTAAGCAAGACCCTGTAAAAGAAATGCTTAGATTATATGTAAAATTTTGCGAGCTTGAAAAATCTGAACTAATCGAAGGACAAGATGAAGCAGACGATTATACTAACAATGAATGGACGAACAAAGCCAAAGAAAAATTAAAACTTATCGAACTCGGAGATAAAAACGCCCATGAAATCTGGAAAGAAATCCGGGAGGCATCAGGCAAGGGATTTGATAGAGTTTACAAAATGCTTAAAGTAAGCTTCCATGAAACAACAGGACAAAGCAAGTTCAGCGAAACAGGAAAAGAAATAATAATGAATTTTGCAAAAAAAGGCTTAATCAAGCAGGATGAGACAGGCGCAAAGTACATTGAGCTCGAGGAAGCTAAGCTTCCAAAAAAATTTGTTCTAAGAAGCAATGGAACAGCATCTTACATTACTCAGGACATTGGTGCAGCAGTATCAAGATATAAAAATTACAAATTTGATAAAATGATTTATGTTACAGATTACAGGCAGTCACTTCATTTCCAACAATTATTTGAAATATTAAAACAATTTAATTACAATTTTTCATATAAATGTTTTCATGTTGGGTTTGGAACAGTTAATTTTGGAAAAGAAATAATTGCTTCACGAACAGGAAAAATAATTCTTTTAGAAGATGTTCTCAGAAAAACAGTTGAAAAAGCAGAAGAAGAAATAAAAAAGCGAAAAACAAAAGGTGATGCAGAGAGCATAGGTGTTGCTTCTATAAAATATGCAATACTCAGAAATGAGCCTGTAAAAGATGTTGAGTTTTCCTGGAATGCTGCGCTAAAGTTTGAAGGCGATACAGGTCCCTATCTTCAATACAGTTATGCAAGAGCCTCAAGCATAATCAAGAAAGCAAAAAAATCAGTTTCCAAGAATAAACTTGAAATTCCAAATAAAATCGAAGAAATAGAATATACTCTTGCAAAAAAAATAAAAGAGTTTCCATGTATAGTCAAGCATTCTGCAGAAACATTAAATCCAAGCCTGATCGCTCACTATTCATTCTCGCTAGCCCAAATTTTCAATGAATTTTATCACAACTGCAAAGTAATCAGAGCAGAAGAAGGCAAAGTTCAGGAAATTTTCAGATTAAGCCTTATAGAATCGTTTAGAAAAACTTTAAAAAATGCTCTTTACCTTCTTGGAATCGAAGTAATGGAAGAAATGTGAATGCATCGGATACAACCAATCAATAATCAAAATTTCCTAAATCAAATAGCGTGATAATATACTATATTCATAACTCTTATCAAAAATCTACTTCCAGAACAGCCAGCCACTTTTCTTTTCTTTCTTGCTCTTCTTCACAAGATTGCCTGCATTAACAAGTCTTTTTATCTTAGCAACCTTGGATTTTTTACCCTTATCACTTGGCATTCTTGGATGTTTTTTATGCCTTGCAACTCGTGCTTTTGCTTTTTTTTCAGTTTTTTTATTTTTTAGTTTTTTATGCTTAGTTTTCATTCTTTTTCCTCTTTTTTATCTATGAATATAAGTGCTGATAGCGGACCCAGTGAAAGAGTTCCTCAAACAATATACTAATCAATCTTAACCTATTAGCAGTTTTAAAGGTTATCTCACTCATGCCATAAGAAGCTTAATGCGTGCAGATTTCGTATGAAGAGTTATAGTCCGTTCTCCATATTAATAGCTGAGCACACGTAAGAGGCTGTATGGACATATCCTTTCCAGGACAACTGATTCTATCAGCATATTTTTAAGACAAACGACCTTTTTATAACTAACGCACCACTTTTCAGTTAAGACAAAATTCGAAGAAATTCCATTAAACATCATTCTATTAAGATAAATATCGCTTCGCTCTTATTAAGCTGGTTCGATTATTGATTGGTTGCGGTGAGTAAAAATAGAAAAAGCTGAATTCTCAAAAGAATAAGCTGAACAAGTCTGACCAATCGCGCTTAAAATTAATGATAAAGTATTATTTCGTTTATTTCTGATTACCTCCTCTTGCTCAACAATCTCAAAACGATAAAGATAATGCAATAAATTTGAATGGAAGTTTCAAGCAAGATAATTACAGCTAAAGACTTCTAAAACAAAACTAAGAATACTTGAACCAATCTAACCAAGTTATTTTAAATTGGGGACTTTGATTTACCTCCATTTTCGAAGAAAATCGTTTCAAAGTCCTCTTTAAGAATTTGATATTTTGGGGTTATTCCAAATTCTCAATTAATGATAACTTTGATTAATAGAAAATATTTCGCTTCGCTCTTGTTAATAAGAATTCAACTTTTACAAAAAGAATTCGACCTTGTCCAAACTTTTTTGCTTCTTATATCCAAAACTGTTATTGAATTATTTTTCTCCAATAAAGATTGCCCCGCGAAAGCAAGCAATTTAAAACTATAGACAAATCAACCTTAAAACAAAACATAATAAAAATCTCCCTTTAGTAAAAATCTTCAATTAAGCTTTCTTAAACTTTGACCAAGCGACTTCAAACATCTGCTCAAGCGACTTTGCAAAAAATTCTGCATTAAGCCACAAACCAACATCATAATTAGGATGAACTTTGTCATCATCCAATATCATAAACATAAGTTGCTCTGAATCAACAATAACAAATCTTGCTCTTAAATCTTCGGTGTTTCGCACTTCTGCAACCTTCATTAATTCTTTAGCAATTTTTCGGTTAGAATCTTCAATTGGCGCAGCAATTCTTATTTTAACTCCTCGTTTTCTAGCTTTTTCAAGCGAAGGCATAAGTGCCTCTAATTTTCGGTTTAATCCACCAGCAGTTGTTACAATAGTAATTGTTTTTTCAGCTTCTCTCATAAGCATATCAAGATGATTGTAAACATTCTGTCTTCCTTTCAAGCTTCCGCTTAAATCACCTGGCTCGACAAACTTAGAGCCTTCTGAAAATAATCCTGTTAATTCTCTAAGAACATCTTCATCTTTTAATTTTTCAAGTCTTTTTGATTTTTCTTGTGCATCCCTTAGAAGATTTTTCTTGACTCTTTCAACTACTTCTTCAGGCTTAAGCGCGACAAACTTAATCGGTTTTCCGAGTTTCATAACAATAAATCCTTTTTTTTCCAAAGACTCGAGGATGTCATAAGTTCTTGAACGAGGAACATCAGAAATAGAGCTTAACTCTCCAGCAGTGCTTACACCCCGCGATAAAAGCGCAGCCCAAACCTTAACCTCATAAAGATTCAAATCGAAAATTTTTCTTAATCGACTTAGGAATTCTTCATTTATTATCATTTTGTTTTAAATTTTTATTCAGCCTTTTCTTTACCCTTTTTTATTAAGATATTATAATAAATGGAGTATTTAAATCTTTTTATCTCTGAAAATATATATTTTCAAGATTTATCGTCGATAAAAATTTTCAGCAAAAAATTTAATTTTAGTTTTTAGCCACTTTTATTTACAACATTAACAATGTTTTAAGGATTATTCAAAAGGAGCAAATATTTCCTATTAGAGTTTGTTTAATCCTATCCAAATTTTACTATCTTTAATATTATCCTCAATTTCAGCAGAATATTTTTTCTTATTTTTTTCCAAAACTAATTCTATTTTTTTTGCATTAGTTCTTTCTTTTATCATCTCTTGCTGATTATAAGCTTCAATTAATTTAAGCAATTCATTCGGAAGAGCAATCAAAAGTTCAATTTTATCCTCTTTAACTAATCCTGCTATTTTTCTAAGCGCTTGAACTTTTCTCGATATTTCCCGGGCATAGCCCTCTGCTTCAAGCTCAGGAGTAAGCTTCGTATCAAGTTCAACTAAAATCTCGCCTTCTTTGCCTTTTTTCAGCTCAATTTTCTTGACATTAAGCTGTCGCATAATTATTTCCTCAATTTCTTTTGAAATTTTTTCAGGAGCAGTTATTTTAGCGTTTGCAAGAGGCCATTTTAATCCCATTTGAGCTTTATCTCTTTGAAACAAACCTATTTCAATTATTTTCATTGCATTTTCAAATTCTTTTTCAAGCTTACCATCTATTTTTTTCTCATCATATTCTGGCCAAGAAGAAAGATGAACACTTTCTTTTCCGAATTCTTTATGAATAATTTCAGCAATATAAGGGGTATAAGGCGCAAGCATCCTGGAAACAGCATCTAAAATTTCATGTACAACTTTCTTGACATTTTTATCGTCTCTATCACGGATAATTTTAATATACCTTTTAGAAAAATCATTTGTCACAAAATCCATAATGGGCCTTAAAGCTCTTTCAATATAATAAGTCTCAAGATTTTTTGTGGCTTCCTTTTCAACTGAATTTAATCTTGATATAATCCATTTATCCTCAATCTCTGTTTTTTCTTTTTCAGAATTATTTATCTGGCTGTAAAATTGAAAAGTATTCCAAAGAACATTCAAAAAAGGCAGAATATCCTGCTTTAGTGCATTTACTCCAAATCTTTTTTCTCCGCCAATATCAACAGTACAAAACTGAAGTCGAGCTGCATCAACGCCAACTGCATCAATAACTTCATCAGGATTAAGAATATTTCCTTTGCTTTTACTCATTTTTTCGCCCTTCTCATCAACAATCAAGCCTGCGCAGATAACATTCTTAAAAGCGACATTATCAAAAAGCAAGGTTGAAAGAACATGAAGAGTGTAAAACCATCCTCTTGTTTGATCGATAGCTTCAGAAATAAAATCATAAGGATGCCTTTTTTCAAACTCACTTTTATTTTCAAATGGATAATGAAATTGCGCGAACTGCGCGCTTCCAGAATCATACCAGCAGTCAATAACTTCAGGAACTCTTTTCATATTTTTACTGCACTTACTGCATTTAAGATAAATATCATCTATCCATGGCTTATGCAAGTCAATTTCCTTATCATTTATTTTTTTAGTTGATTTTTTCTTAAGCTCTTCAATGCTTCCAATAATTTCTTCGTTTCCGCATTCGCATCTCCAGACAGGCAGAGGCGTTCCCCAAAATTTTTTTCTTGATAAAGCCCAATCTTTCACATTATTAAGCCATTCGCCAAATCTTCCTTCTTTAATATGCTCAGGCACCCAATTTATTTTTTTATTCAGTTCAATCAATCTATTTTTATACGCAGTGACCTTAACAAACCAGGATTTTATTGCATAATACATAAGCGGAGCGCCGCATCTCCAGCAATAAGGATAATCATGCTCATATTTCAATATCTTAAATAATTTTCCTTCCTGCTCAAGTTTTTTCATTATATCTTTATCTGTATCTTTAATGAATCTTCCGCAGTATTCTGTGACTTCTTCTGTAAATTTTCCTGTTTCATCAACTGGCTGAACAAATCCAAGATTATTTATTTTACAAGCATCATAATCCACTTCTCCAAATGCAGGAGCCATATGCACAAGCCCTGTTCCATCTTCGATAGTGACAAAATCTCCATGAATAATTTTAAAAGATTCTTTTTTACTTTTAAAATAAGACATAAGAGGCTCATATTTTTTGCCAATAAGCGCTTTTCCTTTTAATGTCTTTATTATTTTAGCATTTTCAAAATATTTTTCAACAAGCGACTTAGCTAAAATAAAAACATCATTGCTTTCCTTATCTTTCACATAAGCATAATCTATATTATCGCCTACAGCAATCCCCAAATTCGATGGCAAAGTCCAAGGAGTCGTTGTCCAAACTAAAAGATAAACATTTTTTTCCTTTTCGTCGATTAATTTAAATTTTACAATAATCGAATCTTCTTTTACGCTTTTATATCCTAGTGCAACTTCATGGCTTGAAAGCGGAGTCTCGCAGCGAGGGCAGAATGGAACAACCTTATGGCTTTCATAAAGCAGTTTTTTGTCATAAAGCTGTTTTAAGCTCCACCAGACACTTTCAATATAACTATTATCAAGCGTAGCATATCTATTATCTAAATCAATCCAATAACCGAGCTTTTCAGTAGATTTATTCCAAGCTTGAATATAAGAAAAAACACTTTCTCGGCATTCTTTAATAAATTTTTCCTCTCCAAACTTTGTTATGTCTTTTTTAGAATTAAGTCCAAGTTTTTTTTCTATTTGAACCTCAACAGGAAGTCCATGGCAATCCCAGCCTGCTTTTCTTGGAACATTAAATCCTCGCATATAACTAAACTTATTAATAATATCCTTATAAGTTCTAACTTCAAGATGATGCAAAGCAGGCGGAGCATTTGCAGTAGGTGGACCTTCTAAAAAGCTGAATAATTTTTTTCTTTTTTTATCGTCACTTGTAGCTTTTTGAATATCTTTTTTGGCAACTATTTTTCTTGCCTCTTCTTCTATTTTTTTAAAGTCTATCATTTTTGGTTTTTTAAAATGAGAGAGTTAGAAATTTTTAATTTCTAAATCTAGCATAGTGTATTAAGATAACTAATTCAATTTATCTCCATTTAAATAGCTTTTTCTCTGCTTATTCAAGTAATATCTAAACCCTTTTTCAAGAGCTTCAATTGCAGATTGAAACATATTTGTGTCTACTCCGACTGTTTCAAATCTTTCACCGTCTGCAAAAGATATAACTGTTCGTACCGTGCTTTCTTCTGCTTTGCTTTTTGCAATACCCATATGAAAATCAATTATTTTCAATTCTTTTACAGCAGGATATTTATTAGCTAAAACATTAACGAATGTTTTATAAGCTGCATCAACAGGCCCGCCTTCAACTTCTGTTATTTCTATAAAAGTCTCATCATCAACATTTCCAGTCATAAAAAATCTGCTTTTTTCCTTAAAGTTTATTGTTTCTGTTTCAACTCGGGAGTTAGTTATTTTAAAACAAGTTTCAATATTACCAAAATACTTTTCAATTAAAAGATATTGTTCTGCTGGAATTGTTCCGAGCCTATATCCTTTTTCCTCAAGTAAACTAAGCTCACCCATTAAATTTTTAATTTTTTCTTTAGTTTCTTCGCTTTTTTTATCAAGCTTATAACCAAACTGCTCTGCAACAGCAGCTACTCCTGCATTTCCTCCAAGAGTATTTAAAATTATTATTCTTTTATTTCCAAAATCTTCAGGAGTTATATGCTCATAAGAAGCGCCCTTAACTATAGCATCAATATGAACTCCGCCCTTATGCGCAAAAGCATAATCACCGACAAAAGGTCGGCTTGCAGGAATATCCAATCCGCACATTCTAAATGCAAAATCACTTAATTCTTTTAATTTATTCATTTTTACATTTAAATCAATTTTAAGCTTGCTAGAACAAATTGGAATAAATTCTGAAAAATCAAGATTTCCGACGCGTTCGCCTATTCCATTTATTGTTCCTTGAACTTGACTAACATTAGGCAAAACAGCCAGAGTATTAGCAAGAGCCAGTCCACAGTCATTATGAAAATGCACGCCCAATCCAATATTACAATTAACCTCTTTTAATCTCTCACTAGTTTCTTTAACAATCTGCTCTGCCTCGTCAGGAAGTATTCCGCCATTAGTATCACACAATATTATTCTTTCTGCTCCTGCTTTTATTGCAGAAACAAGCGTTTCTAAAGCATATTCTTTATGTTCTTTAAATGCATCAAAAAAATGCTCAGCATCATAAAAAACAGGCATTCCATTCTTTTTTAAAAAAACAATGCTATCATAAATTCTTTTTAAATTTTCTTCAGGCGTCAGCTTAAGCTGTTTTTCCACATGTTCTAAATGTGATTTTCCAAATATACAGGCATAATCTGCCTTAGTTTTCAAGATTAAATTAAGATTATCATCATTCAAAACATCTGTTCCTCTAGAAGTAGAACCAAAAGCGACTATTTTTGCATTTTTCCTTACCATTCTACAGGCTTCAAATGAATCAAATACTTTTTGAGATACCATCGGCCAGCCAAGCTCAATAAAATCAAATCCAAATTCATCAAGCTTAGAAAATAATTTAATTCTTCCCTCGATATCAAAGCTGGCTCCTGCTGCTTGTTCTCCTTCGCGGAGTGTGCAATCATAGAGTTCCAGCTTTGTCATAGTAATTTGTGCAAGCGAGAAAAAAGGCTTGCCTATCCAATAATTATAATTATAGAAATGCCTATTATAGCAATAGCTGAGATAATTTCAAACATTCTTTTATATCTGTTTATTCTATTATTTTCAGCCATACTTTATCAAGAATTCTTGAGTTTTTAAAGATTATTAGAAAAAGATAGTCACTATTAAGTAGTCCTAAATCGAAAGATTTATAAAGATAAGAATACTATTAATTTCATGAAATATGAAAGATTTACAGAAAGAGAATTAAGGGAATTAAAATCACAGAATTTATTCAGACAGGAATACCTAGATGATGAAAGATTCGAGCAAATTGTTAGAGAACTTTCAAGCCACCCGGTAGAATCAAGAGACATAAGGGGAATTGATACAGACAACAAGCCAAGAGTCACTGCAGGACTTGCTATTTGTTATCAATGCAGAATGATATATTGGATAACTCCTTCGCATGATGTAAGCTACTACCCTAATGAAAAAAAAGCTTATTGCGAATTATGCACGATGGCAGATGCATTTGAAAAGTTAAGAGGGAAAAAAATAGAAAGAATAAGATTAGATTCTATAAAAGCAAAATAAACCATGCAGCATTAATTTAATATTTTATACTATAATTAATATAGACAACTGCGTTGCTTGCATGGCATATTTTCCGCAGTTCTCTATCAGTCTAACTATAAATAATTATAATCAAGCTATGCAATTATCCATAATAAGAGCATTATGTAAAAAACTCAGGGTTAAAATCCTGAGCGTTTTTGGAGTTTTTTATCAGACAGAAAATTTTCATTATTTATCTCCGAGTTAAAATAAGGATGGTTACAATGATAATTTTCTGTATCTAAAAATTAAGCTAAGATTTATCAAAATATAAATTCTATTATGGATGATGATAATTCAACAAGTTATTCAAATAATCAATACCTCTCGTATCAAGAAGTTTTCCACGACCCATAGCAGTAACCTCAGAACCTCCAACCTCAAAGGTCCTAAGCCCTAATTTAACCTGTCCTGGAAGGGTGTCCGAGGCCAATACATCTGAAAGAGATACTATTTCACCTCCGCTATCTTTAAGTTGAACAACTAGATTTCCACCAGTCATATCATTAATAACAACTCCAGCTTCCTTAATAATGCGCTCTAAATCTGCTCTAACTTTAGGAAATTGCGCCCTTAAATTATTTTGCAAATTTAAGGCTCTAGCTGCAACAACGGGGTCAGTAGGAGATAGGCCTTCAACTAATATGGAAGGAGATTCAATTCCTTCCTGGATAATCATTCCTTCAGCCACATATTTTCCACCAGATTTTAATAAAATAGCTGGCTGATAAACCTCATAAGTCTCTGGAACAAAATTTTCCCCAATCAGAGACATAGATTTTTTATTTAAAAGTTTACCAATAGCTTCTTCTAAATGAAGGTCATTATGCGGCAATTCTGAAACAACTACCTCTGCGCCCCTAAGAAATTTTACAACAACATAACCAGGTTTATTTCGCAAAAATTCTAAATTTTTTGGCAGATTTACTCCACTACTTGCATCCCAATAATAAACCCTATCTTTATAAGCTCCACCAGATCTTAGTTCTATTAAGCCTGCTGCAACTTCCCTCTCTAAAAATACTTTGATATTATTAAGCTCTTCTATAGTTAATCTAATAAGCGGAGCACGTTTTCCATTAGAACGTAAAATCTCTATAATCCGGCCATGATGGTATGCCTTTTCTAATTCAGAATTTATGAGCTCTGCTGGATTGAAGAAGTATCTAACTTCGTAGAAACTTCTGAAAGAGGAAATTTCAAGCTATTATGCACAACCACTCCAAGCCCATCTCCGCCATTAACAATAAAATTATGATAAAATCCCGCCTCAAGATTATAAACCGAAAAAGTTTCATCAGAAACAACTTCTTCAATTTCAGTTATCCTAACTTTCTTTCCATCAATAGTCAAAAGCTCATCGCCAACACTCAAATTTTTAGCTGGAATCCAAGAATCATTTACTAAAAATGGATGCTCTTCTGTAACTTGCAGCTCACCTGCAGAAGCAAAAGAAGCAAAAATTGAAGTTAAACTTAACAAAATTAAAACTAATAAAGTTACTAAAACGAATTTACCTGTTTTTTTCATCTGAAGTTTTACCTCTTAAAACGAAGACAGAAAACTACGAGAGTTTTCTGAGGTTCTAGTAGCTATGTAATTGAGCCCTTCATTTCATGCAGTAATAAGAAAAAGCAACTTTAAATTATTTTCTAATATTCAAAAAAAGAATCTATAAGCTTTAAACCTTTTTTGCTCATCCAAATCGACTTTTATACAAAACTTCTTGTTAAATATCAAAATCGAAGCGTATTTAAACTATTTTTACCTCACTTTTATAGAAAAAATAGGTGCAAAAAATGGAAAAAAAAGCTAAAAGAAAAAACAAAAAAGCAGTATCTACAGTAATAGTAACTGTCCTTTTAATTGTTTTAGGAATGGCAATAGCTGCATTAATTTTTAGATTTGCATTAAATACTCTTCAAAATGCTCAAAATGAAGGTGCAAATTCTGCATCAAAAGCAGAATGCCTGGACAAATTTCAAATTCAATTTCAAGGATGTTTTGATATAGATAAAAATGAAATTTATCTAGATATAATAAATAATAAAGAACCTCTTCCTGAAAATAGTTTAATCTCGCTTGAAAGTGATACAACTCGAATCTTAATGCCATTTGGACCAACAACAAGCCTAACTTCTGGCGACAGCATATCTATGACTTTAAGCCCATCAGTAACCTTATCAAATTTTAATCTTAAAAAAATAAAAATTGTTCCAGTATATAACTCTAAAGGCACGCAAGTTTTATGCAACGAACTTGATACTATTGCAATAAGTGAATGCGCAACACAATGAAAAAAATAATATCTCTAGGCATAATTTTATTATTCTTAATTAGCATAATCTCTGCTCAAGGCACTTATCAAATAAAAGACAATCAAGTTATATTTTCATTAGCTTCTTCTGAAGGAATTTATAACAAAGGTCAAATTCTACAAGGCACCCAAAAAATAGCAGATATTCAATTGTGCGATACAGATAGATGTCTAAAAACCATAACCCCCTCATTTAATCTAACAACAGAAATGCTTGGAACCTATCAACTTGCTTATTATTCCTACAACACTTATAAATGGGAAATGCTGGATTTTACAATTGCATCAAATTCTCAATTTCAATCAAATAATCAAAATCCTGGTTCAGATAATGAAAATCCAGCTCCAACAACACAAAATAGCGCTAATAACTCTCCTAAAAATGCAGGATTAATTAAGTTTATCTGCAGAATACATACTCTTCTTACTGGAAAATATCAAGAATGCCTTAATGAATATTTATAAAACTTCTAGATTATGTCCTGCTTCTGAGATTCTCAATACAAGATTGTCAAGAATTATTTGTTTATGTTCCTCAGAATTTGTAAGATAAATGCAATGACCTAGACAAGGTGCAGTTTTACCATCCGCCTAAGGGTTAAAGCAAGAAAATGCATAGGGTATTGGCTTGCTCAAGAATTTTTTATAAAAATCCTCATCAAAATATCCTTCTACACGAATAGCTTTGCCTAGTCTTGTTTCATAATTTTTTACACTAAGTTTCATAAAAATATCAGACTAATCAAGTTTATAAATAAAATTATTCTCAAAACTATATGAATCTCAATATAGTTTACATTGAAACCTACGGCTGTGCAGCAAACCAAAATAATTCTGAAATTATGGCTGGAATGCTCAGCAGAGCGGGCTTTATTATAACAAATAACCAGGAAATTGCAGAGATAATCATTCTAAACACCTGTATTGTAAAAAGCAAGACAGAATCAAAAATACAGCGCAGAATTCAGGATTTAAAAAATCAAAGCCAAACCGGAAAAAATAAACTAGTCATAATTGCTGGCTGCGTGATTGAATCAGAAGCAAAAAAACTTAAAAAATTAAATCCAAGCATTATTTTTCTTGGAACTCATCATACAAAAGATATTCTCAATTTAATCCGCGATTATAAGGAAAAAAAACTCGGCGATAAAAAGCAATCCAGCTATCTTTCAAATCAAAACGAAATAAAACTCAATACCCCAAAACAGCCGCAAAACTCTTTGATTTCCATTCATCAGATAAGCGAAGGCTGTTTAGGTGATTGTACATTCTGCAAAACTCGTTTAGCAAAAGGCAAGCTTTATTCTTATCCTAAAGAAGAAATTATTAAATCAATAGAAAGCGACTTGCAAAATCATGCAAAAGAAATTTGGATAACTTCCCAGGATAATGCCGCTTACGGCTTAGACTGGGCTAATTCAAGGGAAGTTCCATCTAAGAAAACTTCAGACTTGCAAGAGTTGAAGTCCCAGAAATTTAAAATTTCTGAGCCGTTAGGTGTCTTGGATAAGGATAATGCCACTTACGGCTTAGACAAAGGAAAATCAGAGCTGATTGAATTATTAAAAGAAATTTTAAGCCTCAAATATAAGTTCAAGCTTCGGTTAGGCATGATGAACCCAAATAATGTTCTTCCAATTCTAAATGAGCTCATAGAAGTTTATAAAACAAATCCAAAACTCTACAAATTCCTGCATATTCCTATTCAAAGTGCAAGCAACCCAGTCTTAAAGCACATGAATCGTCATTATACCCTAGAGCAAGCCGAGCATATAATAAAGAAGTTTAAAGAACAAATTCCTAATATCACGATAGCAACAGATATTATCGTCGGCTATCCAACTGAAACAGAACAAGACCATCAAAAAAATATAAATTTCATAAGAGATTTCAAGCCAGATGTTCTAAACATAAGCAAGTTTTCCTCGCATAAACTAACACCCGCAGGAAAACTAAAGCCAATTAAAAACAGCATAATCAACGAGCAAACTTCAGAACTAATGCAGCTGCACCGAAAAACAGCTCAAGAAAACAAGCAAATTTACAAGGATAAAATCCTCAAGGTTTTCATAAACAAGAAAATCAGCGATAATCTTCATGAAGCCCGAGATGAAAATTATAACATCATCCTGCTTAAGTGCGATAAATCTCTTTTAGGTAAAGAAATTCAAGTAAAAATCAAAGAAATTGGCGTGCATCATTTAATCGGCGAGATAATAAAAGAAGAAAATATATCATTAATTTAAAACAACTTTGTTAAAACTGATTGCCCATATTAAAAAGGGTTCAGCCTTATCCTTCCTACTTGAAACTTATCTTCACGAGCGAAGCGAGCCTTGTTAACTTAATCTATACATTAATAGTTCTCAAAATTCTTCCAAAAAATATCAACAACCCGGCATAAGTGGCGGCGGCGGTCTATCTCCACCTGTTGCAACAGGCGAAGAACATTTCTCAACTTTATCCAAAGTTATAGTAAGACTTGAAACAGGAATATTTGCTTTATCAGCAAGATCTAGTGAAACTTTTCTGCCATTAACCAAAGCAATAGGAACAACAATTACACTATCTGTTTTATTCTCACCATAAAGCTGGAATACATAAGTTTTGGATTCTAATTCTCCAGGAATATTTGTATTAATATAAGTAAATGCTTTTCCCGATGCATCAAATATAAATTTAATTCCATACAAACTTGCCATACCTGGCCCTCGCACAAGCTTGACATAAGTCTTAGCAGTAGCATCACAACCAGAACAGCCTCCTAATACTGCAGTCCCATCATTATAAAAAGTTCCTTCTTTATCAATAGAAATATCTACTCTTATGTCTCTAGCTTCTAAGCTTGTCTGTACCATAGGAATAATCCAAGCAGCAAGAATAGTCACAGCAGCAATCGAAACAAGAATAAGAAGCACAGTTACAATTATAGAAGCCTGCGAGTGTTTTTCTGATTTTATTTTGTTTTTCATGCGCCTCTTTTTTGTTTTTATTTATAATTTTAATACTAAAAATATAATTATGGGAGATTTAATAGTTAATTAACATTTTCTAGCCAAACTAGTAAGCCCCGAATTATAATAAGTTGAACCATCATTTGCAACATAAAAATATTTAATCTCTGGGCCTTCTGCACTCAAAGTCATTGCAGGCAGACAAACTTTAATTGTAGTTCTGCCAGGAGTATAAGTTACATAAACATCTCTTGCAGTTAAAGATAAATCTTCTCCTGTCTCTCCGATATTCCATACCGAAAGAACTAATTGAGCAGCAGGAGCACTATAAAGATTATAATTCTCATAATCATAATAAATTTGTCCTTCAAAAATATCATAAAGCATATAAAAGTCATTAGAATCCCAATTCGGATAATCTAAAGGAATTTGCATAGATGAAGTCGGTCCAATTATAAATCCAGAAGTAGGAACTAATTCAGTAACATTAACAACTTTATTTACTAATAAAGGTACAACAAGTCCACCTGAAGAAGGCATTGCTGGTGGAATTACTGGCGGAGCTATAGAAGAATCTTCTTCATTGATTAAAACATCTGAAAAAGAAAGATAATCCCATTGTCCACTATAATCCCTATTTCCTTGAGGAGTACCATAATAGGCTCGAGCCCCAATACTTCCATTTAAAAATACTGGAGAAATTATAGTAGAATTCATAGATAATTGTCCGTCATACCAAATTTTAACATTCATCCCATTATTTTCTGTTACGTATTTCACAATCATATCATGCCAACTATTATCGAAACCCACAGAAACACTATTTAATTCTATATCTATACCATTTTCTCTTTTCATAAGAACAATTCTATTATCATCTCTGTGCAATACTGCAAAATAATAATTACTATTATTTTGAACACGAAAAATAATTCCATTATAATTTCCTAACATCGAAGGTTTTATACCCGTAATTATAATTCCTTCAGAAGCGGTTATTCCTTTTGCAATTATAGCTTCATGCCCAGTCGAATCTTTATATAATATTCCATTCGCACTCCAAGTTCCGCTCAAAATAGTCCAATTATTAAGATTATCAAAAGAATCAAAAAATTGAAGGGCATAATAATTAGAAGGAGCAGTATAATTAGTTTCAACCACAATGCAAACATTACTAGTACAAGTTTTTCCACTTCCACAATCATAATCAACTAAACATTCAACGCACTTTTTATTAGCAGAAACAGAAACATCGCAAACAGGCCTGTTGCCTGTGCAATCAGTATTATTATTACAGGCTGTTGCAGGCGCACATCTATAATTATTACAAACCTGATTCGCTGAACAATCAGTATCCACCACACAATCTCCGCATGCAGTAGGTATTGTCCAATTAGCTCCAGTTACATTAAAAGTAACAAGCATCCATCTATTACAATAAGTATCATTAGCATATTCACAACCGCATTTCCAAGCGCCATTAACTTTTCTGCAAGCATAAGCAAGAGCATAATTTTTTCCATCTAAAAATCTATTACTTGCATTAATTCTAAAACTTTTATTAACCGACTTATAAACATCAGCATATATCCACCCATTATCATCAGCAGGCTCACTCCAAGAATAATCTAACCAATTACAAGTTCCATAATCCCAAATATGTCCTATCTTAAAAAAAGAAGGCAAATCTTGTCCATCAACCCAGCTAAAATTCATGCTTAAATTAAATTCAACCCACTGACCTGCTCCCGAACTAAGTGAAAAAACATCAGGAACAATATTAAATATTTGCGGAGTGCCTTCAGCAAAAAAATCAAAAGGCGCAGAAAAATTAGAGCCTCTATATTGGCTAAGCACAGCTTTTCCTGTCAAAGATAGCTCATTAAAATAAACAACCAAACCAAATAGAGCAAGCACTATAAAAATTAAACAAAACATTAATGTCAATCTAACGCCTTTTTTCATGTGTATCTTAGTTTCCTCTTTCGGGGTATTTCTCCTTCTCTAAAGGAGAAAGTCATATTTAAATATCTTTTCAATTCTTTACTTGCTCACTATTTTTGCTTTCGGAAGAGATTTTTTAGTATTCTTCTTATTTAAAAGCAAATAAATTAAGTAAATTATAATTCCTATTAGTACAACAAAAGCCAAAATTTTTAAAGTAATCGTAACACTTTCATTTTCACCAGTTACTAAACTTACATTTTCACTTCCCGTATTGTTTCTAGGAAGATTTTCAGTAGTTATTCCAACATCACTAGAGCCCGAACTTGAACTTGAAGAATCACTAGTAGGCGCAGCAGGTGGGGGAGGCAAAGCCAAAGCAAAATTTAAAGATAAAATAAGCATAATTAATAACAGAGCTGCTCCAATTATTTCAAATTCCAAACTCCCTTTTTTCATAAATTATATTGTTATCGAGGATTTATAAACTTTATTGAAATCGGGTGATTATTGATAAAATAAGTAAGAAAAACTTAAATCCTCAATCAATAAAAAATAATTCGCTTCACTCATGTAAGTTTCAAGCAAGTATTTTTCCGACTAAAAATCGAACAAAAATTAAACCCCTCACAATACTCGCTTTTTATTTTCAAATTTTGTTAACTTACTCTTATAATTATAAGATTGCCGAGCAGGAAGAGGCAATCAAATAGTATAAGCAAACCCCGGCCAATTACATTTTACATTAATGATGCAAAGCAAAAATTATAATCAAATAGTTTTAAAAATACAAAACTCCTGATTATCTTATGAAAAAAAAGGTCGAGAAAATTTCTAAAACAGAAGAAAAACAGCTTATTGAAAAAACTAAAAAAATAAGCATGAAAGAAGCTTCAACTTATTCAGTTATGGATGGATTCGGTTTAAGATATATCACACCATATGCCCTGGCAGTTGGCGCAAGCAATTTTTATATTGGGCTTTTAAATTCTCTTCCTTCATTAATCGGAAATCTTTCCCAGCTTTTCACGCTTCGGGCAATGAAAAAATGGAGCAGAAGAAAAATTTCTTTTTTGGGAAACTTTTTCCAGGCAATAATGTGGCTCATGCTTATTGTTGCAGGAAGTATTTATTTTAATTTAAATATTAAAAACCAAACTTCATCGCTGCTCGTCGTGATTATTTACACTCTTTTAATTCTATTTGGAGCATTTGGAAGCCCTGCCTGGAGCTCTTGGATGGGCGATATAATAAAAAAAGATGAAAGAGGAATATTTTTTGGAAGAAGAAGTAGAATAGCAGGGGCTGTTGCAATAATCTCGCTTTTAATTGCAGGATTTATCCTAGATTATTTCAAGCGCACAAATATTTTCATCGGATTTATTATATTATTTTCAATTGCATTTATAGGAAGGATGATTTCTGCCTATCTTATACTCCAGCAATATGAACCGAAATTTAAGCAAGAAGATGAATATTATTTCAGTTTTAAAGAATTTATTAAAAAAAGCATAAAAAATAATTTTGGAAAATTTACAATTTATTTTGGCTTAGTTTATCTTGGAGTAACGATAGCCTCGCCATTTTTTGCGGTTTATATGCTAAGGGATCTCCATTTTAGCTATATAAATTACATGATAATATTATTAAGCGGTTCGCTAACATCCTTATTGTTCATGCCTGCATGGGGAAAATTTGCAGATAAATACGGAAATAAAAAAGTGCTGCAATTAACCGGATTTTTTCTGCCAATTGTTCCTCTTTTTTGGTTCGCAACAATTTTTATCCAGCCATCTTTGCTTGTTGGTTATTTATTTTTAATAGAAGCAGTTACGGGGGTTGTATGGGCAGGATTTAACTTAGCAGCAGGAAATTTTATTTACGACGCTGTTTCAAGACAGAGAATTGCAATTTGCGTTTCATATTTTAATATTATTGCAGGAATAGGCGTTCTTTTAGGTTCTTCATTAGGCGGATTAATTTCCTCGCTTAAATTCAATTTTTTTGGGCTTTCGCCAATTCTTTTCGTAATTCTATTAAGCGCAATAGTAAGATTCCTGGTTTATATTTTAATGGGATCAAAATTCCAGGAAGTCAGGGAAGTCCAGCCGCTCGGCATAAAACAAGCAGGTGAAAAAATCAGGCATCTTTCATTAAGCAAATTCCAGGAATATTTTGATATTCATCCAGCAGGAATTTTAAAATCCAAGCCAGCAATATAATATTCAATTATATCAAAAATAAATCAAAAAAAATAGGCTTCGCCTTATTAAGACTTGTTTGCCTATCTTAATTACACTACTTCTTAAATAACCTTACTAATTAATTTCTACAATAATACAAATTTATCAACGAGATTATAAAAAGCTTCATTTTAAAGTATTATCTATCAAGCAACCATTTCCAAACAGGTTTAATAATTATCTTTTTACCTTCGGATTTTATTTCTTCTTCTTGATTATCTGTTAAAATTATTCCTTCTTTTAGCTTAAAATTCTCCATTGCACTTTTTATACCAGAAAGTTCCCTTTCTCTATTTTCATCATTTAAATCATAGCATACTTGAATTGCTTCCTTAACGTTTCTATTTTTAGCAGTTATAAAATCACATTCGCTTTGATTAGAATAATAAAAAACTTCATTTTTTTTTGAAAGATTAATGAAAACAAGATTTTCTAATAGCCAACCCTTATCTTTTGTGAATTTTTTAGATAATACTTCAATAAAGCCATTATCTAAAAGATAAAATTTTTTATCATTGATTATTTGTTTTTTATAAGAATAATCAAATTTGTTTATGGTTTTTGCAAAGTAAGTTTCTTCAAGATAACCTATAAATTTCTTAATAGTATTTACACTATTTATATTAACAAACTTCTTTATTGAATTAAAGCTGAATTTATTGGCGAAGTTAGATATTAAATAGGAATATAATTCTCTCAATACCGAAACATTATTTACCTTATATCTTACTGCAATATCCTTCATTACAGTATCTTCATAAGCTTTTGTTAAAAGTTCTGGATCATTATAAGTTAAGTATTCAGGCATTCCGCCTTTTACAAGATACTCTTCAAAATACTTTTTTATTTCTACTTTAGATTCTGTTTTGTAAACTGATTCTTTATCCATCTTAACTCCTTTTAGTTCTAAAAATTCTAAAAATGAAAAAGGTCTAACAATTATATCCACATGCCTGCCGGTAAGCTTTGTCCCGAGCTCTTTGCTTAATAAAGTTGCACTCGAGCCAGTTATAAAAAATTTAAACCCTTCTTCATAAAATCTTCTTACAAAAGTTTCAAAATGCGCAACATTTTGAACTTCATCCAAGAAAAAGGTTTTATGGTTGCCATATAATGAAACTAATGCTTCGTATAACTTATTAAATTCGCTTGCAGGAAAATTAAAGAGTCTTTCATCTTCAAAATTTATATAGTAAAAATCTTTATCTTTGTAATGCTTCTTTATTAACTGCCTTAAAAGAATAGATTTTCCACTTCTTCTTAAACCAGTTAAAACAACCACGTGAGGAAGCTTAACCTTAGATTCTACTTCTTTTAATATAGCTCTTTCTACACCATAATCTTTGTTTAACATTATTTCTCTCTGCCTAACGAGTATTTCTTTTATTTCATTTTCTGATAACATAATTATATTAAAGATTTAGGCTTTATAAATCTTTTCATTACCATTGCACAAAATAGACACTTTTTGTTCAACCCCCTTGCACAAAATCAATAATCGCTTCTTATTTCAAATATTAATTCAATCAACCCTCATTCATCTTCTCAAATAGTATCATTTAACTCCAATAATGCTTTTATACCCAAAATCCTCATTTTAATCATGAGTTTTCATCATAAAGTTAAAGAAAGCTTTCAAAAAGCAAAAGAAGACGTCGAAGGCGTAAAGAACGAGCTTGCATTCGCTCTAAAACGAATAGCAAAAATCGAAGAACTTTTGAACAAGCAGGCTATCGAAAGAATGTCAGGTTCAAAATCAGAAAGAAAACAGGCAAAAGTTTCTAAAATAAAACGGAAGATTATTGAGTACTGATTCTAAAAAAATAACTTTTTTATTCTAATAATTTATAACATTATGGATTAGAATCTGATTCTACAAAAATTTCTAGTATTTGTACATAAACATATACTGTTCCTGCAAAAAATGAACCGCCAATTACAGTTGCAGCAACAAATTCTTTATTAGAAAATTCAAGAGTATAGGGATTCTGATAAAAACCTTTCCAAGTTCCATAATTCAGTTTATAAGCTATCGGTCCACCCGCACATTGTCCAGAATTTAAAACACAAGAATATGCTGCAGTGTTGCATAAATCTTAAAATTACAATTATCCCTTAATTTTTAGTTAGAAAAACCTATTTTCTCCTCGGCGTATCTCTTCATCACTTGATACGCC
>Ga0209542_10006983_pt1 | contig 21709 bp, 19 predicted proteins | sample RifCSPhighO2_01_FD_184028 | JGI IMG/M metagenome (GOLD analysis project Ga0209542, IMG submission 184028) | Soil microbial communities from Rifle, Colorado - Rifle CSP2_plank highO2_0.1 (SPAdes) (version 2) | ecosystem: Environmental > Terrestrial > Deep subsurface > Rock core/Sediment ... | reverse complement strand
CGGCGCGGGCGCGGGAAACCCGCCGACAGTGGCGGGCGCCACGGAATTGCCGAGAACGGGCATTGGAGTTTCCGGGCTGCTCGTTCTACTGGGATTGGTTGTCTATTTGTCGTTGCGAGCGAGAGCGAAGCAATCCCCAGCAAGGAATTAGCTTGTAGCTGGTAGCTTGTAAGAGTGAATAAAAAAACCCCAAGGTCGGTTGGGGGACAATGATTGAAATACTAAACGAAAGGAAAAAAGTATGACAGTTAAAAGACTGATCGGGGCCGCGGCAACTGCGGCCGTACTACTTGGGACAATGGCCGCGCCCGCTTTGGCCAGCAACTCCGGGGATGGTTCTGACTATGGAACTATGCCTGGCTATGCGACAGCAACAGGGAATACTGTGTGCGCGGATCACGGCTCCTTTGACGCTTTCGGCAAAGGCGCCAACCTTGGCATTGATTTCTCGCCGGGAAACGGGGACCCACAACACGCAACGTTTTTGGGCTCCTATCCTGGACCGGGCACTGATGGCACTCAGACCGGCATCAACAACAGCTCTCTTTGTGGAAATCCGCAAAATTAGTTAGAGTCCACTTAGAAAAACCCCCCGCCTACTGGCGGGGGGTTTTATATAAAAAAACGCCGAGGTCCTGCTTTTGAAGGCAGAACCCCGGCTGGTGGAATGCTTGTTGCGACTGCTTAATTACTTGGTCGCGTGGACCTTGGGTCGGTTGGTAAAGGACGTGTCCGCGTCCACTAGCGCTCCCGACGGGTTGTAGAACGTGTAGCAGCCGATGTAGCCGGGGCCGGAAATCTTGTTGTTGATCATTTTGTCGTTGTTGCCGACGTCCGAGATACCGGTCTGGTAGGAGCTGTTGTAGCACTGGTCATCGGTAATCTTGTTGTTTACGGCCTTGTTATTGGTGGCGTCTGTCGGAGCCGAGAAATCGGCCTCGAGGTTCGAGAAGTAAATACCGACATCGTTGTCGGCCAAAGTGTTGCCATTGACCATGACGCCGACTGTGTATGGGCAATCGTTGCTATCCGGACAAGTGCCGTAACCAGCTCCTCCCACCACCAGCACACCGCCGGAGGCTGAACCATCACCGGGGAACCCCTTGTAGGAATTGCCGGAGACAGAGTTGCGCATGACGGAGGCTGAGGCGCCAAAGCCGACCTGAATCCCGTTTTGGGCGATGAAGTCCACATGGCCGTCACCAGTCGTGACGTTATCGGTGATGTTGACTTGGGTGCCCTGGCCATTGGCGACAATCGCGCCCTTTTGGTAGGCGGAGATTTGGTTGCCGGTAATTTTACCTGTGGCGGCTGAGACATCGAAGAAGCCGCGATAGTAGATGGCCACACCGTGTTGGGTGCCGTTGTGCGGGACCTCGCCGATGTCGTGAATGTTGCTTGAGAGGATGTCGACGTTCACTGCCCCGGCGTCACCGTTGACCAGTATGCCAAAGTAGTTAGCGCCAAAGAGATTGGCATTCTTGACTGTCCCACCAGCACCAGAACTGTAGTAGATGACTATGTTGCAGCCGGTTCCGTCCACTGTCCCGCTCACAGTTCCTACAGGGTTGATGAGCGCGGCAGTCATGTTGATACTGTCGCGGAAAAAGCCGGTGGGCGTACAAACGACGGCGTGCGCGGTACTGCTATAAAACACTGCTATGACCAAAACTGCTACTGCAAAAGCAAAACGCTGCTTCATTCGTTCCTCCGTGAAGTTTTGAGTTGATACCCAGAACCGCTGGTGTATCCAGGCAGTTTACCCGATATCCTTGCTTGTGTCTAGGCTGGCTGGTAGGGGGTAGAGGGAACAGGTGAGAGTGCTTTATAGCTTGTTAGGTAGGGCCCCTTCTCGGTACACTAGAGGCGGGGTTTGACATTGAAAAGGGGCAGTAATAGAATGGGGAAGCAATTAATTTTGGGTGTGAAATGAAAAAAGAAACGACAATTGAGGACCTGGCGGGGATGGTGGCAAAGGGCTTTGATGAGGCCAAAACAAACCTGGACCAGTTTCGTGGCGAAGTTGGTAAAAGGTTCGATGTTCTCGAAGACAGCCAGGAACAAATCAAATTAAAGCTCGATAATGTCGCTTATCGGTTTGAACTCGTTGAGCTGCAGCGCCGGGTGGATATTTTGGAGAAGAAAGCCGGGATTAAATAGCTGGTAGTTTAGGAGGTGGTAAGGAGTACACCCCCACACCAGAACAATAAGTTGTTTGGTGTGGGGGTAAAGTTGTAAGTTAACCCCCGCTCGAAAGGGCGGGGGGTTTTATTTAAGGGCCTTTTGAGCAAAATATGGTTGAATAGGGGGTGATTTGCGTTTTTTAAATTTCTGTTATACTTAGCTTGAAAGAAATAACAATTTATGGTCCGATCATGAGCCGATACCTAGACATACACAAAAAGAAAATCAAAACCCAGGAGTTCTCGGCCCGCTTGCCCGCGTTCGGCGGAAAAACCCGCAATCTAGTTTCGCGGCTGTTCCGAAACGCGGCCCTGAAGAAGGGTTTTGCTGTGTTCGCGGTTTTCGCGCTTATCACGACCACTGCCGGGGGATTTCCGCTGATCGCGAACGCGATTGAAGCGCCCGAACCGGCGCCGAATCCGGAGCTCTTGGAGTCCTGCGGCCTCGATGTGGCGCTGGTGCTGGACAACTCGGGAAGCGTGGGCGCGGACCTGACGACGATGAAGAACGCGTTCAAGGATTTTGTGGATGCCCTTCTTCCTGGAACACAGACGCAATTCTCTGTGACTTATTTCAACAGCGCGGCTCACTATACCCAGGAGGTTTTTAGCGACGACGCGGCCACCACCAAGTCTGCGATCGACGCCGTGCCGGATGCAGGGGGCGCGACGAATTGGGTGGATGGCTTAAGCGACGCCAACGCGATTTTTGATCCGCGCCTCGACGTGCCGAACATGATAGTTTTTTCCTCGGACGGCAACCCGAACAAACCCCTCGGGGACGGCAACGGGTTTGAACAGGTAGACCTCGACGCGGCAGTTACCGAAGCCAATGTCATCAAAGGGGAAGGGACAAGGATAATCACTTTGGGCATCGGCGCTGAGGCGGATCTGCAGGCGCACATGGAGGCCATCTCCAGCGCGGATGCTTACTACAGCACAGCCAATTTCGACACACTTGCCGGTACTCTCGAGGAGATCGTCAACGACCTTTGCGGCGGGACGATCACCGCTCACAAGATCATCGACGCGGACGGCGACCTGAACACAACTGACGACCGGAGTGATGGTGAGGGGTGGAGTTTCAGCATCGCCGGGCAGGACGAGGTGACTGACGCCTCCGGCTCGACCCCGTCCGTGGAGGTGACAACCGAGGACGGACCGTACAGCGTTATCGAAACTCCACAGGATGGCTATACGCTAGTGGGAGCGGAGTGTGAAGTCTCGAACGACGGAAATTCTCTCCTGGGGACGGCCGATCTGGACCAATTCCTGGTTTCCGGCATCACCGTCGGCAACGAGGACGTGGTTTCCTGTGCATTTTATAATCAGCCCCCGACGCTTCTCACTGTCATCAAGCACGTCATAAACGGGGACGGCGCTTCACACACGGCAGATGAATTTACCATACGGGTGAGCGGCACTAATGTTTCGGACGAGGATTTCGCTGGAAGCGAGACGGGCATCATCGTGACGCTCGAAGCGGGGGAATACAGCGTGAGCGAAGGAAGTGATTTCGGCGCGCATGTGAGCGCGAGCGAGGACTGCTCGGGTACGATCGCGGCCGGGGAGCAGAAGACCTGCACGATCACGAATGATTTCAGCACGCCGCCGCCGGAGCCGAACGCGGACCTCGGGATCGAGAAGGACATTGATTTGAGCTCCCCGCAGACGGGTGACACCGTGAAGTACACACTGACTGTCAACAATTTCGGGCCTGCAGACGCGAGTAATGTTTCCGTTTTCGACGTGCTTCCGGGCGGACTGTCTTTCGTGAGCGCGACCGCGACAGTCGGGACTTATGACGACGGCTCGGGCATTTGGACGATCGGCGACCTCTTAAGCGGCGCTAACGCGGTTTTGGAAATAACGGCGACCGTGACAGCTGGTGAGGGAGAGGCCGTCGTTAACACAGCCACAGTATCGGGCGATCCGAACGTGAACGCGGAGAACGATACCGATGACGCTTCACTCTCGGTTGCCGGAGATTCCGGCGGTAGTGACGGTGGAGGAGGTTCGTCTGGCGGCGGAGGGTCTTCCGGCGGGGGCGGCTCATCTAGTGGTGGTGGAGGAGGCGGGGGCGGAACGGCCGACCCGAACCTCAACACACCGGCGCCGCAGGTGGCAGGGGCGCAGACCACGCCTCCACCTGTTTCAGCTCCGACATCGGGCGAGGGGGGAACGGCTCCGGCTCCTGCGGTGCAAGGGGAAACCTTGCCGCGGACAGGTATGGATATAATGACTTTGGGACTTTTATTTTCACTGCTGGGGTACGGGGCGCTAGCACCGAAGAAGCGCAAAATCAAAGCAGCTTATTAGCTGATTAGCTTACTAGGTTATTAAAACCCCCGCGTCTTCCGACGCGGGGGTTTTGGCTTAAATAAGCCAAATAAACGGCTCAACGCCGTTGAGCCGTTTATTTATATCCGCCTAACCTTGACAGAAAGGCGCTTTTGGAGTACCATCATGGGTTAACTCGAAATGCATTAATTTCAAGGGAGCCAAATAACTATGTTCGCATTCATGCGCAAATACATAGACCTGCAGAAAAAGAAAGCTAAAACGCAAAAGTCAAAGGTAAAAACGGCGCGGTTCGTGCGCAAAGCAGTCCGAAAACCGGCGGTCAAGAAAACCGCGGCGGTAGTCGGGATTTTCGCGTTGCTTATAAGTTCCTTCGGCGCGTTCCCGCAGGTCACCTTGGCCGCTTCGATTGGGCCGAACAGCGCTGATACGTTTGGCAATGACAGCTCGATCGGAACCGAAAGCTGGTCGGATACCTCCGACGCCCAGAGCTCTAATAATGACTGGTCTGAAGTTGATCTGGGCGACAACCAGGTCAGCAAATATCTCAAAGCCACGGATTTTGATTTTGCCATCCCGGGAGACGCGATAATCGACGGTATCGTTGTCGAGGTTGAAAAGAAAGCCGAGGGCACCAACCGGATCAAGGACTATTCCGTGAAGATGGTCCAGGGCGGGACGATAAGCGGCGACAATAAAGCAACGTCTTCCTTTTGGGCAGCCAGCGATTTTTATGAGACATATGGTTCGGCAACAGACACGTGGGGACTTACCTGGACGCCTAGCGATATCAACGCGACCAACTTTGGCGTCGCGTTCTCTGCGAAGAAAGACACGACTGCTGGCAGCGACACGGACGCGCGAGTGGACCATATCCGAATCACAGTGCACTACAGCGATCCTCCTCAGCCAGGCGTGCTTCATGTCATTAAAGTGGTTGACGGGGGTGACGCCGATGCATCCGAATTTACTATCGATGTCACTGGCGGCAATGCTTCGCCGAGCCAGTTCGCGGGCAGTGCCGCGGGCACAGACGTGACGATTGACGCCGGGGCTTCCTTCGACGTTGTCGAACAGGACCCAGGCGCTGACTACGCCGCGAGTTACTCCACGGATTGTTCCGGAACTATGCCGGAAGCCGGGGAGCTGACCTGTACTATCACCAACACATTTGTTCCTCCGCCTCCGCCGGAAAAAGCGATAGTCATCGTGACCAAAATTGTCAGCAATGACAACGGCGGCGGCGCGGTTATTGGCAGTTTCGATCTCTTTGTCGATGCCACTCAGGTTTCAAGCGGCGACCAGACCGAAGTTGACCCGGGCAGTTACGTGATCTCCGAATCCGGCGGTCCGGACGGTTATGCTTCGACTATCGGCGGCGACTGCGACGGAAACGGCAATGTCACCGCGGAAGCCGACGGGATTTATGAATGTGTTATCACCAACGACGACATCGCGCCTTCCCTGACTTTGGTGAAGGAAGTTGTCGGCGGGGACGCTCCGGCCTTGGATTGGACCCTGACCGCGACCGGCGATCAGGACGTGCCTACCATTCTTTCGGGCGAGGGCAGCGCTTCTAGCGACGGCACCCTTCAGGCCGGGACTTATACCTTGAGCGAATCGGCGGGCCCCGCCAATTACGTTCCGGGCAGTTGGTCTTGCGAAGGCGACGCGGAAAACGTCGGCGATCAGATTACTCTGAATGTCGGCCAAAGCGCGACCTGCACAATCACCAATACTTTCGTTCCTCCACAGGAGCAGGAAGAGACATTGGGCTCGATCACGGTGTGTAAGATCATCATTGATCAGGACGGCAATATTACTGATGGTTCCGAGCAATCTGATGTAACTTTCACCATCCCATGGCTAACGCCTGATCCGGAAACCTCGCAAGGGGCGCCGGTCCAAGAAATCGACCCGGACGCGACCTTTACCACGACTTTGGACCTGGATACCCAAATTCTGGGCGATTCCGAGGGCGAAGACGCACAGTGTGTTGTGTACGAGGATCTCGCCTTGGGCGGGTACTACTATGGCGAAGAGCAGATCTCGTCCGGCTCGTGGGAAAACCCGATGTACAATGACCAATTCGAGACAGCTCTTACCACGCTTTCGGATTTCTTCGTCTATGACGGCAACCTTTTTGACGGCAATCCTGCCGACGATGATAACCGCAATTTCGACGCGGACGGGCACATTGTTCTGACCGAAGAGCGTCCCGATCGCACCCTGGTTGTTTTGAACCAGGACGCGGAGCAGTTGAACCCTGGCGCCATCACGATCTGCAAGATCATCATCGATGCGGATGACAACGTAATCGACGGCAGCGCTCAGTCGGGTATCGATTTTACAATTACTGGTTTCACGCCGGACCCGGAAACATCGGAAGGCGCGCCAGTCGGGGAACTTCCCGAGACCGTGTTTACGACTCCGATCACTTTCAATGCCGACTTCCTCAGCGACGTTGAGGGTAACGACGCAGAGTGCGTGACCTATGACGATCTCCCTCTGGGCGGCTATTTCTATTCTCAGGAAGACATTTCCGGCGGGACTTGGGAATCGCCTTTGTACAACGACCAGTTCCAGACGACTCTGACGACCCTGCTTGATTTCTTCGGCTACGACGGCAATCTCTTTGACGGCAATCCTGCCGACGATGATAACCGCAATTTCGACGCCGACGGCCACATTGTTCTCAATGTCGACCGGCCGGAACGCACGTTGGTTGTTTTGAACCAGCACAAAGTGGTCGTAGAAGAGGAAGGTCCTAACGATGACGGACCGGTTATCACTTCTGGATCCTCGGGCGGTTCGTCTGGGGGCGGCGGGGGCGGCAGTCCGGCAGACCCGAACCTGAACACACCTGCTCCTACTGTCGGTGGAGCGCAAACGCCTCCGCCGCAGGTCGCGGGCGAGACCCTGCCCCGCACGGGTATGGATATCGTGGCTATCGGGCTTCTCTTCGCGCTTGTGGGTTTGGGAGCTCTTATGCCCCGCAAAACAGCGAGTAAAAAGCGAGCATAAACAATAGTTGGTAGACACTAGTTAGTTATTTGAACCCCCGCCAGTGATGGCGGGGGTTTGATTTACTAGGGAGTTTTTGTTAAACTTCACCCCATTACCGAGAGGTAAGCCGAATTAACTTTTATGAGTGAAAAGATCTCGCAAAGCCGCGGATTCATTAAAATACGCAATCGGTAACGGGGTAAACTTATGAAGAGATTTGTTATGAGGTTATTGCTGGTCATCGCGGTTTTCGCCGCGTTGGTATTGGTTTTGAATTTCGGGTATTTCTGGAAGCAGGCAAAATTCGCGTTTCAGAAACCCCAGCCCCTGCCGATCGCGGAAGAGCAGAAACCGCTGGTCATCGAGAAGAGCGTCGTCATAGTTGAAAGCCTGGGCATCAAGGCACCGTTGCAGTACGTTGACGAGGCAAATGAGGAAGTCTACCAAAAAGCCCTGCAAAACGGCGTCGTGCATTATCCCGGCACGGCCAAGCCCGGAGAATACGGCAACGTCTATATTTTTGGCCATTCCTCGGACAACGCCTGGTCGCCCGGGGACTATAAGACTGTTTTTGCTCTCCTGCCGCACATTGAAATCGGCGCGAAGATAGTTGTGTCGGACCAGGCCGGCAACCCCTACGAATACACCGTCATCGAGGCGAAGGTGGTTGGAGCGAAAGACACACAGTGGCTCGATCAGGGGGAATACAAGAAAAAGCGTTTGACCCTGCAGACCTCATACCCCATCGGTACGAGTTTACAGCGTTACGTCGTCATCGCGGAGATCCCCGAGGACACGACGCCGTCGGAGGACCCGAACGCGTCGTAGGTTCAGATTTAAGATGCAAGATTAGAGATTTAAGAAACGGCTCAACCGACAGGCAACTAGCGATTAGCGACTTGCGGTAGTCGACACGCGACGATCTTGAATTACCATTTCCTTCACATTTGTGAATGATTTGGTAATTAGATAAACAGCTCAACCGAGTGTTGAGCTGTTTATCTATTCCGAACTATGAGCTACTCTCTACGAACTCGATGTTTGTTTCCTTACAAGCGGGCCTTTTTCGGTATCTTTAATGACATAGCCGGCTTTCTCGATTTTTTCCCGAAGGGCGTCTGAGCGTTTCCAGTCCTTCTTTTTGCGCATCTCCTCGCGTTCGGCGACGAGTTTTTTTATCTCCGGAGGCAGGGGGTGCCGGAGTTCATCGCGAGTTAATTTGAGCGAGAGGCCAAGGATTTCGTCGAAGCGGTAGAGCGATTTGAGCTTTGCTTCGCTCGGGTATTTTGAGTCGATCATTTCCCACATCACGGCTAGGGCCTTGGGCGTGTCGAGGTCGTCATTTATCGCTTGATAGAAGCGCTGCTCAAACTCGGCGCAGCCGATCTTCGGCTCGCCGTATTCAGTGATAGTCGCGTATAGACGGTCCAAAGTATTCTGCGCGCTGTCCATAGCCTGCCAGCTGAAGTTAAGCTTCGTGCGGTAGTGCCCCTGCAGGACGAAATATCGGTAGGCGAGAGGGGAGTAGCCCTTCTTTTGCACTTCATCGAGAGTGATGAGGTTGCCCTCGCTCTTACCCATCCGAGTCTCGCTTACCATAACGAACTCCGAGTGGAGCCAGAAGTTTGCCAAGGGTTTTCCCGTGGCCGCTTCGGTCTGCGCGATCTCATTGGTGTGGTGCACGGGGATATGGTCAATGCCTCCGGTATGGATGTCGAATGGCTGACCCAAGTATCTCACCGACATGGCAGAACACTCGATGTGCCAGCCCGGGAACCCGATGCCCCAGGGAGACTGCCACTCCATTTGCCGTCGGGAATTCTCCGGTGAGAATTTCCAAAGCGCAAAATCAGTAGGGCTCCTTTTTTCCGGATTGGCTTCCACACGGGCACCTTCCTTCAGACCCGCCAAGTCCAAACGGGCAAGTTTGCCGTAGTCAGAGAGTTTGCCTGTGTCGAAGTATATTCCGTCGGCGGTACGATAAGTAAATCCTTTCTTTTCGAGTGTTTCAATGAGGGCGATCATCTCCTTGATGTGGGCCGTGGCTTTCGGCAGGCGGTCCGGGGTGATGATATTGAGCTTCCTGATGTCGGAAAGAAACGCCTCGGTAAAAAAAGACGCGACATCCCAAGCGGTTTTTTTGTGCTCCGCGGAGGCCTTTTCCATCTTGTCCTCTCCCATGTCCCGATCGCCAGTGAGGTGTCCGACGTCAGTGATGTTCATGATATGGGTTACGCGGTAGCCGTCCGCCACCATGGCGCGCTTCAGCAAATCGGCGAACAAAAAAGCGCGCAGATTGCCGATATGCGCGTAGTCGTAGACAGTGGGCCCGCAGGTATAGAGTTTTACCTGTTTGTCCTCGAGGGCTTTGAATTCATCCTTCCGGCGGGTGAGGGTGTTGTAAAGTTTCATGCCTTCATTTTAGCAAAAACCGGGATAAAAAACAGCAGAGGGCTCCTTTGCGGGGAGCCCTGTTGAGGGAAATGGAGACGCGGATCGTCAGCGGGCGATTTCCTTAACTTTCGCGAAGAGCGAGCAACCCAGAAAGCCGACCGCGCTCCAACCGGTGATGTTGAGAGCGTTATCAAGGCTCTGGACAGGATAAACATCGTAAAAAAGGATAAGAAATCCGGTGGCCACCTCGAGGGTCATCTTTGTTTTGCCCCAGATGTTGGCCCTGAGTTTTTCGATGAGGAAATCTTGGTCCATGGCGCTGGCGAAGTTTTTGTAGATCAGAGCAGTCGTCATCAGGAGCACTTCACCAAAGAAAGTCACTGTCACCAGCCAGAAGGCGTGCTCGAGATGGATGGCGTATACGGTGCCGATGAGCACTTTATCTGCTAGGGGATCGAGGATGGTTCCCCAATCCGAGTGTTTTTGTTCAAGTTTTTGTTCCACTCTGGCCAGCGCGCCGTCCAGAAGATCGGTCCAGGCAAAGAGCGCAAAGGAAAATATCTCCAAAAATCCCTCGTACGGAAGCTCAAATACCTTCAGAGGCGCAAGGATGACGAAATAGAACACCCTGACGACCGTCACTTGGTTGGCTCTGATCCCTCGCCTGTTCAGGTATTTGGCGATAGGCATCGCGCCGTAACTTCGCAGAAGCTCATGGAGGTAATGCAGGGCCCGCGCGTGCGGACTTTTCCTCGGATCTCTCCATTCACTCATCTATGTCCTCCTTGGTTTTCCACTCAGCTTAACCTGGTAATCGCCTCTTGTCCAGCCCTAAAATGGCTCAACCCTCATCAGCGATGTGCAATTGGCAATTCGCGACTCTAAAAAAAGGCCAGCGAATTTTTTCGGGGGCTCCTAATCGCTTATCGCAAGTCGCTGATCGCTAATCTAGAACCACCGCATGCTCTTGAACGCCGCCCAGAGGGTGATCGATGCAGTTACCATTACCCCGGCGACTATCCAGAATCCTTGGGGGTGGTGGCGGAAAGGAATCCCTTCGACCCCAACCCCAAAAAGAAAGGCTACGAGGGTGGCGGGGAGGACGATTGCTGAAAAAAGCCCGATCATTCTAGTTTGCTCCTGCAAACGGTGCGTGACGATGGACTGGCTGGTTTCATGTAGGGTTTCAACGGTCTCTTTGAGAGTCTCGAGAACGTCCCAAATGTCGGTCGAGTACTCATGGAGATCGCGATAGTAAGAACGTGATTGCGGAAAGAGGAGATAATCTTTTTTTTGCTGGGGGAGCTTTTCCAGGACTGAGCGGTGAGTTTTCATCATCCGACGGAACTCGATCACGTTTTTTTTCATCAAGCTAATGCGGGAGAGCACATCGGTATCGTGCTTGTGGAAGATCTGGGTCTCGATGCCGTTAACATCCTCGTTCATGTGGTCCAGAATGGGGTAGGAACGCCGAAAGAGCGCTTCTAGTATCCGGTAGAGGAGGTACCCGCTGCCCCGCTGCATGAAACTGTCCCGGGTTTTTTGATCACCACGGACGCGGTTGAAAAGCTCGGAAATGGTGTAGATCTCTCCGTAATGGGCGGTGAGGACGAAGTTGTCGGAGATAAAAAAATCCACCTCGCCGGCGGTAATTTCCTGGGTAGTTTTGTTGTAAACTGGGAACAGCAAAACGATGTAGTCGTAGTTCTCTCCTTCGTCGATATGGGGACGCGATTGGTGACGTTCGAGTTCCTGGAAATGTATCTCGTTGAACTTGAAATTTTCGCGCACCCATCGCAACTCCTCGGCCTCCGGGCTGGCGATGTCGATCCAACGTAGATTTTTTGTGTGTATTGTTTTGACGCTCATTTCGCTTTATTTTTGTTTGCCTATTTTTAGTCTAGAGTCGCTGGCCCCATTTGTCAAAAAGCAAAAAAAGCTGTTATACTTTGACTAAGTTGACACGGAAAAAAAGATACAAATGGCATCTCCCCGCGAACTAATTGAGAGCTGGAAAAAGGAGTTTGAGAAATACACAGAGGCACAATCTGCGGGGCCTTTTAATGCATCCGCCGAGGTCAGCGACGGTATTTCGAAACTTGTACGGGATCTCGAGCATCGCAGGCAGACTGGCGAGCTCACTTCGGAGGAGAAGGAGTACCTGAGGGAAATCGATGCGATGCTTGAGAAAATCGCGCACGCGGCAAAGGCCGGCACTCAAGTCCCCACGCCGGCGAGAACTTCGCCCACAGTGTATAACATGGGTACTGGAGCGGTGAGCGAGGATGCAGAAGAGCAGGTCCCGTTTTTTATCCCAAATATTTCCGGTGAACAGGCGGATAAAATTATAGCCGATCTAAACAAGCAATTCGAAGAGAAGGTGATGAAGAAACTCCGCCAAAAGCCGGCGATTTTGAGGACCGAGGTTTCGGATTTTGGGCCGGGTGACGCCGAACTTCCCTCCGGCACGAACCTGAGCGAGCACATCAAAGAGATCGCCGGCGAACTGCCCGAGTCGTCATTCGCGGACGAGGACAGCCAGAAGGATCTGAGTCATAAAGTTAAATCCCATGCGAGAGCTGAATAAACGAATAGAAGAATTTTCTGAGGAGCTCTACGCCGACCTGTCTCCCGTGCCGCTTCCGGAGGAAGTCAAAGCGGACATATACGCGCGTATAGAGGAACGTTTGCATCAAGTGATCAAGGAAGCGGCAGTGTCAAAGATCCCGTCGTCCGAACTAGAGGTGGTCAAAAATTCCCTTGACCACGAGGACTATGGAAAACTTTCGGATACACTGAGCAGGCACGCGGAACTGACCGCGGAGATCCAGGAGAAGATCGAGCAGGAGCTTAAAAATTTGAAGACGCTTATTCAACAAGAACAAAAAGATGCCGGACAACAAACGACTTGAAATAGAGCGGGTAGGGGAGCGAGCAGGGACTCCAGAAGACATCGAAAGGCAAGGTCCTGTTGAACCTCTGCCGGAATCGGTGAACCGTGAGTTCCCGGAGGAGCGGCCAGAGCAAAAATTGGAGGAGGCGAAGGAGCCGGAAGCAGTCCTTCCTTCAAGTTCGGATAAACCCATGATTGAGGTGATCCACGACCAGGGCCAACATATTCCCGTCGATAAAGTCGTGAGCGTAAAGGGTAATGAGGAGGACATCATCGCCGTGTTTAAGGAGAGGGATATACAGAACGAAAACTAAAAATAAATGAACAATTTCGGTAATCTGTTCCTTTGGCTACTGTTGACTGGTGCAGCTGCAGCGTTTGTTTTGGTTTATAGGCGGGTGTTTCGTTTCAAGTCCCTTGGGCACCGGATACTCGACTCGGTTTTTCTCGAGATCCGAGTACCCAAGGAAACCACGGCAGCTGACAAAGAGCAGGAAGCCGTGAGTGATGAGAAAGATGTTATCAGCGTCGCGGAACAGTTGCTCACAACCCTTTCGCACAGGGAGCCAAGGGGTGTCTGGGGCTTTTTCGTCGGGCCGCCCTCCCTGAGCTTTGAAATAGTAAGCGTCGAGAAAAAAATAACGTTTCTGATCAACTGCCCTAGGCGGCAGAGGGACCTGGTCGAGAAACAGATCCACGCGCAATACGCCGCGGCTCAGATAGACGAAGTGTTGCCGCCGAAAGTAGTGCGCGACTCGCGGTATGTCGCGGCAGCCGAACTGGGACTCCAAAAAAGATATTTTTTCCCCATCAAGACTTACAAACTCATGGAGAGCGATCCTCTAAATTCGCTGACGAACAGCCTGTCAAAACTTCAGGCCGACGAGGGCGGGATCATCCAAATCACAGCCTCTCCGGCAGGGCATTGGTGGCGGCAGAGAGTGGTCAGGCGGGCGCGCGATATCCAAAAAGGGAAACCGATCGAGGCGGTTTCTTCGGCAGGGTCTGCCGTCGCGAACGCTATATTTGAGGGGACTAGCCGTGTCGCGTCTGAATTTTTTGGTTCAAAAAAGAAAAATGACGGTTATCTATCGGGGCATTCCTCTCAGGAGCAGATGCACCCCCTCACCCCGCTGCAGCAGGAAGCCGTGAAACGACTCGAAGAAAAATCTTCGAAGGGTGCCTTTGAAGTGAACGTCAGGGTCGTGGTCAGCAGCAGGAGCCACAAGGATGCGCAGAGCCACATGCGAAACATACTTTCCTCTTTCATGCAGTATACGCAGGCCCCCTTTAACGGATTCCGAGTGATTACTCGGAGCAAGCGAAGGGTAACGCGAGATATGATCTATCGGCGCTTCGAGCCTAGAGTGTTCAGAAAAGTTTTGCTCAACACGGAGGAGCTGACGAGCCTTTTTCACTTGCCGACAAAATTTATGCAGACCCCTAATATAAAATGGCTTCAGGCGAAGCGCGCGCCGGCTCCGGTGAACGCGCCTGCTGAGGGGCTGCTGCTCGGGACAAATATTTATCGCGGCGTGAAAACCGAGATCCGGATCGCGAAGGAGGACCGGCGGAGGCATATGTACGTCATCGGGCGAACTGGCACGGGTAAGTCGGAATTTATGAAAGGACTCATCCGGCAGGATATAGAGAACGGCGAGGGGGTCGCGGTAGTTGATCCGCACGGCGATCTGGTCGACGATCTTCTGCAGTTCGTGCCCAAAGAACGAGCCGAGGACGTTGTTATCTTTGAGCCATTCGATCTGGAGCGCCCGATGGGGCTGAATATGCTCGAAGTAAAGAGTGAGGAAGAGAAGGACTTCGCGGTGCAGGAAATGATCGAGATTTTCTACAAACTTTTTCCTCCGGAGATAATCGGTCCGATGTTCGAGCATAATATGAGGAACGTCATGCTGACGTTGATGGCCGACCGCGAACATCCCGGAACTATCGCCGAGATACCGAGGATGTTCACCGACCCCGCGTTCCAGAGATATAAGGTCGCTAAAGTCCAGGACCCGGTGGTCCGCTCGTTTTGGGAGCAGGAAATGGCCAAAACGACAGACTTTCACAAGTCGGAAATGCTCGGCTACCTTATCTCTAAAGTGGGGCGGTTCGTCGAAAACGAAATGATGCGCAACATCATCGGCCAACCGAAATCGGCTTTTGATTTCCGGCAAGTGATGGATGAAGGCAAGATATTGCTCATCAACCTGTCAAAGGGGAAGACTGGCGAAGTTAATTCGAAACTTCTAGGTCTGATCATTGTGTCGAAACTGCAGATGGCCGCGCTTTCACGGGCGGACGTCCCTGAAGAGAAGCGGAGGGACTTTTACTTGTATATCGACGAGTTTCAGAATTTCGTCACGGATAGCCTCGCGACGATCCTCTCCGAAGCGCGTAAGTACCGGCTCTCGCTGACGATGGCCCATCAGTATATCGCCCAGCTCGCTCACGATAATAACACCAAAATTCGGGATGCGGTTTTCGGTAACGCCGGGACGATCTCCTGTTTTCGGATCGGTGTGGAGGATGCGGAGATCATGGCCCGTGAGTTCGCGCCGGTTTTCAACGAGTATGATGTTATTAATATCGAGCGGTTCAGCGCTTATATGAAACTGATGATAAACGGCACGGCTTCGAGGCCTTTCAGCATGCAGACCATGCCTCCAATCAAGGGGCGGGGGATCGATCTGGCCTCGGGGATAAGGAAGCTATCCAAACTCAAGTACAGCCGATCCCGCGCGGAGGTGGAGACCGAGATCCGGGATCGGGCTCAGCTCGGGAAGGTAGCGCAGAGTATGACCGGGGCGGTGGAGCGAACAGCCTAGCGGGTAGGTAGTAGTGGTAGCTTGTAGGGTTGAACAGCGCAAGCTAGGTTTTTAGCCTCGTCTACCGAATGCCGAGCTATTTGGGGGGGAGTTGCATGGTTTTAGATTATTATTTATAATAGATATAAGAAAACTGGGTTTTTGATACAAAAAGCAGAAAAGTAAGACCAATACAAAAATTGTGGATAAATTAGGGAATTTAGCGTTGCTGGCGCAAATGCTCGACAGCGCTGAAAAAAATATACAATCGGCAAAGCAGATTTTGCGCGAGATGATGGGAACACCTCGGCCGGTTGCGACAAGTATGGCTACTGAAAGGGCCAAAGTTCTGGTCGCGCCATCAGCCGGGAAGATAATCGAGGGTGTTTTTGACGGACAGAACATGATGGGTCCGGATGGCAAAAAATATCCGGTTCCGGCGAATTACGCATCCAAATCGAAACTTATCGAAGGAGATGTCCTCAAACTCACCATCGCCGATGATGGATCGTTCATATACAAACAGATCGGACCGGCGGAGAGGTTGAAAAAGATCGGTCTGCTGACCCAAACGGAAGCAGGGGAGTATCGTGTCATCGCTGACGCCAAGACGTATAAGGTGCTTTTGGCGTCGCTTACGTATTTCAAGGCGGAGCCGGGAGATGAAATAACGGTAGTTGTGCCCAGAGATCAGGATTCGGAGTGGGCAGCTGTCGAAAATATCATCAAAAAGGGCGGGAGCGGAGGGGATGCCACAGAGGCCCCTATGCCCTCCCGTGACGTTGATCAGGATCTTGAGCTAAGCGAGGAATAATGCCCAGTAATGCAACTTCCAGCAAGTTCTTCTTTGTGTACGTTTTGGAATCAGCCGTCGACCATAATAGGTACATTGGATAAACAACAGATTTGAAAAGGCGAATCGAAGAACATAACAAAGGACGTTCATTCTCGACCAAATTTAGATCACCCCTCGGGCTGGTAGAGTACTCGCGCAAATTTCAAGCGGCGCTTGTCTCTGGAAGTTGATATACTGGGATGCTAAGCGGACTCATTCAGCAATTTATCAGGTTTGCCGGCATAGGTTTTTTGAATACGGCGGTTGATTACGCCGTTTTTAATTTGGTCGCGGCGTACCTGAATGTCTACCGGGGGCAGGGCGTCGGATACATCACAGCGACGTCGTTCACCGTAGCGGTACTCCATAGTTATTTCTGGAACAAACACTGGGCATTCAACGTCCGTCCGGAGGAAGGTTTTTGGAAGAGTGCCGGACAGTTCATAGCGGCGGCCGCTCTGGGAGCCGGGGTCGTCGTACTTATCCTTTTCGGGGCCGAGAAGGTTTATGACCCATTGTATTACTTTTTTATGCTCGCCCTGCTTCTTGTAGGGGAGCTAGTATTGTGGCGGATTTTCAGACTCCGTGACAACCCGGTCACGGCACGGTCTGGAAAAGAGCTGCTATTTTTTTTAGTTGTCAGCGTAGTCGGTATATTGATAAACTTTGCCATCGTTTCGGTCGGAACCGCCAAGGTCGATCCGCTGTTTGGTCTCAACCAGGAACTGTGGACGAACCTCATCAAAATCGGGGCGACATGCATCGCTTTGGTCTGGAACTTCATCGGCTACAAGATATTCGTGTTTAAGAAATAGCCAGAGAAATGAACAGAACTTACGCTTTTGTCGCTGTTGTTGCGCTGATAATAATCTTGCTTTTCGTGACCTGGTTGACCAGATGGGGTGACTTTAATCCTTTCTGATTGATAGTGAATAAGCCCTAGAAAAAGGGCTTTTTTTGTGTTATATTTATATCATTATGAGCCAGGTATTATATCGTAAATATCGACCGCAGACATTTGCTGAGGTCATCGGTCAGGATGTAATAAAAACAATTTTGCAAAATGCTCTCAAGCATGGGCAAGTCGCCCATGCTTATTTATTCACGGGTCCCCGCGGGGTAGGGAAGACGACGGTGGCGAGGATCCTGGCAAAGGCGGTCAACTGCCTGCATATGCAGCAGGATGGGGACGCGGATAACAAGTGCGCGAATTGCGAGGCGCTGCGTACAGGGAGGTTTCTCGACTTGGTCGAGATCGATGCCGCTTCCTACACTGGAGTCGATAACATCCGTGAGATAATCGAGCACGTTCGATTTGCGCCCACTACCGGAAAGTACAAGGTCTTCATCATCGACGAGGTCCACATGCTTTCGAAGGCGGCCTTTAATGCTTTACTCAAGACTCTGGAAGAGCCGCCAGCCCACGCCATCTTCATAATGGCGACCACAGAGTCGCACAAAGTCCCAGAGACTGTGGTTTCGCGTTCTCAGCGCTTCGATTTTCGACGGGTAAGCAAGCGGGACATTTTGAAGCTTTTTGAGCTAGTTCTGAAGGAGGAGGATATCAGCATCGCCAAAGAAGCGCTATCACTTCTCGCGGACGCGGCAGAGGGAAGCTTCCGGGACGCGCTATCACTTCTCGATCAAGTTATATCCTTTGGCGCTAAAAAGATCACGGTGGAGCAGGTGGAGGACGCGCTCGGTATCACTCGGATCTCCTCGAGTCAAAACTTTTTGAGCCTGCTCATAAGCGGCAACGACTCGGGAGCCGTGAAATTTGTCAAAGATCTGGCAGTCGAGGGAAGGGACCTTATGCAATTCACCAGAAATTTCTTGGAGTATTTGAGGCTAGTGCTGTTCGTGAAAGTGGGAGTGGAAAGCGCAAGTGAGCTCGGTCTCTCCAGCGATGATGCTGAGCAGCTTCGGGGGCAAAGTTCAGAGATCACTTCCGCGCGGCTGCTTGAGATAATCAGGCGGGTTTTGGAAGCGTACCGCGAATCTCGGCAGACGCCGGTGCCGGAACTGCCCCTTCTTGTGGCGATCCTTTCCTTGGGGCCTGTAAAAGCGACGGTCACGGGTGTGCCGGTTTTGTCTCCAGCGGTTTCCCGGCAGCGTAAAGACCCGGCAGATGCCCCCAATCTAAATTTGGCACTCGGCAAGATAATGGAACAGTGGGTGGAGGTACTGCGGCGCGTGAAGGAATACAACCATTCCCTTATTTCATCGCTTCGCCTTGGGCGGCTCATTGAGCTCAATGGGGATGAGCTGCTGATCGCGTTCCCATACAATTTTCACAAGGAAACCGTTGACGCCCGTAAGAATCGCATTGTCATCGAACAAGTTTTGGAGGAGGTCTATGCGGCGCCCCTCCGAATAAAAGTTTTGGTAGAGCGTGAGCTCAAAAATGAGCCCGCTACGGCGTTTCCTCCCAAAGATGATCTTCTCGGAGAGGCCCTGCGAATTCTTGGAGAAAGCGGAGGATAACACAGATGCCAGAAAATCTCAGGTTTCTTAAATTTATCAATCCATCGTCGGGAGAAGTGGTTTTTTCGCAAGTTATTTCCCAGGTCATTGATTTCATGATCGCAGAGCCGCGGATGCACTATCGCGTGATGATCGGCTCTGACTCCAATGGCACCAGCAGTTTGGACGTAGTATCGGTCGTCGCCATTCATCGTGTCGGACATGGAGGACGGTACTTCTGGACGCGGAACTCCGTGGTGGGCATAAAGACTTTGAGGCAAAAGATTTACGCGGAAGTCCAGGCTTCTTTGGATCTGGCAACCTTGTTTTTGCCGGCTTTCAGGGCAGCATTGGAAGCTCAGGGGTCTGCCAGCGAAGTGCCTTTTGATTTTCAGATCCACATCGACGTAGGAGACCAAGGAGAAACGCGGAGCCTCGTTCACGAAGTGACGGGCATGGTCCGGGGTTATGGGTATGAAGTTTATGTCAAACCGGAATCAGCGGCGGCCACATCAGTAGCAGACCGGCATGTACGATAAGAACATGGAAAGAAAAGGGGAAGCGTTCCGGTATTACGTTCTTTGTTTTTTGTTTGTATTTACCGCCGCCTTTATTTATCTCGTTACCAGCTGTTTCGTGGGGGAATTTCTTCGGATTAACCAGACGTGCAGTTATTTGTCGGACACGTTCTTGATCTCCGGGGTCTGGGGGATCTTTACTATCGGATTTTACTACGGGGGATGGAAGGGCGGAGCGGCATCGGGAGCGGCGCTGATCTTCATCATCTTCTTGCTGCAATGGTTTTTCCGGCTCAAGTTGTTCATCGGGGGAGGTTGAAATATGGTGAACGTACAGAGCAGAGGAATAATCCTCGAAAAAACAACTGAGAAATTTGAGACAGAGGGAGTGTTCAATCCCGCATGTATTCGCACGGAGGATGGGGTCACCCACATGTTTTATCGAGCGGTGGCGAAGGGAAACCGGTCCACCATCGGATATTGTCAGTTAATAGACGGCAAGGTCGCAAACAGGGCAAAGAAGCCCTTTTTAGTTCCGGAGCATGATTTCGAAAAGCACGGTCTGGAAGATCCGCGGATATTGAAACTTGACTCCCTGTATTATCTGTTTTACACGGCGTTTGACGGAAAAAGTGCCCGGGTCGCCTACGCGACCAGCGCAAATCTTCGAAATTTCCAAAAGCATGGAGTCATTTCCCCGGAGATAGATTACGATTCCGCCATCCAGATCTTTAAAAAGCAGAGACTCAAAGAATCCTATGAGATATGCAAAGGGATCTGCGAGGAGGTAGGCGGAAAAAATATGATGCTTTGGGACAAGGACGCGTTTATTTTCCCCAAAAAAATAAAAGGCAAGTTCGCGCTGATCCACCGCATCATGCCCGATATACAGATCGCGTACTTCGACGATTTCAGCGAGCTTGATCACGATTACTGGATGAGTTATCTCAGTCATTTGCGGGACTCCATCATTTTGGAACAGAAATATCCTTTTGAGAACCGAACTATGGGCGGGGGGTGCCCCCCGATCGAAACTGAAGAGGGGTGGCTGCTCATATGCCACTGCTCGGGGTTCACGGAGAGTGGAGTGATATATCACGCCACCGCCGCTCTGTTGGATAAAGAAAACCCCCAGAAGGTGCTGGGTCGGCTGGATGTGCCTCTTTTTTCCCCAGAGGTGGCTTGGGAAAATCTAGGGAATGTGAACGACGTGGTATTTCCAACGGGCGCGGTGCTTGTAGGCGACGAGCTGACAATATATTATGGCGCGGCGGACGAGCGGGTAGGAGCAAAATCGTTGAGCATCAAGGAGCTCCTCCGGGAGTTAAAAAAATGAAGCCCTGGATCGTGTACGTTGCCACCTATCCGCCTCGCGAGTGCGGGATCGCGACTTTTACGCAGGACCTCATCGGCGCGGTAGACGAGCTCTATAATCAAGCTTTGGAATCTAAGGTTGTCGCGATGAACGCTCGAGGAGCCCCTCTCTTCAAGTATCCGCCGAAGGTTTTGTGGCAGATCAGGGAGAATGAGAGGGAGGATTACGTCAGAGTGGCAAAAGCTCTGAATGAGAATCAGCAGGTCAAGATGGTGAACATTCAGCACGAGTTCGGGATTTTTGGCGGCGGATACGGCAGTTACATTTTGAACTTTGTTGACGCCCTCCAAAAACCGCTGGTTGTAACCTTTCATACTGTTCTTCCGACATCGAACAAGTCACTCCATATCACAGTTCAGGCTGTCGCGAGAGCCGCGAAAAAAATCATCGTCATGACCGATCTGTCCAAAAAAATCCTGATCGACGACTATAGTATCCCGCCGTCCAAGATCAAAATCATCCCGCATGGTATTCCGCCGGTTTCTTATCAGGAACCGGTCCGCGCGAAAAAGGATCTCAGATTGTCCGAGAGGACGGTCCTCCTCACATTCGGGCTTCTGAATCGAAACAAAGGCATCCAATATATCCTCGACGCCTTGCCGTCGGTCGTGAAAAAATTCCCCAATATTTTGTATTTGATAGTTGGAGCGACACACCCGGTTGTTTTGCAGGAAGAAGGTGAAAGCTACCGGAATGAGCTCGTAAAAAAAATCAGGAAACTGGGACTGGGCGGGAACGTTCGCTTTTACAACCGTTACCTGGAATTGCCCGAACTAATTAAATTTCTGCAAGCAACCGATATTTATCTTTCTCCGTCGCTTGACCCGGATCAGGCCGTCTCGGGGACGCTTTCGTACGCGCTGGGTCTAGGGCGGCCTGTGGTTTCGACGCCTTTCGCCCAGGCGCGAGAAGAGCTGAGCGAGAGAGAGGG
>Ga0209542_10006980_pt1 | contig 21718 bp, 15 predicted proteins | sample RifCSPhighO2_01_FD_184028 | JGI IMG/M metagenome (GOLD analysis project Ga0209542, IMG submission 184028) | Soil microbial communities from Rifle, Colorado - Rifle CSP2_plank highO2_0.1 (SPAdes) (version 2) | ecosystem: Environmental > Terrestrial > Deep subsurface > Rock core/Sediment ... | reverse complement strand
TTCGGGCGAGCGATGAATCTGGCAAGAACTCGCCGAACGTTTCCGGTATTGGTCGGTCCCGTTCCCGGAGCCGGGGACCCGAGCCCCAAGATATAACACCAGCGGCTTCCGATGAGGCATAAGAAGACTGATGCCCTCCGATACTCCGGAGAGAAAGCAGCTATAACCGGTTAGGCCATAGCGGGCGCCAAAGCGCCATCGAATTTGAATACGTTTGCACGTATTGCGTTTGCCGAGGTTTCCGCAAGCCCTCCCCATCCGCCTGTTGGCGGACACAGATGGCGCGGCGAGAGTTGCTCGGCATCTCGGTCCGAATCTTTCTTTTTGAATGATCTGTCGAATCAATGCGCTCCCGGGTAAATTTTGCCGCCGGGCAAACTTTCTAGTTCCTAGAAGTTAGGACCTAGAAACTAGCAACGCATTTCACGGCCAGTTTCTAATTTCCAGTTTCTATTTTCCTAAAGTCCTTGCCGCCTCCCGCGCCATATCGCGCTTTTTGATTTTTTCGCGCTTGTCGAACTGCTTTTTGCGGCGGGCAACGCCGAGAAGCACCTTGATTCTGCGGTTTTTACTATATACGCGAAGCGGCACGATGGTCAAGCCTGCCGTCCGAGATTTGCCGATAAGGGTTGCAATTTCGGACTTATGTAGGAGAAGCCGGCGCGCTCTTTCGGGGTCGTAGCCGCGGGGGGTGTTCTCTGGCTGATAGGCGGGGATCGAGGCGTTGGTGAGCCAAAGCTCCGGCCCTCGCGGAATTGCGAAGGCCCCGGTGAGCATAATTCTGCCGCTGCGGATAGCTTTTACCTCAAAACCAAGCAACTCAATCCCGGCCTCGTAGGTTTCGAGGATCTCGTAGTCGAATCGGGCCTTTCTGTTTTCGGCGTAGGCTGGCATGCTGATATGATTTTGGCTATGTCGGCTCTTATGTGATACTTTAACCTTACCATACCGCTCATTGGCACAAACTCTGAATATAGGAGGGAGATGAGAAAAGTGAACAGAGAGTGGGAGGCGGTACTCGGCAGAATGGCTAGGTTTGTAGGCTACATCATCTTTAGCCTCATTGTCCTTTTTGCGCCGCTTGTCTGGGTGGCGCAAGCGCTGTTTGGAAAGATCCTTAGGCTGGTGCGGCCGCGCCGCTTCCCAATAGCCCAAGCAGGCGAGCGATCGCCGGATGACGACCGAGTTAACCAGATACAGAACCAACGCAAGGCGGCCGAGAGCGGCTGTCAATCCGAAGGCGGATGCGGTGTTACCTGCGGTTGCCCGCTGACAAAGTCGTAATATCATCGTAACAAAGGAGGTGCCGCGATGGCGGACAAGATCCCGGCAGGCTTCTCTAGAGAAGAGAAGAGAAGGGAAAAACGACGGCCCTAGACGGGACGTCGGCCTACTACGCACCAGACTACCCCAATATGATGGAGATGGAGGAGCAAGCGGGTGGGCCCATGGGTTCTTTCGAGCAAGCGATTCTCTGGATCATCGTGGGCTTCGTTGCCGTGGTGCTGATCATTCCTGTGCTGCTAGTTGGCGCCGGATGGGCCATCTGGCATTTCCGGCCAGCCGGCTCGCGCTTGTGGTAAACCGCGGGCGCAATGCGGCGCTCTCTTTCGGGAGAGCGCCGTCTTTCTTTTTCACGTAATTTTCATAGACTGATGGCATGCTGCGCGAACGGCTAAAACAAATTTTGCGAGACGCCGCCGGGCTTGAAGCGGGAGCCGAGGTTTTGTTGGAAGCTTCACCGAAGCCAGACCTTGGCGATTACGCTTCCAACTTGCCGCTTGCACTCGCCAAAGAGCGCGGCGTTTCGCCGATGAAGCTTGCCGAAGAAATCGCGGCAAAAATTTCCGATGGCATGGTTTCCCGAATCACTGCCGCCCCTCCGGGGTTTTTGAATATCAGTTTAACAGAAGCGGCGCAGAAGAAAGTTCTTGATGAAATATTGAGTCGCGGCGATAAGTTCGGTGATGCCGATTCAAAATCGGAAAAAATTCAGGTTGAATTTATCTCGGCCAATCCCACGGGGCCGCTGACCATGGCTAACGGCCGCGGCGGATTTTTCGGCGACGTCCTTTCGCGCGTTCTGGAAAGCCAGGGATACGAAGTGGAGCGCGAGTACTATATAAATGATGCCGGCAATCAGGTTCGGATGCTGGGCCTTTCCGTGCTTGCGTCCGGGGGCTTAGTTGCCGATAGCGAGGATTATTACCACGGAGAACATATAGCCTCATGGACCGCGGCGCATCGCGAATCGCTTGAGACCAAAAAAGACGATCCGGAAACGCTGGGGCGGATGGCGGCGGCCGATTTTCTTGCCGAGTTCATAAAGCCGGCGGTGGAGCAGAAGATGAAGATTCACTTCCAGCACTGGACCTCGGAGCAGGCGGACATTCGCGAGAAGGGCTATGTGGATCGGGCGCTGGCGCTCTTTAAGGAAAAAGGACTGGTGATTGAAAAGGACGGCGCGGTCTGGCTTAAAACAACGGCGTTCGGTGATGATAAGGATCGGGTGCTGGTAACTTCTGACGGGTTTCCCACTTATTTTTTGGTGGATGCGGGGCATTATATGGAGGCCAAGGAGCGCGGGCTCGCTAAAATAAATATTTTAGGTGCCGATCATCATGGATATGTTTCGCGCATTCAGGCGGTGGCGAAAATTATCGGGCTTTCCAGGTCCGAGGTGATCGTGATGCAGTTGGTGCGGCTTTTGGAAAATGGAAAAGAAGCGCGGATGTCGAAGCGCAAAGGCATGTTCGTTACTATTGACGATTTAATTCACGAGGTGGGGCTGGACGTGGTGCGCTATTTCTTTCTCGAAAAAAATCCCGAGACCCACATTGATTTTGATATCGAGCTTGCCAAAAAGCAGTCAAAAGAGAATCCGGTTTACTACATTCAGTACGCCCACGCGCGGCTTTGCAGTATTTTCAGAAAGGGCGCTCTGGTTCCTGCGCAGTTTCAAATTTCAGCCCTGGCTTCCGATTCGGAACGGGGGCTGATAAGAAAGTTAACGGCCTTCCCGGAAATTCTTGAAGATATTGCCGCGGACTACCGCGTTTCGCGGCTGGTGCACTATGCCTACGACTTGGCGCACACCTTCCACATTTTTTATGAAAAAAATCGCATTCTAGATGCGGATGGGGAAGTCAAGGACGCCCGCATGGCGCTTGCCGCGGCTACGCAGATTGTTTTGAAAAAAACTCTGGATATTTTGGGGATGGGGGCGCCCAGTGAGATGTGATTTGGGCCAAAATTTCAACATGCTATCATAAATGGTGGCTGACCCCAAATCCCACGCTATTCTTTAGGTTTTTTAAGGATGGTGATGATGTATGCGGCTACTCCCATTTTTATAAGCGTTGGCATAAGGTAGCCGGAGATCGCATTGTAGGTGAATTCTTTCGGGAGTATTTTGACGATGATTTTTGCAAGAAGAGGGGAGTTGAATAACCTGTTTGCTAGCCGCTCAAATTTCTCCATTGTGGGGATGACATAAGACGATACGTCTTCCTCTGACTCAATCGTCAGTTTTGACTCTGTGATCTTCTTCCGGAAACTTTCGCAAGACTCGAATATATTAAGCGCCATACCCCGCTCAATAAGAGTTTCCGCCAATTGCTGTTCTTTAGTCCACGACGTTTCCGCCTGTTTTCGGTAGCCGTCAAAGATTATAAAAACCCCGCCGGGTTTCAGGATGCGGTAAATCTCACTAAGGACTCTGTCTTTTCTGCCGCTGTAACATAGAGCCTCGACAACGAATACAATATCGAATTCGTTGTCCTCGAATTTGTCCAGTATATGATAGTCGCCAAGCTCTGGGTGATAATTTTGCGCGAGTTTTGCTTTCCTTAAGGCGCGGCCCAGCTGGCTTGGCGAGATATCAATTCCCCAAAATTGGATGTTTGGATGTCTTTTCGCAAGATAAAAAGAATTTGCCCCCCTGCCGGTAGCCAGCTCCAATACTTTTCGGCCGCCCAGGGAGCGAATGTACTGCTCTACGGTTCTTGCGGCTTCTAGCAGATCATCTTCTTTGAATTTTCCGTCCCGACTAATTCCCATATAAATGAGATCTTTCCGGGAATGGAAGATAGAGTAGGGAATTTTGTTAATCCGATAATATCTTTTGATGTAGTTGTCGTCGATCTTTAGAGATAAGACTTCGGCAATGTTAAAAACCGCCTCTATCTTCTCGATTTTTTTATGGAGTTCCTGACGCAAGTCCATGGATATTCAACTGATGTTCCCAGTTTAGCATTCCGTCGCGCATCTCCGTAAACCCCGTTAAAACGGGCGCCTCGCGAACACGTCGATGGGAGTATCCCACTCTCGTCAACGAGCGGGAGACGACCGCCGGCAGAATAGGCGGCGTTCTAACGTGGCAAACTCCTCGCGCTCTGTCCGGGATTTGCTTTCCCACGGATTATCCGGTAGGATGAGTTACCTATTCGAGATGCTTGCTGGACGCCGCTTATCAACTACCGCAGAGGATTATGCTGTGGTCGGTAGCCGGTGGACTGTAGTCAATCACCAAATGCCGACGGAGAAAGGCAAACGGATCAAATTCTCAAAAACTTTAGTGGCGGGGCCAAACCCTGCGCCATTCGAGGCCTCCGATGCTCAAAGAAAGAGCGAAAAACCGGAGGCGGTTTTGCGCGAGGAGGAGATCCTCGCCTTTTGGAAGAAAAATCGCATTTTCGAAAAATCGTTGGAAGCTCGTAAGAATGGCAAAACTTTCGTCTTTTACGAAGGCCCGCCGACGGCCAATGCCGCGCCGGGGTTCCACCACGTGGCTTCGCGCGCCTTTAAGGACATCATTCCGCGTTTCAAATCCATGCAGGGGTTTAATGTCCCAAGAAAAGCCGGCTGGGACACTCACGGACTGCCGGTGGAGATCCAGGTGGAAAAGGCGCTGGGGTTTAAAACCAAACAGGAGATCGAGAAATTCGGCATCGGACCCTTCAACGAAAAGTGCCGCGAGTCGGTCTGGGCCAACGTCGGCGATTGGCGAAAACTTACCGAGCGCATCGCTTTCTGGATGGATCTCGACAATCCCTATGTTACTTACGAGCGTTCTTATATGGAAACGCTCTGGTGGATTATCGCCGAGTGGTGGAAGAAGGGCCTTTTGTACCAGGATTTTAAAGTTCTGCCGTGGTGCACTAGGTGCGGTACGGGGCTTTCGTCGCACGAGGTGGCGCTAGGGTATAAATCCGTCGTGGATACGTCGGTCTATATACGTTTTCGCGTAAATTCGCAGGATCCGCGCTGGAAAAATGTAGCGATTCTTTCCTGGACCACGACGCCCTGGACCCTACCGGGGAATTTGGCGTTGGCGGTTTCCGCCGATATGCCCTACGTCCGCGTGCCAGACCCGGAGAAAAAAGGTAGCTTCCTTGTCGTGGGGCAGGAAAATTTGCCGATCTTAATGAAAAGCGGGGTATTCCCCAAAGACACGCGCGCCAGCTCCGCCTTCCCAGGCAAAGAGCTTATCGGACTCCAGTACCATCCGCTCTTTGAGGTGCCGACGCTCGTAAGCGCCCAGAGTTATCAGGTCTACGGGGCGGATTTTGTGAAAGGCAACGAGGGGACGGGGATTGTGCATACCGCCGTCATGTATGGCGACGACGACTACCGGTTGGGTAAAAAAATGGGGCTCCCGACGATCCATACAGTGACCGACGCCGGCAAATTCATTGCGACTCTCGGCGGGGGGCTCGGCGGGAAGTACGTGAAGGCCAAGGAAACCGAATCACTTCTTTTGGCGCATCTGCAGCGAACGGGCGCGCTCCTTCGCGAAGAGGCCTACGAGCACGAGTATCCTTTTTGCTGGCGGTGCGATACGCCGATTCTTTACTACGCCCGTTCATCTTGGTGGGTGCGGGTGAATCAGGTGAGAAAAGATCTGATTAAGAATAATGAATCAATCAACTGGATCCCGGCACATCTGAAACGCGGCCGGTTTGGCGAATGGTTAAAAGAAGAAAAAGATTGGGCATTTTCGCGGGAGCGGTTTTGGGGGACCACTTTGCCCCTATGGCGATGCCAGGCTTGCGGCAACACCATTGCCATTTCTTCGGTTGACGAACTGGCGAGTCGTGCCCTAGGATCGGGCAATCGCTACATTCTGATGCGCCACGGCGAGGCGGAGTCAAACGCTAAGCACTTTGTGAGTTCATGGCCCGAAGTTCTGTCCAATTCGCTGACCGAGTGCGGCAAGGAGCAAATTTCGCTGGCGGCGATGGAGCTTAAAAACGAAAAAATTGATGCGGTTGTTGTTTCGGATTTGTCCCGCGCCGTCGAAACATCGGAAATTCTTGCGAAAATCATGAACCTGCAGAATATCAAAACGGACCCGCGCCTCCGCGAAATTGACACTGGAGAGTTGAACGGCAAACCGGCTAAGCTCTACCGCAGTCTTTTCCAGTCATCTCAAGACAAACTTGAGAACCGCGCGCCCGCGGGCGAATCGCTTTGCGATGTTCGCAGGCGAGCGGCGGAATTTTTTATCGAAAAAGAGCGTGAACATAAAGGGAAAACAATTCTTGTTATATCGCACGCGGATACGATTTGGATGCTGGCTTCTGTCATGCGCGGGCTTTCCGAAAAAGAAATAATCGCGGAATGGGAAAATATGCGCGGTGATTTTTTGTCTCTTGCCGAGCGCCGGACATATGAACCTAAGCGTATACCGTTAAACTTCTCCGGTGAGGTTGATCTCCATCGCCCCTACGTTGATGAGCTTAAGATCAGATGCTCCTGCGGTGGGGTTAAAGCCCGCGTGCCGGAGGTCGCGGATGTTTGGTTTGATTCCGGCGCCATGCCCTTTGGGGAGCTCCATTATCCATTTGAAGGGCGAGACGAGATCGAAAAGAAGAGATTCTTCCCCGCCGATTATATCTCCGAGGCCGTGGATCAAACTCGCGGGTGGTTTTATACCCTGCTTGCGGTCTCGACGCTTCTCGGCAAGGGCGCGCCCTATAAGAACGTAATTTCACTAGGGCATGTTTTAGACAAAAACGGGCAGAAGATGTCAAAGTCCAAGGGCAATATCGTAAACCCGTGGGAGATGATCGAGAAGTATGGGGCGGACGCCATCCGCTGGTATTTTTATACCGTAAACGCTCCCGGGGATGCCAAAAGATTCGATGAACGCGACCTCTCGAATAAATTGCGGGGCTTTATCGGCACGTTTTGGAATTCATATATTCTTTTCGACACCTACGCCGAGGGGCGGGTTAAGATCCCCGGGAAACCGCGTTCACTGCTTGACCGGTGGATTTTGTCGCGGCTCGCCCAGCTTCATGATCAGGCGACGAAATCGCTCGAGTCCTATGACATCGTTTCAGCTGCGCGTTCAATAGAATCTTTCGTGGTAGACGATTTCTCCAATTGGTATTTGCGCCGTTCCCGCCGCCGTTTCCAGCGGCCGGAGACGAAGCGCGAGAAGTCAGAGGTGACGGAAACCGCCGCAGCCGTGCTTTTGACGCTTGCGGAATTAACCGCTCCTTTTATCCCGTATCTGGCCGAGACTATCTACCAAGGCGTAAAAAAACGCCTTCCCGCGTTGAAGGAAGAGAGCGTGCATATGCGAAACTGGCCGAAACCGAGCCGCGGGTTTTATTCCGAGAAACTGGTCGCGGATATGGATCTTCTGCGCCGCATTGCGGCCGAGGCTCTCCGCCAGCGAGCCGAAGCGGGCGTTAAGGTGCGCCAACCTCTCGGCGAATTAACGCTCATAAAACAGGATAGGCTGAAAAAAGCGAAAGAATTATTGCGGCTGATTCAGGAGGAGGTGAATGTGAAGCATATTGATTTCGCTACGAAGCCATGGCCGAAAGGAGCGATCGCGGCGCTTGATACGACGGTGACGGAGGCACTGCGCCGCGAGGGGGCGGCGCGCGAGATCGTGCGCAACATCCAGGAAATGCGCCGCGATTTGGGTTTATCTCCGCGCGAGCGCATTATGGTGCAATGCCTCGGCTCGGAAAAGGTAAACTCAATCGCCAAAGAATGGGAGCGTCAAATTCGCCGCGACGTGAACGCCAAAACTTTTCGCGTCGGCGGGGAAAAGAAAAAATTCCGCATTGAAAAATCAATTGAGCTTGGCCGTGATAAGCTCTGGGTCGGGATTTCGTATACAGGCTGAATTATGAAAGCCAAAAGACAAAAGCTAAACGCTCGATGACTAAAGCTAAACGCCAAATGACAAACACATTCGGTTTTTGGTTTTAGTCTTTCGTCTTTAAGCTTTCATCTTTCATCTTTCGTCTTATTATGAATGGAACTCGTGCCTTTGTATTGCGGCGAGTGGAGCGGCGCGAAGCCGATTGGCTTGTGACTCTCTATACCGAGGAATTCGGCTTGGTTAGGGCGGTTGCGCCCGGAATTCGCAAATCGGGAGCCAAGCTTAGAGGACATCTGGAGCCGCTTACCAAAACTGAGGCGATGATTGTTCAGGGCCGCAACGGCTATCGCCTGGCGGGCGCAGTGTTAATCGATTCTTATCCCAAACTCCGCGCCTCGCTTGATCGAAGAATGATCCTGGAGGCGGCCTCCGCCGTGGTTGCAAAAGTTTTTTTTGAGGAGCGGGATATTCGGCTTTGGAGGGCGTTGGACGAACTCTTCGACGCGTTTGATTCGGAGAGAGTAATTCCACGTACTGCTTCAGCCGCGGGGCTTTATTGGTTTTTAACGAGGATGCTTTCGGAGATGGGGTATCGCGCCTCGCTCGATTCGCTTTTTCGCGATACCCCCAGGCTGAAGTCGCTTTTTGAAACTTACGAGTCTCAACCGATTGCGGCAGCATTAGGCCAAGATATTTCTCCCGCTGCGGGTGAGGCGATCGGCCGCGCTCTGGAGAAGGCCTTCCATGTCCACACCGGGCACGACTTTCAGTTTATTGGCGCGATTTAGGGATTTTAAATGGCGAGTCACCGGTTGTCGTCGCGTTTTATGCTCTATCATGGGATAATGGGGGCTAAAGACGAAAGCTAAATAGCAAAAGCTTAAAGACAAAAGACGAAAGCTTAAAGACTAAAGACACATGAGCGATTTGGAGGATATAAGCCGCAAACTTTATACGCCGGATGGGGTGCCGGCGCCAAAGCCCACATTTTTGGGGAAGCCCCTTGCGAGACCAGAAGAGATGAAACGCGTCTGGGGAGAGGCCGAAGAAACGAGAGTTTTATCAGAAGCATCACCGCCCACGATGAAAAAGCGAAGACGTTTTCGTTTTGGACTGTTGGCTCTGGGGATTTTTTCTCTCGGTTCTATTGCTGTCGCGAGTATATTTCTTTTGGGTTTCCAGCGCGACAATTTAACGCTGCGAGTGCTAGTTAAAGATCGCGTCGAATCGGGCGAGCGCGTGGTTTACCAAGTGTTTTATAAAAACGATGGCAATCAGACGCTGAAAGATCTGGAGCTCAACTTTACCTATCCCGCGGGCGCGGTGCCTCTTCATGAAGAAAAACGCCAGTCGGGCGCCTACCGCACGCGGGTGTCTCTGGCGGATCTTCCGTCGGGGGCGGAGGCCAAGGCGGAGTTCGAGGCACGCCTTTTTGGGAGTGCCGGCGAAGTCAAAGAAGCCGAAGCCGTGATACTTTACCGTCTTGAGAAAAGCTCCTCGCGCTTCAGCACCAAGACCCTAGCCCAAACGGTTATTGCGCGCGTGCCGCTGGAACTTCTAATCGGCGTTCCCGAAGAAGTTGTTTCGCGCCAGGAGGTCGTTCTTGTGGTGGATTATTCGTCGAATGCCGAAGTCCCATTTGCCGATATGTTTCTTGGCGTGCAGTATCCGCAGGGGTTTGAGTTCATAAGCGCCGACCCGGCGCCCGCGATCGGTGATGGCATTTGGTCGCTCGGCGCGATCGAGCCGGGTGGGGCGGGTAAAATCACTATCCGCGGCAGGATTTCCGGTCCGCCGTCCGAAGTCAAGATTTTTAATGCCCAGGTCGGCCTCTATCGGGAGGCCCTCCGAGAATGGATGCCGTATCAACTCGCCTCCGGCGTCTCCCGCATTTCGGTCCCCCTGCTTTCGATTGAACAGCGGATTAACGAAGCGCGCGAGATCGTGGCGCATCCCGGCGATGAGCTTCGTTTCCGTCTGCACTACAAAAACATTTTAGACATTCCTTTAAGAAATGTTTCCGTTGAAGTTGAGCTTCTCGGCGCGGCGTTTGATTTGAAAACCTTGCGGGTTGAGGAGGGAGTTTTCGACGGTTCACGGAATGTCGCGGTTTGGAATGGCGCGTCGTTTCCGGAGTTCCAGTCTTTGGCGGCGCGCAAAGAGGGCGACCTCCGTTTTTCCGTGCGGCTGAAACCCGCCTCGAGTCCGGAAATGGCTAATGCCAGAAATCTCGCCATTGAATCTCTGGCCCGCATCGCTTCCAGCGATAAACCGGCGGGACTTGAAGGCATTGAACTCTTTGCCGAGGATACGATTAGCGCCAAGATCGCTACCAGGCTTGTGCTTTCATCGCGCGCGCTTTACCAAAACCAGTATCTGCCGAATAGCGGCCTCCTGCCGCCGAAGGTTGGAGGGAAAACGACTTATGCCGTGATTTGGCAGCTCGCGAATACGCTGAATGATTTGGCGAACGTTGAGGTTCATGCTACGCTCTTGCCCGGGGTTTCGTGGGAGAATCTTTATGTCCCGTCGGGGCAGAGCGTTCTTTTCGATCCAGGTTCCGGCGTTATCACCTGGAGGGCCGGGAATATAGCGGCGGGAGCCGGCGTTTCGCGTTCCTCGCCCGCGCTTGCCTTTCGCATAGGGTTTACGCCGGCCGTGAATCAGGTGGGCCAATCCCCGGTGCTTCTGCGAAACATTGAGGCGAGTGCGATTGATACTTTCACCAACGAGCAGGTGCTGATACGCGGCGATGAACTCACCACCGAGTTAAGAAGCGACGCCCTGACGTCCGAGAAAGATTGGAAAGTTGTAGAATGATTCCAATATGGCTTCCGATATAGAGCCAATTTCAATGGAAAAAATTGTGTCGCTGGCCAAGCGCCGGGGTTTTATATTTCCGGGATCAGAAATTTACGGGGGGCTGGCGGGTACCTGGGACTACGGGCCTTTAGGCGTTCTAATGAAAGATAATATAAAACGCGCTTGGTGGGAAAACATAGTTGGTATGCGGGACGAGGTATTCGGAGTGGACGCGGCTATATTAATGAACGCCAAAGTTTGGGAGGCCTCTGGTCATGTCACCCATTTTTCCGATCCCATGGTGGATTGCAAGAAATGCAAACTGCGCTATCGGGCGGATGAGATTCTTACGGGGAGTCCTTGCGCTAACTGCGGTGTCAATGATTTCACCGAGGCGCGCGAGTTTCAGATGATGTTTAAGACCCACGCCGGGCCGGTGGAGGATTCATCGTCAGCGGTGTATTTGCGCCCCGAAACCGCGCAGGGGATTTTCACGAATTTTAAGAATGTGATTGACACGATGCATCCCATATTGCCTTTCGGCATCGCGCAAATCGGCAAGGCCTTTCGCAATGAAATCACGCCGGGGAATTTTCTTTTCCGCTCGCGCGAGTTTGAGCAGATGGAGCTGGAATATTTTGTCAAACCCGGCGTAGACGAGGCTTCCCACAAATATTGGGTCGAGGAACGGCTGAAATGGTTTTTGGATTTAGGCATTAATCCGGAAAATATCCGCGCTCGGGTCTATGGCTCGTCCGAACTCGCTCATTATGCAAAAGCCACCACCGATCTGGAATACCGTTTTACGTTTGCGGAGGACTTCCGGGAACTTGAAGGCATTGCTAATCGCACCGATTTTGATCTTAAAAATCATGCCGCAGCCTCCGGTGAGGACTTATCGTATTTTGACGAAGCGACAAAATCACGCATCACGCCGTATGCCATCGAACCATCCCTAGGTTTGGATCGGGCATTTTTGGCGTTTTTGTCGGATGCTTATATTGAAGAGCCGGACAAAGACGGCACACGGACGGTTTTGCGGCTTCATCCGCGGCTCGCGCCGTATAAAGCCGCGGTGTTTCCGCTTCTTGCCAATAAGCCCGATTTGGTTGACCGAGCTAAAAATATCTATGGAATGTTGAAGCCGTCTTTTAGCGCGGCTTGGGACGATATCGGCAACATCGGCAAGCGCTACAGAAGGCAGGACGAGATCGGGACACCTTACTGCGTCACGGTTGATTACGAAACGCTGGAAGACGGCACGGTGACGGTGCGCGACCGCGACTCGATGAAACAGGAAAGAGTTCCGGCATCTAACCTCACGGATTACATTGAAGATAAGTTAAAATCCTAAACTCTAAGCACTAAATCCTAAATGGTTCGACTACGCTCACCATCTCTTCGAGTCCGAGCCTCAGAGCCGAGGACCTGAGCTTGTCGAGGGACAAATTCAAAATTCAAATGTCAAAATCCCAAACATATTTTTGATTTTGAGTTTTGGTCATTAGGCCTTATTTATGATTTAGAAATTAGGATTTAGAGCTTCAACTTGTATGTTTCGTAAAACCATTCTACCAAATAAACTGCGCATCATAACCGCTCCCATGAGAGGGACGAATACCGTTACCATTCTGGTTCTTTGCGCGACCGGTTCAGACAACGAGCCGCGCGGCAAGGGCGGGATTTCGCATTTCTTGGAGCACATGTTTTTTAAAGGAACCAGAAAGCGTCCCACGCCGCAGGCCATTATGCAGGAGACCGTTTCCATGGGCGCGATCTCGAACGCTTTCACTTCGCACGAAATCACAGGCTATTATATTAAATCCGGCAATGTGTATCTTGACCGCTCGCTTGATTTGCTCGCCGATATTTACCAGAATTCTATTTTCGACCCGCGCGAAATCGAGCGGGAGAAACATGTGATCGTGGAGGAACTTCAAAAAGACCGCGATACGCCCACGATGTATGTCTACTGGCTTTGGGAAGAATTGCTTTACGGCCGGCACCAGCACGCTGGACGCGATGTGATCGGGACAGAAAAAGACATTCGTTCGTTTGCCCGCAGCGATTTCATCCGCTACTTTACTCATCAATACAGCGCCTCAAACACCATCATTATCGTAGCGGGAAATTTCGATGAAGCGCGAACCGTCGAGCGCTTAAAGCATCTATTCGGCGATATCCGCCGCTATACGCCGCGCCCGGAAGGCGCTTTCCAAGAAGCGCAGCGCTCCCCAGCGGTCAAAATTCATTTTAAAGAGACAGACCAAACGCATTTGATGCTCGGTTTTCGCACGGTGCCGATCGAGCATCGGGCGCGTTTCATTCTCGACGTGATGGAGGACTTCATCGGCGGCAATTGGAGCTCGAGAATGTTTGACGCGGTGCGCGAGCGCGGGGGGCTAGCTTACACGGTTTATTCGAATTCACAGCTTTATGCCAATCGCGGATATTTCACCACTTATGCCGGCGTCAGCCACGGGAATGTTGAAAAAGCGATCCGGGTCATACTGGAAGAATATAAGAAAGTTTGCGATAAGCGGATAGGCGAGCGGGAACTGCGAAGAGCCAAAGAGCATATGAAAGGGACATCGCTGATTGCGCTCGAGTCTTCGAATGCGGTGGCGGATTTTATCGGTTTCCAGGAAGCCATGACGAGCCGGCCCATGACGATTAAGGAAATTTTTGCTAAGATTGAAAGTGTCACCCCCGCGGAAATTCAGGCGGCGGCGCGTAAATTTTTCCGACCCGAGCGTATGAATCTAGCGCTGATCGGCCCCTTAAAGAACGAGTCGAAATTCGCCAAGCTTCTAAAGATTTAGCCAAGACTTATGCAGCCAGATCGCCAACTAATAGACATTTCAACATGGACGATTATTCGGGTGTTCGCCGCGGTTCTTGGGTTTTTGCTGATCTATCAGTTGCGCGAAATTCTAGCGGTGATTTTATTTGCCATCGTTTTGGCGTCAGCCATGGAGCCGGCGATTCGCTGGCTTCAGGGACGCAGAATTCCGAGAATTCTCGCGACCCTTTCTTTGTTTATCTCCGCTTTCGCGGTATTTTTTCTGGCGATTTATCTTTTAATCCCGCCGCTGGCGGCAGATTTAGAGGGGTTTACGCTGAGTTATTCCGTCTTGGAGCGGCAAATCTTGGGCGAGCTTGGTTCGGTCGGCGGGGTGCCGTTTGTTGAGTTCATACGAGAAAACGCGCGCGGGATCCTTACCGAGCCCTCGCGTTATATTTCAAGCGTGAGCGGCGGGGTCTTCGCGTTTACCTCGACGTTTTTCGGCGGCATCTTTTCTTTCATAATCCTCGTCGTCATCTCTTTTTATCTGGCCGCCAAGGAGCGCGGGATCGAAGGGTTTATACGCCTCTTGGCGCCTCTCAAGTACGAATCATATGCCGTGGATCTCTGGCTAAGATCCCAGCGCAAAATGGGCCAGTGGCTGGGAGCGCAGTTACTCCTCGGCGCACTTATCGGCGCGGTGATTTATCTCGGTCTTACGATTTTGGGCATCAAATACGCCCTGGTGTTCGCTTTTTTGGCGGCGATTCTGGAGCTGGTGCCGGTGGTGGGGCCCATACTTTCTGCGGCGCCGCCGACGATGGTTGCGTTTCTGCAAAGCCCGTTTTTGGCGCTGATGGTTATAATCCTTTTTGTGGTGGTACAGCAACTCGAATCGCACGTAGTGGTTCCGCTTATCATGCGCCAGACCATTGGCATCCCCCCGATTGTGGTTATCATCGCTCTTCTTGTCGGCGCCAAGCTGGCCGGGGTTTTGGGCCTTTTGCTCGCGGTTCCTATTGCGGCGGTGGTGGTGGAACTGGCCAACGATTTTGACCGCAGAAAACGCGCGGTTACATGAAAAAAGAAGAAGTTGGAGCGGCAACGTCAAATTACGCGCAATTAATTGCGCTTTTTGTTTTGGGGCTGATGTTTGCGCTGGCAAGCTGGTTGTCATCTTTGCCGAAAGATTCGGTCTTCCCGCAATGGGACAAGCTAGTCCATGCCATATCCGGCATCGCGCTTGGCGTTTCAGTCCTGCCTTATGGGCGCAAGACCTGGGAGATTGCAGCTTTTGTATTTGTCTTGGCATTTCTCTATGAGGTTGTTGAGTTTTATGTTGTCCCTATTTCAGAGTACGGCGGCCGGAACGGCTATCTTATCGATGTCTTCTTCGATCTTCTGGTTGCGGTTCTCGGGGCCTGGATTATATTGAAGTTGATTGAATTAAGGCGCTGACTATGCCCGGGAAACCATATTTCATTACAACTCCGATTTATTATGTGAACGACGTGCCGCATATCGGGCATGCTTATACAACGGTGGCGGCGGATGTCTTGGCGCGCTGGAAGCGGTCTCGGGGTTTAGATGCCAAACTCTTAACAGGCACCGATGAGCACGGCGCCAAAATTGAGGAAGCCGCGGCCCAAGCCGGGGAAACTCCGAAGGTTTATGCCGATGAAATCGCATCAGCCTTTCGCGCGGAGTGGGATCGCCTCGGGATCCAACCGGACCGTTTTATCCGCACAACTGATGCCGATCACGAAGAAACCGTGCGGCAATTTTTGCAGAAGATGTTTGATGCTGGCGTCATCACCCGGGGAATTTACGAAGGCCTTTACTGCGTGGGGCACGAAAAATTTATGTCGCCGGATGAATTGGTTGGCGGCAAATGCCCCGATCATGGAAAAGTGCCGGAGCCGTATAAGGAAGAGAATTACTTTTTCAAGCTCTCAAAGTTTGCCGATGAACTGATCCGGCGGATTGAATCGGACGAAATAGAGGTGCGGCCGCTGGAACGGAAAAACGAAGTGCTGGGGAAACTCCGCCAAGGCCTGCAGGATATTTCGATCTCGCGAGCCAAGCTTTCTTGGGGCATTCCGCTTCCCTTTGATTCGTCCCACACGGCTTACGTTTGGGTGGACGCGCTAATTAACTACTACACCTATGGCAAGCCTAAGGGTTTGTGGCCGGCCGATTTACATTTGATAGGCAAAGATATTTTATGGTTCCACTCCATAATCTGGCCGGCGATGCTGCTTGCCATCGGCGAAGCGCCGCCCCGGAAAATTTTCGCCCACGGGTTTTTCACGATTGGCGGCAAGAAAATGTCGAAAACCTTGGGGAATGTCATTACGCCCGCGGAACTCGTCAAAAAATACGGCGTGGACGGGGCGCGATATTTAGTGCTTTCGGCGTTCCCCTTCGGCACCGACGGCGATTTCGACTGGGCGCGGCTCACGGAAAAATATAATGCCGACTTAGCCAACGGCATCGGGAATTTGCACGCGCGACTTACCAGACTTGCCGAATCTAGTGTCGGAATTGTATTGGGGTGGGATGATGAGTTAAGCGAAGTGCGGAAATTCCGTGATAAATATGATGCGGCGCTTGAAAAACTTGATTTTTATCAAGCGCTACAAGTTATTCGGGAACTTATTTCGAAGGGAGATAAATTAGTGAACGAGAAAAAACCTTGGGCGCTTGCGGGTGAAGCGCAAAAGAATGAACTGCAGAAATTATTGAACATTCTCTTTGCGATAGCCCACTTTGCAAATCCATTCATGCCCGAAACCTCTGGCAAAATTCTGGGTTCGTTAGGAATAGCGGAAATAAATGAATTCAAAAAGATTGGGAAGGCTGTTCTTGAGGTTCGTAAAATAGAAAATTTGTTTCCTCGAATGGAATAGAAAAACAGCGGAGGCGAGCGAGTCCAAGATGTGCGCTCACGCGGTCGGAGGATATCCTTGGCGACTGCTTCCGGCTGGCGATGCGCCGGACTGCCCCTCGGACCAAACCGCAGGATGCGCATACTGTTTCGTAGGCGCATCCCCTCCACTGTATATATCTTTATAGCGGTAAACGCGCCCTATGGCAATACCGAATATCATTGATAGTCATGCGCATGTCCAGTTCCCGGCCTACAGTGAAGATCGCGGGGCGGTAATTTCACGCGCGCTCGATGCCGGGGTCTGGATGGTAAATATCGGGACAGAGGATTCAACTTCGCGCGCGGCGATTGAGCTTGCCGAAAAATATCCTGAAGGCGTTTATGCAACAGTCGGATTTCATCCCGGGCATGTCGGTCCAAACCATCACGATGAATGGGAGAAAACCGCGCCATCGGAGGAGGTTTTTGACATTGAGAAACTCCGCGCGCTGGCCGAGCATCCTAAAGTTGTCGGGGTCGGGGAGTGCGGGCTCGATTATTATCGAGAGACAAGTGATAAGGCGCAAGAGATAAGGAAAAAACAAAAGGAGATTTTTGTTGCGCAGATAAATTTAGCTAAGGAATTACATAAGCCATTAATTATCCATTGCCGCGATGCATTCGCCGATCTGATTCGTATTCTTAGTTCTTATCTCTTAGCTCTTAGTTCTCAACCAGCGGGCGTCGTTCACTTTTTCAGCGGTACGGTTGAGGACGCGAAACAGTTGGTAGACTTAGGTTTTTATCTGGGATTTGGCGGCGTGGTTACATTCGCCAAGGCCTATGAAAACGTGGTGCGCGAAATTCCGCTTGAGCGAATAGTTTTGGAAACGGACGCGCCGTACGTGGCACCCGTGCCGTATCGCGGCCAGCGGAACGAACCGCTGTATATAGAAGCTGTGGCCGCCAAAGTCGCGGAGTGGAAAGAAGTTTCCCCTGATGAGGTGCGGCGCGTTACGACGGAAAACGCCAAAGCGCTTTTCGGGATTTAAAATTTCTTGACTGTCGCGGACGGCACTGCTACCTTTACCCCGCAGGTCCGGCAAAGGCGCGTCTTTCCGGAGAGTGCCCCAGCGGATTGCAGCGAGGGCATTGTTAAGGCTGGCAGTGAGTTCTGTCCGGCTTCAGGACTGCGCGCGGCGTTTTTTCGCGCGTGGTTCTCTCTCGTCCCTGCTCTGGAGCCAAGTAACGTCTCGCGTGGATCACCCACCCACCCAGCCCCCGACCTCCTCCAGGCGCGGGCGACGGGCAGGCGCTTCGCGCCGAGGCGTCCCGCTCCTCGCGACCGGCCCAAGCACGCGACCAGAGCCTCACGCAAGAAGTTCTTGACCTGCGCGAGCGGCGTGTCGTGTAGCAATAAATCGCTGCGCGGCACGCCGCCTAATTTTTGCACATTGAAACTTATAACCGTGAGAGCCGCGGTCTCGAAATTGACATCCCCACATTTTGCAGAATGTTGGAATGTCGTTGGCGGAAAGAGTGAGGGAAGAAAGCGAGGGAGGAGGTGAAAATCATGCGCGACAAACGACAGCTGGGGATTTTCATTCCCGGTTTTCTAGATGACTCCATGCTAAAGCTCGCTGTGCCACAAACGGCGCGGATGATCGGCTACGAAGAAAAGCATCTGCCGTTCTTTTCTCGGACGCTTCGGCGCGTCTTGTCAGACCCCAACGCCTACCGGTCGGTTCAGATTCCAAAGCGCCTGGGGGGATACCGCACGCTCGACATTCCCAATCATGACCTGATGCAGGTACAGCGGCGGATCCACTCCTGCATTCTGGTGCGGCGCTACGTGCCGAGCCCCATTTGCCACTCGTTCGTCGGGAAACTGTACGATCGTTCCGGAGCGGCAGAGGAGCGCTGGCAAGCGGGGCGCTCGATTTTCACTAACGCCTTCGCGCATCTGGCGCCGGGTCCTCGCGCGCGGCGCGACGTGCGGATTCCTAGCTCGATTCTCACCGTGGACCTGAAGGAGGCCTACCCATCTATTGCCGCCGATCGGGTCTTTCGCGTCTATCAGGAACTCACCGGCGATCCGTGGACGGCGCAGATTCTCACTCACCTTTCCGTTTGGCGCGGCTGTCTGCCGCAGGGCGCTCCAACGTCTCCCATGCTTCAGAATCTGGTGTATCGGGAGCTTGACGTAGCGCTCGCGACGGAGTTCAACAAGGGGCCGTTCCGGCTCACGCGCTATGCCGATGACTTCACGCTGACGTCTCTTCGCGGCTACATCGATCCCAAGATCGTAATACATCTAATCGAGGTCGTTGAGGCGCACGGTTTCCCGGTCAATCGTCAAAAGGTACTTCGCTGGCGGCGCAAGGATCGGCGGTTGCGCGTAACAGGAATCAATATCCGCCGCACCGCCGAGCGTCCCTTCTCGCTTCCGCGCAAGAAACTGGAACAGCTTCGCGCCGCGCTGTTTTATGCGGTGAAGACGCTCCAAAGCACCGCGCGTTATGAAGCGGAGCGGCGAGCGGCGGGAACACTCGACACTACTACCGCCAAGGCCCTTGATCAGCTGCAGAAGCAAACCTGGGGGCGCATCCATGGCCTGGTGGGGTTCGCCGTACAGGTGTACGGCGATGAACTGCCTCCTACAATCTATAAGTGGTTTGGTTTTCTCCGTGAAGAAACCGAAGTCACCGGAGAGGAACTTCTTCAACAGATTCGCGAATCCTTTCCGGTTTCCGAAGTTCAACGTAGCGGGAGAGAGCTCCTCGGCGACTCACCCTAATCGCCCAGCACCCGAGCGGTGCTGGGCGATATTTTTATCTCCGGATATGAAAACGCCGCCCCCGACCTCGGGGGCGGCGTTGCCGCAGGCGCTTCCTACTCGGTCGGCGTGGCCGGGGATGCGAGGAGGTGCGCGTAGATCGCGCAGTCGAGGAACGCGTCGATTGCCGCGAGGTCAAGCTGTGCCGCTCGGCGGAGGTCTTCATAATCTGTCCGTTCGCCGAGGGTTTCCGACTTGTAGTCGATACTGATGTAGTGGTCGAAAGGATCAACGTCATGGTCGCTTGTGCGATCTCCCCACGCGACGTTGACATCGCCGCGAAAACCCAGCGCGCGTGCTATGTCGGGATCATTCAGTCCCGTCATAGCCACGCCGTCCGCGCCTCTGAAGCGGATCTCGATGCGTCCATCAAGGAACCTTCCTTGCTGGGAGTGAGTGGTTGAAAAAATCCCAATGCAGTTCTCCAAGAACTCGAACAACCCCCGCGTCTCACGTTTCCCTCTCTCGGCATCGCCGTACTCGGCGCTTGTGAAGAACATTGCAGACTCTCCTCCTTGTTAGGGTTCAGTTGCAGTAATGTACTGCTTTCTGCTACTTTTAATCTATATTTTGGATGACGTCAAGTCAGCGAGTTATGCGCTACAATCCCAAGGCAATAGAAGCCAAATGGCAGAAAAGGTGGGCTAAGGATAAGACCTACGAGCCCGATTTAAAGAAGGCCAAGAAGCCTTTCTATAACTTAATGATGTTTCCGTATCCTTCAGCCGAGGGGTTGCATGTGGGGAACGTGTACGCTTTTACCGGTTCCGATATCCACGGGCGTTTTCAGCGTATGCGGGGGTTAGACGTTTTTGAACCGATTGGGCTTGACGGTTTCGGGATTCACTCGGAAAATTATGCTTTGAAAATCGGCAAGCATCCGGCCAAGCAGTCTAAAGTCTCCGAAAAAAATTTCTATAGGCAGCTTTCCGACATCGGCAATGGTTTTGCGTGGGATGAGCATTTGGAAACTTACGACCCGGAGTATTACAAATGGACCCAGTGGATTTTTGCCGAGATGTTTAAGCACGGTTTGGCTTATCGCAAAAAGGCTAAAGTTAATTGGTGCCCATCGTGCAAAACCGTCTTGGCTGATGAGCAAGTCATTCAGGGGAAATGTGAGAGGTGCGCGAGCGAGGTTATTAAGAAAGATTTGGAACAATGGTTTTTCAGAATTACAAATTATGCAGAGCGGTTGCTCGCAAACCTGGGAAAGATTGATTGGTCTCCCCGGGTAAAAATCGCACAGGAGAAATGGATCGGGAAATCGGAAGGAGCAGAAATTAAATTTTCAATTTCCAATTCTCAATTTTCAATTAAGGTGTTCACGACGAGGCCGGATACCTTGTTCGGCGCGACCTATATGGTCTTGGCGCCGGAACACGAGTTAGTTAAAAGTTTAAAGTTAAAAGTGAAAAATTGGGGCGAGGTCGAGGCGTATATAAAGGCGGCGGCGAGAAAATCCGAGATCGAGCGGACGGCCGAAACCAAAGAAAAGACTGGCGTTGAGTTACAAGGAGTGAAAGCCATCAATCCGGCGACCAAAAAGGAGATTCCAATATGGGTCGCGGATTACGTTTTGGCGGGATACGGCACTGGAGCGATTATGGCGGTCCCGGCGCATGACGAGCGGGATTTCGCATTCGCACAAAAATTTAATCTCTCTGTCTGGCGAGTAATTCAAAAGAAGGATGCTCCAATTAAAAGTTATCTGATGGGCGCAAGGGATATCTCTGATAAAGAATTAGCGACTTTGGGTGTATTGATTATCAAAAAAACATCAGATGGGGATCGGAAAATTATTGTTCCAAAAACAAGACTTTCTGAATATGAGAAGTTAGTTTCAAAAAAAATGACTCCCGGCTTCTGGAATGAGTATATAGGGAAAGAAGCGGTCTTTATCTTCAAACATAAGGATGGGAGTCTTGAAAGGCTCACCTTAACTCCGGAAACTGAAAAACGTATCGATAAACTCGCAGCGGATTTTGTCGGCGAAGGATGGAATAAGTCTAGTGTCTGGAAATGGCTTGCGGAAAATGATTGGTATGCGGATCTAATTATTCATACTGATCTGGGCTTTCTTGAGAATTCCGGACAATTCGACGATCTGGAATCAGAAAAAGCTAAATGGGAAATCACAAAATTTGTCGGAGGCGAGAGAAAAACACAATATTGGCTCCGCGACTGGCTGATCTCGCGTCAGCGCTATTGGGGCCCTCCGATTCCAATGATTTTTTGCGAGAATTGTAATTGGCAGCCGGTGCCGGAAAAAGATTTGCCGGTGGAGCTTCCATTTGTGAA
>Ga0209542_10006979_pt1 | contig 21719 bp, 18 predicted proteins | sample RifCSPhighO2_01_FD_184028 | JGI IMG/M metagenome (GOLD analysis project Ga0209542, IMG submission 184028) | Soil microbial communities from Rifle, Colorado - Rifle CSP2_plank highO2_0.1 (SPAdes) (version 2) | ecosystem: Environmental > Terrestrial > Deep subsurface > Rock core/Sediment ... | reverse complement strand
TAACCATTGACATTGCAGGAAATACTGTCACCGTCACAAAATTCATTTCCATTTTTCTTTAAATCTCCGCAGTATTCAGTCGCAGCGCAGCTATTGAATCCATTACATTGGGCATTACAAGTTTGCACGCCATTATAACTGTTAAGAACACAGCTCAAATTATTCCCGTCGCATTGCTCAACTCCGATTCGTATGAAATTATCTCCGCAAATTGCATTTTGACAAGTAGGATAAATACATGAGTCATTATTGTATGTGTTTCCATCGTCGCATTCTTCAGGTAATTGTACAATACCATCAGGACATATAGCGCTGCTTCTCGTCGTCGTTAATTCTGGAGCAGCGCTTCTTAGTGTATTCGTCGCGTTTCCAACTTGAGTCGCAACAAAGTAATATTCTGGATTTCCTAGCGTGCAGATTCCTCCTATATCCCCATCACATTGCCATTCAGAATTCCACGTCGTTGATGCACTGTTTCCATCAAACGTTATCAAAGATGGCTGCATTACGGCTTTCTCATCGAATAATGGAAAATCATCTTCCCAAACTTCCAGATTAACTTGCTTCCCATTGCAATTCGTTCCTTGAACATTCAAACTCACTTGCGTTCCTTGAATTACATTGCTCGCGCTCCATGCTGCAAAAGTTATCGCGCAAGGAACACAATTTCCATTTTCGTCGCAGAAACCATTCGTGCAGGATGTTTCTGCAATTGTGTTTGTAAAAATATCGCATATTCCTGGCCCGCAAGTACCTCCAGAGCAAACTGGTGAAACATCATTGTAATTTCTGCATTGCGTGTCTAAGTAATCGCAGTCAGTTGTTCCGCATGCCGCCGCGCTAGACCATTCCAAGCATGAATCAGCGTCGTAATTTCCGCATATCTGATAATCCAATGTCCCGGAACATTGTTTTGCTCCAGAAGTAGAACATTCGTTAGTGCATGAAGAAGTGCATCCTGTTGTTACTAATCCATTGCACTGTGCATTGCATGCTAGTGTTCCTCCACCAAATCCCTGGTTCTGGCAAGTTTGTCCATTCAAATTATTCCCGTCGCAAACTTCTGTTCCTTCAACAATTCCATTTCCGCATACCGTTCCTGATTGATATTCATACGCCCCGATATCTGGCTGCGAATCCCTATAATTTCCATCTGCATCAACGCGACTCCAAGGCAAATAATCTACTGACCCAGCATTGATTGCGAGCGAATTCGACTGCAATCGTAAATCTCCAACCGATGGATTAACAAGCGATGGGTCCAATGAAATGCTGTTCAAATCTTTGCCTAATGATTGCCATTTTGAAAGGTTATACCTATTAAATCTATTCGTGGCATAATTTTCATTAATTATATTTAGAATTTTCGGAATGTAAATAATATTTTTGTCTGATTTCAAAAATGGAGAGCTTACATTTGTAACTCCGTAAAGTTGACCAGCTGTTGCATTCGCTGCATATATTATATTATTGTAAGATTGAATATTTTTTACTTCAGAAAAATTAAGACCTATACTCAAGAAACTAAAACTTCCCTGACCAGTATAACTATATGTATTTCCAACCAAAAATAGATTATTCATGACCCTAGTTGGGCTGTCCCCACCATTTGACACTGTAACAAGAGACATCGAACTGCTGTTGCCATATAGCCTATTACTTGCAACTAGTACATCGCGGGCTCCTTGCAAGCCAATTGCATTTATACTTGTTAAAGAACCATCACCGCTAAACTCATTTCCATAAATAATTGCATGGTTCACGCCGCTACCCTTGTCTTCCATCAATGCGAAGCTTTGCAAAGCATTAGATTGTGTGAATAAATTACCTATTGCTTGCACCCAGAAGCTGTTAAGATACCTGGCCATTCCTTTGGTAGTTGATTGCCTGCTGAATGTGTTATGTGCAATCGTCCCAAAGTTAGAATATGAACGAAACTGCCACTCGGTTCCATTCTTTAGATTGCATCCCTGCATAGCAACCCTATGCGCACCAGAAAATAAGCTGTAGCCCTTCCCGCTTTCAGTCTCGCAATCTTGGATTAGGACATTCTCTCCAGTATTAGAAAATGCATTATAACCCATGCCCTGAACTTTTATCCGCAATGCAAGGCTATCTTCTCCAAAAGCGCCGAAAGTGCCTGCTTGATTGTCGTTATTTGGATAATCGCCAACAATCCATAAGTCAGAAACAATGCTTTCATTGGCGCTCAAATACATCAAGCTCGCCCCTCCTTGAGAGATTAACTTAGGACGTTCACCTTCTCCATATGCGCCTATGTAGAAAGGTCCAGGAAAATTTAAAACAGGGAGACTTCCGCTAAAACTAAAACTATCTTCGCGATTAAATAATAATTTTACATTAGTTCCTGCAAGAGTCATCGCCTTGCTCCATGTTTGGCAAGGCTGCGTCTGGCTGCATGGATTTGAATCGCTCCCAGAAGCTGCAAAATAATATGTTATCCAGCCACCAGAAGGCTCTGCCAGGACATTTATGCTTTGCGTGTAATTGTGTTCCTGCCCCAAATCATCAATAGTTTTTAATTTAACATTGTATGTGCCCGGGTTTTCGTAAACGTGCGCAGCCACCCAACCAACCTCAGAATTTTTTGAGGGATAAGAACCGTCTGATAAGCGAGCCCCATTGTTCCAATTTCCAGATGCAGGGTCGCCAAAATCCCACTGATGATAAAAATCTGTCCATTTCGCATTTGTATCTCCAGAGATTATCTCAATATTTTCTTCAACATCGCTTATCGGCAATTCTGCGCTTTCCACCCAGACTTTAATTGTATATTGCCCGTTCCCGCTATAGAGTTCAAACAATCCTCCGTTTGAAACTACAATAGCAAGGCCATAACTTTCTCCAGGCGCCTTCCAGCTCAAAGAGTGAATGCCAGAATTGTAACTGATTCGACCAATACCACTTGGAGTGTTGCTACCCACATAAACTAAATCAATACCTTTAATACTTTCATTAATAAATCCTTTTGGCTGTACAACTCCTGTTTGATAAAACTCTATAACAATAGAATCAGATTCAGTTGCTTTTCCTATATTGTAAGCATAGGATTTATCAGCCAAGACATAACTTCTGTTATCCGCTGATGGTAAAGTCATGAAACCACTTTCTGCAACCCAAACCCCTTTTTCCTGTCCAGGGACCTGCCATGCGTAATAAACTTGACCGCTAAAATTTTGGTACCACAATGTACCAGTTCCCGTATCTGTTGCCTTACTCACATAGTTAATTTTAATATTTTTAAGTTTGTTAGTGACCCTTATTGGTTTTTTTTCATCAACAGCATCAAAAAACACACCGCATGGTGCAACACAGCTTGTTCTAGAAGCAGTTGTCATCGCTCCTGTTTGAGAACTTATTGATTGATATTCAAACGCTCCAACATCCGGCGTTCCGATTCTTAAATTCCCGTAAAAATCTTCAAACAATCCGGGCAAAGGAGTACCCGCATCTATAGTCATACTTGTACTTTTCGGATATAATCTGACTTTAGTATCGCTAGCATCGGCCCATTTGTATATTGTCACCATTGGCCTGGGCCTTTTTGATAAGCCAGGAGAAATAACAATATAATCTCCGTCAGCATCTATTGACTTCGAAGTTATTGTCTGCACCTCATCTGGAAGAATGTCCAATGTTATGATATTTCCAACTGAGAAATTGCCAGGATATGGAATGTAAAGTCTTGTAGTCGTGCTTGGGAAATAAGTCATGTTTACTACCAGGTTTTCAGGACCATCAACCAAAACTGGAGGATAACCTCCTGAAGAATTATCGTTTAATTTTACGACTATAACTTCAGGAGAAAATCTAAAAGTCTCAAAAGCTCCGCACAAGCTATAATCTGTGTCGCGGGTCCCATTTTGATTGCAATCCAAACTCGATGGGCCATTTTGTGCAGAAATAATCTTAAGATTTGATACCACATCACCATCCTCGTCTGTTACCAAACCGGAAGATTCAAAATCACCATTCAACGAGGAAACGGTCAAGTATTTTCCCGCAGACCCCGTTATTGATGCAGCAACATTGAAACTTTTGGATTTTATCGCTAATAATGTCGAATAAACAGGAACCCCATACAATCCAGAGACATCCATATATCCGCTATTCTTTCCATATCCCATGCTCTTCCAAACGCTAAGATTGTAAGCAACATTATTGTACCTATACATTTTCAGACTGGCTGGTGCTTCTTTAAAGAAGAACAAATTATTGCTTTCATTGAGTAAAGATATTAAACCTCTTGAATCTATTACAAAATTTGGTATATTTATGTTTTGGTACGCCTGAGAAACAATTAGATTATTCTGGACAAGAATATTTTCCCTTGACTGGGAGTCAACAAACGCAATACTACCAAGGCCATAAGAATAGACCGTATTTCCATAAATAGATACATTATTAGCAGGATTTATTACATAGTCGCTGCTATTATAAAGTGTCGTGATTTTAACAAAAGTATTTGGATTAATGCCAAAATTATTCCTAATAACAGCATTATTAGTTCCGATTTCGGCAAATGATTTATAGCCTGGCCGACTCATGCCATTGAAATTATTTTTCTCAATTATTGAATTTGAATCCACTTTTTCTGGATGAATATTGCCGTCTGCTGTGGTGGGGGTAGTGACGATTGATTTGTCTGCTTCGCTATAAAAAGTATTGTTAGACACGAGGTTCCATTTATTAAGGAGCCTCAAATTTGGATTTGTGTGTGGATAGCCAAGAAGATTGTTTGCAATCAAAATCTTATCCTTATATGTTCTTAAATTCGCGCGTTGTACATTTTCAATTATTGAATTCAAAATTGCTCCAGCACCCGCACCATTAAAAAATGTGCCGAACGATTCTGTATATGAGCATACTTGAGTCACATCATCCCCAGTAAGGTCGTGAATTGTGCTGTCAACAATAAATATTTCTGAACTGGCTGCAATGCCCTGATGGTCGCAGTTGCTCGGTCCAAGCTCGGTGCGCAAAATAAGCACAGATTTATAGTTTGTAAATATCTGGCCATCTAGACTTTGATGGAACTGGCCTGAAAGGTGCAAATCATTCATAGTTGTATTATCTATCGAGAAAGATGCATTTGCAAATAATGGCTTTTCAAGGTCGCTGTCTCCATAAGCACCCAAATATACGTGTGAAAAAGTAGGCTTGAAGAAACTCGGATTTGTGTTGTCACCGTTTGGGTTGATATAATATTTATCACCTCTATGGAAAAGGATTCGCATGCCCGATGCACGAATTGCATAAGCGTCTGCAAATATTGTATAATGGTCCCCCGCATTTCCCGATGGACAACCAACAAAATCCCCTGCCTGTGAAACACAAATCGTTCTTCCGTTAAATGGCAAAATATTTACCGTTACTTTATCCTCTTCCACAAAAATATTGTTCTTATACATTTTCAGGCTTACATTATAAATTCCTGGCGTCTCGTAAACATGTGCAGCCATATACCCCCTAAAGTTTCTTCCTCCAGACGAAACATCACTTTCCGTCCCCGCGCCAAAGTCCCAATCAAACCTGTGCTCTTCAATATCTTTCCAACTCAATTCCCCAATTCCATCAAAGAAGACAGCGCATGGAGCAACACATGAAGTTCTTGAAGCATTGATGATTGCTGTCTTTATAGCAGGTGATGAAGCATATTCAAACGCTCCGATATCTGGCTGCGAATCACGATAATTGCCATCTGCATCAATCCTGTTCCATGGCAAAAACTCGTTTGTGCCAGCATCTCTTGCGGGGGAACTGCTTGATAATCGCAGGTCTCCGTTTGTAGCGTCGACAAACAACGGGTTTTGCGCTGTTGATTGCTTGTCTTGTCCTAGCAATTGCCATTGTGCAAGATTTAAACGTGTCCCGTTGTTTAAGAACGGCGTGAGTATGAGCGGGGTAAAGAACATGTTGTAGTTGCTCAAAAGTTTGAAGTTTGTGGAAACATCATAATAAGCATTAACAAAATAGGTATTTGGCATATCGCTGCTGTTGGCAAAAAACGCGTTGTTGGCAAACACAATATCATAGTCGCGTGTCAGATAGTCTGGCCTTACATCAAAGAATCTGGTCCAGAGACTTGATGAACCCGCCATGGAATTTCCCAAAACATGGACATTCTCAAGTTCTATGAGATTGTCATAGAAATTTTGCAGGCTGACAAAACTGCTGGAACGATCTGTAATCAACCTGTTGTCTGCAATCAGGATGTCTTTTCCTCCAACTACTTTGATTGACCCAGATGTTGCACTACTGTTCCTGAAATCGAATTCGTTTCCTACAAGCCATGCATGTGTAACAACTCCGCTAACCGCAACGTCGCCTTCAAGGCTTATTATTTGCCCTGAATCCGAGTCGGAAAAATGGTTGAAGGAAGCGATTTTCCACCTGCCTGAAATCAGCCTCATCTGTGCCTTGATAGTGGATTGGTGTGCATAATTATTATGCTCGACAACTAGCTTAGAACTGTAAAATCTGTTTAACGCTTCGCCGTTGGGATTCCCAGGCCCAACAAAATCAGAACCTATTATAACCATTCTTTTCATTGTGCCATTATCAAAACCGTGAAAAATTGCATGCCTCCTGACCTGGTCAAATTCGCTGTCCACAACAAAAGCCAGCGTATTCCAAGCACTATTTTGCCCCGTTCTATAAAAACGCGTCCGTAAAATCAGAGAACCTTTTCCAAGATATTCAAACATCATAGAATCCGTATAGTTTCCATGGATATCAAAATCAATTACTCTCAAGTCGCTCAAACTGCCTGCACCAATCATTTTAGTATTATTATCATTTTTTGGCTTGAAAATCGGTCTCCCTCCAGAACCATAACTATCAAACTGGACCGGTGAATTCATAGTCGAAGGATTCCAAGAGTAAAATACTGGAAAATTTTCTCCGCGTTTAAATCTCAATCGCGCATTTGCCCCAGCTTTAGTAGTCGAAGCGTCCCAATTTGCCAGTGGCCCGCAAATAGTGTTCCATGATTCATGGATGACTTTTGAATTGATTGTCTTACCGGTTGTTGTACTGCTGTTAGTAGCGTAAATCTTAGAATTGACAACTACAGAATTTTCAACATAAGCATTTTTTATTTCTGAATTAATGATTGTAGAATTCTTCACAGTCGAACCTTCAATCACAGTATCTGCAAGCAAAACAGGATTTTCCGCATACAAAACATTTCCTGTTGTGATTACTCCCCCGGCAGTATTATATGTTAATCCACTCACTGTCCTTGGACCGCTATCGAGATTAAATCCCGGATAATCATAAACCTTTGGACTGATAGTCAATGACCCTATTTCATCAGTGAAAACGACATCAGAATAAACCTCCCGCGCTAAAGTCGCACTCCAACCATTGTTTTCCATATATCCGATTAAATTTCCGCTGCTATCTTTCAAAGTAAAACTGCTCAAAGAATATCCTTGCGTTTTTGTGTTCCCATCAACATTATTTGATTTTATTAATCCGGAAAAATCACTTCCTGTTTGGCATAACCCGTCATAATATGAGTCGTTCCCATCTGTTGAGGAAATATAATAATTCTTCCACCCACCCACTGGTTCTAAAGCGACTACAATCGGTTGTGAATAAATATGCTCATTATCTTCATCATCAATTATTTTAAGCGTTACAGTATGTGTTCCTACATTTTCATAAACATGTGCAGCGTTCCACCCGAATGCTTTGTTCTTTTCAAACCACGAACCATCACTTTTTTTTGCCCCATTTTCCCAATACCACAATGGGTCTGTTGGACTAGTTCCCAAAGGAGCAGGGTCGCCAAAATCCCATTCATAAAAGTACGAATTCCAGTCTGCATTTAATCCGCCATCAACAATTTCCACATCATCATTCATATCTATCAAAGGCAATTTTGCAGGGTCCGTCCAAACAAAAACTTTATCTATTCCAGAGGTCAAAACAAAATTCCCCCCAGAAGAAACGTCAACCGCTGGCCCATTTCTCCAGGAGAGTGTTTTCCCAGAAGATGAATATTGCAATGTTCCGCTTCCAAGTGCTGTACTTGTACTGACTCGTGAGATTTTCACACCATCAATTTCTGTTTGGTTGTCAAATCCCTTCGGCTGCACAACCCTCGATGTCCAATCAGCTTCATCGACAGCATCGAAGAAAACTGCTAAAGGCAATACTCCGCTTGTTCTTGATGCAACAGCCATTGTTCCAGACAACTGGCACGCAGGATATGCAAAGCAATCACTATCTAAGCAGTCTGCTTTTCCATCACCATCATCGTCAACTCCATTCCCGCAAATCTCGGCGCCGAAATAATTTTCAAAGGCAAAATTTACGCTGCTTAAATTTACATTGCTGCTAAATGTCGCTCTATAAGTAAAATTATTTGCAGGCAATTGCGCACATGTCGTCTTTCTCAAAATTTCACCGCTCGAAAGCTCGCACCAATTGTTTCCATCGCTGGTTATTTCTATTTTTATAGATGGGTCGTCCCATGTGGCAACCACCGAGTTATACTCACTTCCTAAATATATTTGTTTTGATGTGAAATTTCCTGGTGTTAAATAATAATTGATTGCAGACGCGTTCACAGTGGTTATTTCGCTTATACTTAAATTCCTATTCCAGATTGCCACTTCATCGATTGTCCCATTGAAATCATGCAAATGGTCCTGATGTCTTTTTCCAACAACAAATGGCACAATTCCAGAGAAATCCAAAGAAATTGGGTCACCATCTCCAGCAACCACTGTATCTTTGCCGTCCAAATACAAATGTATTTTTCCCTCTTGCTTATTCCTAGTGAAAACAAAATTATGCCATTGCATATCTGCATTGATATTATAAATTATTTGAGATGACTTTGTGCCGTTGCCGACTTGAGGTCTCACTGATGTACTATACAAACGAAGCGTCGTATATGAATTTCCAGAAGAATTAGTATCAAAGAAATATCCATCATCCGTTGTGCTGAATCTTTTGAACCATGCGCTAATGGTGAAAGAATCATTAAATATATTCGGAACATTCCCAAGCATAAAAACCCACCCATACTTGCTAAAATTATAAGCATTTCCAAACTTTCCTGCTTGTCCTTGAATAACTCCTTGTGGGATTCCATGATTTCCGCCTGCTGCGTCAATCGCATTCCCGCTGGTTTCATCGAAATGCCACAACCCAACAAGTCCATTTGCCAATGTCCCCGCAGAATTATCAACCTGCGGAACAACATTCCCATTGGAAATAGAAACATTATTTTTCTCAATGATGCAATCCTCATCGGTAAATGAATCAGAATAAACTCCGCCGCTCACTTTCGCCTGGCATGCTACATCTGGCTCAGACAAATAAACTTCCCCTCCACCACTTCCACCCTTATTAAAAAGCCTCTGAAAAAAATTCCCTATGTCTTCTGCAATGCTGTTTCCCATAATTAAATTTTGATATTGTGGAGAACCTTGCTCTAAAACAGCAAAGCCCACAATGCTTCTCCCCCCAATAAACACCACTCCAAGAAGATAAATACTAAGTAAAAAAGTCAAGACAAATTTAATACCTCTTTGCATGGATATCCGAGCACGAAGACATTTTTAATCATTTCTATTTAGAAAAGAGAGTAACAAAAATAAAATTATGCAGGTTAACGACTGTAAACAAAGTCAAATAAACAAGTTAATAGAGAACTCACAGCCCATCAGTCTAGCAGAATTAATATAATATTTTATCGAGCAGTTACGCGAGTGGATTATGAAGATAAAATAAAGTATCTGCGAGCAGGGGTTTTCACTATAAACAAGAAGATTCTGGGATTCTGAAACCTTCTGAAAAGATTTTCAACAAAACCCTTAATCCTTCAAAACGTTTATAAATACATTCAACTCTTTTTTTTCATGAAGCCGATAGCATTAACCATAATAGCATTACTTCTAATTTTACCGCTAGCTTCCGCAGCGACTACCATCAAATTAAAAACCATTCCCGGCCACGACGTCTTCATCTCTGTTTGGGATACAGCATTCGAAACACAGCACCAATCTCCCGGCAAATCTCTTTCAGATATTAACGGCGACGTCCAGTATATTTACGACGGCACAAGCACTCCGTTTGGAGTTCTCGTTATTGTTAAGGCTTTTGGTGTCGAAAAATATAGAGAGGAGTTCGGTCCGTATAACATCGGCAGCGTTATCCAATTGCCGGACCTTTTGCCAGACGCCCTTAAATCAGCCATGGGGATTTCTTCCAATATTTCCAGCAATGTAACCAATGTTACCGAAAACGAAACCACGAATAATACTTCAGAAAATAATTCACAAAACAATTCTGAAGTTGAAGAAACACTAAACACAACAGGGAGCCTGACAGGCAACGTTGCCAAAGAAACAGGCGGAAACGAAAGCAGCTTCAGCGAAATTCTCACAAGTAGTACTGCAAAAACAGTTTATTACGTAATCGGCGCAATTTTCGTATTGGCAATGTTCCTGCTGATTATAACATACACCATCGCTAAAATTAGATCTCCAAAAAAAATTCCTTATGGAATGGAGCCTGTAAATTTAAACAGACAATCTCGCCAGGATTCATCCGGAGACAAATACCTTGATAAAATTGAAAAAGAAATAGACGACGTAGACAGGCAAATTGACCAATACAAAAAACGAAACATTCTGGACGATGCTCAAAGAAGGCTCGAAGAAAAAAAGAAAATGCTCGAACGGCTCAAAAGAAGCGGGAATCCTATGCAGAACTCAACGCCAAGAAGAGAAAGTTATTCCTCGTCAGCAAAAAGGGACAGTTCCTTGTCCATAAGAAGAAATAATTTAATGCCAAAAAGGGAAAACATCACCGAGCCAGCCAAAGATAACAATAACAATAGCAGTCCAGGATTTAGCAATTCAAATAACACAAACAACCCAAACACAACTAATTCAAATACAAGTCAGGCTGGAAGTTTAACAGGCAGTTCAGGAAGTTCAATGAGCTCAACAAGAGAAGACAGGGAAAACAGATACAAGAAAAGGTTTTACTAATTAACCCAATTTAATTAAATTCAAAACAGTAACTAAAATTGCCCCCTTAGCAGACAGTCCTTTATTCTCAGGCATTTTCTCAACATATTGTTTCCATTTCCCATTAGTAAAATACTCGGCTTGACCGATTAATTTCACGCCCTTCCAATCTTTATCCCAAACAGCAAGGCACACATTATTATTTTGTTCAAGATTTTCCTTTGTTTGTTTCATATAATTATCAGTTATAATAACTTGATTCTTAAATACAACTTTCACATAAGCAACTCCAATAACATTTGGTTTACCAAAACTATCAACGGTAGCAAAAGCAATAGGATTTCCTTCGATTAATTTCCTAGCTTCAGAATTAATTTCAATCATAACTTCTCCAGTCTCGGCCCTTCGTCCGTATCCTGAACAACAAATCCTTTTTCCCTAATCCTCTCCCTAAACAAATCCGACTCTTCCCAGAGCTTTGCCTTCCTAAGTTTTTCTCTTTCCTTAACCAATTCCATGACTTCCTTCGGCACATCAACTTCCTCTTCTTTCATTTCCTTAATGTTCAGCCCAAGAACTTCATCAAACTTCTCAAGAAGTTTCAGCTTCTTCTTCGGCTCAAAATTAAAATCATCCAGCATAGTCCATACAACATCCAGCGCCCTAGGCATATTCAAATCATCGTTCACCGCATCAAGAAACTTGTTTTCGTATTCATCTGAATTATCCTGTGCCTTATGTTTCTCTTTCTTAAGTTCAACAACTTTTCTTTTCATTCTCTTGTAAGCATTTCTCGCTGCATCCAAAGTCTCAAGAGAAAAACTTAATGGTTTGCGATAATGCGTAAGCAAAAATAGATATCTAAAATCTAAAGCAGCGTAACCTTTTTCTTCCAAGTCTGAAATTGTAAACAATCCGCCTTTCGACTTCGAGACTTTCTCTCCTGCATTGTCAACAAGAAAAGCGTTATGCATCCAGTAATTCACGAACTTCTTTCCAGTCGCACACTCGCTCTGCGCAATTTCATTCGTATGATGAATTGGAATGTGGTCTTCTCCCCCAGTATGAATATCAAAATGCTCTCCAAGATGCTTCATGCTCATCGCACTGCACTCAATATGCCATCCTGGAAAACCAACCCCCCAAGGTGAATCCCATTCCTGCTGTCTCTTTCCTTCCTCTTCAGAAAACTTCCACAGCGCGAAATCTGTCTTGTGCTTCTTCTCTCCGACGCCAATCCTCTTCCCACTTTCCAAACCACCAATATTCAGCTTCGCCAGTTTCCCATAATCTTTAAACTTCAAAGAATCGAAATAAATCCCATCGCTCGTCTCATAAGTGAAACCTTTCTCTTCCAATTTCTTAATCAACTCAATCTGCTCCTTAATATGTTCAGTCGCCTTGCTCCAAACACTCGGCTCTTTAATGTTCAGTTTCTTCAAGTCCTCCTTGAAAACCTTGAAATAAAACTCGGCTATTTCCTCGGCTTTCTTCCCTTCTTTCGCCGCAGCTTTTTCCATTTTGTCCTCGCCCTCGTCAGCGTCAGAAGTCAAGTGCCCAACATCAGTAACATTAATTACATGCTTTACTTTGTATCCATTATATTCCAAAATTCTTTTCAATGTGTCCACAAAAAGATACGCCCGAATATTCCCAATGTGCTGAAACCAATAAACTGTCGGCCCGCATGAATACATACCGACTTCGCCTTTCTTAATCGGCACAAATTTCTCTTTCTTCCTTGTCAGCGTGTTGTAAAGTTTCAATTCTGCCATCAAACAAATAAATTAAAGTATTATATAAAATTATCATCTGATAATTTTATGTGTAAGTTCTTGGAAGTTTAGAGCCTTATTCGCAAAATCTTCTTAGTAGATTTCTTCCGCAATTGAGAAACACTTTTCTTCATATCTTCAGCATCCTTGTCGCTCACATCCTTCCACGCCTCCGCAAATTCCAACACATTCCCCTGTTTCGTAAGAATTCTCCGAATAGCATCGGAAAAGCTTTCGTTTTTCATCTTATGCCTAACTAAAAGGTTGTAAGCGTCATTCATTATCGAAATTGTTTTTGTAGCCATGCCCATGTGTAAACGTGCACATATATGAATCTTACGAAGAATCTTATCCCAGGACATAACATATCGAGCGCACTCGGCGCTTCGCGCCTCGCAAATTATTTTGGCCATCTTGTAAATAAAGATTAGAATGCAAGAATCTTTATAATCTGGCAAGCCACCAAAGATTTATGCAAACACTAACGCAGAGACAACAAGAAAGACAAAGCGAGCAAAGAGATTCGCTTTCCGAACAATTAAGGTCTCTCGAAGACGAAGAACTATTAGAAGTAGCTGTGACCTACGAAACATATCAGCTTTCGGGCAGAGAGCATAGGGCAGAGCAGATTCAAGGAATGCCTAAACAAAGAGCAGAACTAATAGAGCAAATTCATTATAGAGAAGAAGTTCGTTCAGACGTTTATAAAAAGAGGGTTGAAAGAACATTTGGTCACGACGGAGCGCAACCTCCAGTCGGATACTTCTTAGCTTATCACCTCCTGGCAAGAAATCTCAGACCAGACCGTTACCAAGCTCCAAGACGAAGTCCTCAATCTCCTTCCACCCTTTAAGTTTCATAAACTCATCTCTCTTCTGTGAAGCTCCAGCAAAACCCCGAAGGAATTTCCCCCCAACATATTTTATTTTTCCAAAATCGGCATCAGTGCCAAAATATTTCTTCTCCATTTTTAGATATCCCTCAAATTGCTCGAGATTATTATAAAAATCACCCACAGCCCCACGATTCGGCGTAGCCAGTTTATTATCTTTCGTTCCGTTCAAGTAATCTAGCACCCGCGTAAAAACCAAAGGGTCTCCAATCGCTCCTCGAGCAATCATAACCCCGTCGCAAACTTCCAAAACTTTTGAAGCATCTTCTCCGGTAAACACATCCCCGTTTCCAATCACAGGAATCTTCACTTCTTTCTTCACTCTAGCAAGCCAAGACCAATCTGCTTTCTTCGAATAAGCATCGTTTGAAAGCCTCGCGTGAACAGTTATTGCATCTGCCCCTGCTTTCTCAATCGCCCTGGCAATTTCCAAAACATCATTCTTCAAAAACCCAAGTCTAATCTTAACAGTAATTGGCTTTCCCGTCGTCTTCAATATCTTAATTATTGCAGCAATTTTCTCCGTGTCTCTCAAAAGATAACATCCAGCTTTAGTCCCGACAATCCTAGTAGACGGACACCCGCAATTCAAATCAATAATGTCAAATTTCTCCCACAATTTTTTTCTCCTGACAAATTCCTCAAACTCCTTAACATCATTTCCAGTAATCTGCAATCCAAGAGGCGAATCTTCCTTGCATGTTTTCATCATTTGTTTTGTCTTTTCATTCTCATGCAAAATCGCATTAACATAAATCATTTCAGTAAACGCAAGAGCTGCGCCCGCCCGTCGGCACAAAAGCCTAAACGGCAAATCAGTCACATCAACCATCGGCGCCAAAACTAAAGAATTCTTCAATTTCAACTTTCCAATTTTAAGAGTTTTCACAACCATAAAACAAAAAGATTTCAATGAATTATAAACCTAAGCAAAACAAACATTTTTTAAATATCTTGCCAGTCAGGTGCGCATGGGATTGCCGAAAATAGAAAGAATCAAAACAGCATTCATTGAAGGGCTAATTGGTTCGGGAGCGTATTCCTTAAGTGACTCAGTCGTGACTGGCGTTTCAGATGATTTCCCTGCAATACTCTACCAAAGAGATGAACCTGTTCCGGTTTTATCTAGAACAACAGCAATATTTTCATTAAGAGATCCCATAGGTTTCATTGACCGCATTTTCATTAACCGAGGGCTGCGTAAAACTGGATTAGCCACTTCAATTTACACTGCAATCGAGCAAGCATTCAGAAGAAACGGAGTTACTGCTCTGGCATTATACGCGCGGAAAAATCCCCAAGCTGAAACAGACCCGCAGGCTTTTTGGAAAAACAGGGGTTTCACCAGAGTAAGCGAATACGATTTTGAAAAATATTTAACATAAATTTTTTCATAATATAAAGAAAAAGATTTCAATGAATTATAGACTTAAGCAAAACACTTCCATTAAAAGTCTGTTCACAAGTCGGTTTGGGATGGTGGTTCATTAATTTTCGGGCGAAGCGCAGCGAGCCACCACAATCAAGACGCCAGCCGCAAGAATTGGCGTCCAATTAATCATCTCATTCAAAGCATATTTCCCGATATAACTCATCAATGAACACTAACATTTATATAGAAAATCAAGTTCTTCAAAAAATGGAAAAGGACATAGACCGAATACCAAAAAATTCTGAAACAGACGTTGTCATACGTATTGATGATTTTGGGGGTAAAAAAGGATTGACAATCCGTGAGTTTGTCAAGTCCGAGCGGTACACCGGATTTACCAAAGCTGGAACAAGAATCTCGGCAGAAAACTTCAAGGCATTCAAGCAGGCAATCAACTCAATAGACGAAAAAGACCTTGAAGCAACAGAACAGGCCACATTAGGTGTCGGAGCGCCTTCCGGACAAAAAGAGGATTCCCCCGCCAAGTCAAAGCCCAAGAAAGAAGACATCCAAGAAGAAGCGTTCTAATCTTATTTACTTTTTCCTTTACTTCTTGCGACAACTCTAACACTCACAGCGTCATGAATTTTCTCTTGTAGCAATTTTTCCAGAAGCGAAGAACTGAACCAGAAAATATCATCATTTCGAAATTTATATTTTCCATCAGCCGTTGCGTCTTCACCGCCCATCTCAAGCCCGAGCCGCGCACCCTCTGACAGCCTCAAGATGTATCTCGGCGGTAATCTAAGCTGGCCAATGACTTCCTTTTTTCCATCTTTGTAAGCAACATCCGCCTGGCAATTCTGAAACTGAAGCAATACGCTATCCTTGCTCTCGTCGTATTCTTCTATCTTTCCAAAACAATCATCTCCAGAATAACGGCAGACGTCATGGTATCTCATTTCTCCCCCTCCAGCAACTTCTCAAGCGCGACTTCCATAACATGCGACTTGCTTCTGAACTTGCTTTTCTTCAGCAATTCATCTAACTCCTTAACCTTTTCTTCTTCAATCGAAATGCTTATTTTTTGTTTCATTATGTTTTAGCTATTCTCCTTATTATTTCTAAAATATCTTGAAAGCTTTTTTTGTTTCATTATGTTTTAGCAATCTCCTTTATTACTTCTAAAATATCTTGAAAGCTTTTTTTGTTTCATCTTAACTAACAAACCCCCCTTTCTGGTTCTCCATTTCCAAACGCGGGTACAAAATAATCCTTAGGTTTCTTATTTCTGTTTTTTCTGTCAGCCAAAGCCTTATAACATGTACGAAAAGTAACTTCAACAGCTTGAGAAGAATCATCAAGAAGATCATAAACTTTAACAAAATATCTAGGCACGCCTAAAGGTCCTCTTCCAATTCCTTCTTTAACTAAGATAAGCCGTCTCCGCATTCCTTCCGCATCTTCATATTCAATCATCTTCTTATTTCCTGCTCCAAAAGAGCATTTCCTACTACTTTTTCATAAACCAGAATTATATAAACCTTTCCTTTTGTTACTATTCCAGAATTACACTATTCTTCGTCCAACTCGTCCAACGCCCCATCTTCGAATACTTCTAGGATGTCGTTCTCATTTTCTTTCTCTTCCTCAACTACTTCTTCTTTTTTTGTCATCTCCGCACTTCAAAATTAGGGTTAATAAACTTTTCCAAGCTCGAAAAGTTATATTCAAAGATTAGTCGAATAAACAAAATAATAACTTTCTGCTCATAAATTTCTCTTGCCCACAAAAACCAAGTCCGGCTGGTTGATTAATAATATTAATATCTGAAAATTGAAGCCATTTTTTAATAAACCAATAAACTTTAAAACCCCCTCCTTGCTCCTCTTTTCATGGAAATCGAAACAAAAATCCGCCAGCCAATCGTAACAGTGGCTGGCCATGTAGACCACGGAAAAACCTCAATCCTTGATTGCTTTAGAGGCAGCTCTGTCCAGGAAGGCGAAGCCGGCGGCATCACCCAGAAAATTTCTTTCACGAAATATCCTTTAACGCAGATAAAACGCGCCTGCCCTTTAATTGAAAAACACAATATCAAATTAGAAATCCCTGGCTTCCTTTTCATCGACACTCCTGGTCACGCCGCATTCACAAATCTTAGAAAACGAGGTGGAAGTCTTGCCGATTTAGCAATTTTAGTCGTCGCCATAAAAGAAGGCATCAAGCCGCAAACAGCCGAAGTCATTCAAATCCTCAAAGCTCACAAAACTCCTTTCCTAATCGCTCTAAACAAAATCGACACAATATCTGGCTGGCACACCCAAAAAGATAAATCGTTAAAAGAATCAATCGAGTCTCAAGCGTTAAATGTCTCACAAGAATTTCAAGAAGCTCTCTTGACATTTCAGGGCGCATTGTCTCAGCACGGTTTCGAATCAGACCTTTATTATGAAGTATCTGACTTTACTAAAAGAATTTCAATAGTTCCTTGTTCGGCAAGAACAAAAGAAGGAATCCCAGAATTACTTTTAACTTTATGCGGTTTATCCCAGAAATTTCTTAAAGAAAGGCTCAAAATTTCAGATGAAGCAAGGGGCGTAATTATTGAAGTAAAAAAAGATAAGTCCATGGAATCGATAGAAGCAATACTTTACGACGGCGAACTCAAAGAAGGTGACGAAATTGCTATTGCGAGTTTCAATGATTTAATCGTCACAAAAATTAGAGCAATCGAAGAAATCGAACCCCTTTCATTCAAATACAAACCAAAAGAAAAAGTTACAGCGGCGACAGGATTGCGTTTGCACTTAACAAACAAAGAAGGAATTCTTTCCGGAATGCCTTTCCAAAAAATCGACAACGATCTCAGCGTTATCGGAGAAAATTTCAAAAAAGAACTTTCTCATGCAATCAGACTAGACAAGAAAGGAATAATTGTAAAAGCAGATTCCTTGGGAAGCTTAGAAGCCCTCTTAACTTTGCTCAAGCAAGAAAACATCCAGGTTGTAAAAGCGAGCATCGGCTCTATAAGAAAGGCAGATTTAATTTCCGCAAAAGCAAACGAAGAAACTAATCCATTGGACGCGATAATTGTAGGATTTAACGTCCAAATCGACGAGGATATCGAGCCAGGCAACATAAAAATCCTAACAAGCGATGTAGTTTACAAATTAATTGAAAACCTCCAGGAATGGAGAAAAAACAAACATGCTCAAATTGAAAAATCTCGTTTGATGGAACTCGCCCAGATTTGTAAACTCGAAATATTGCATCAGCACGTTTTCAGAAATTTAAATCCGGCAATCTTCGGAGTCAAAGTTCTCGCAGGAAAATTAAAAACCGGCCTGCACTTAATAGACGAAAAAGACGAAAAAATCGCAAGAGTAAAATCGTTACAACTCGAAAGAGCATCAGTGAACGAAGCCTCCGAAGGCCAAGAAGTCGCAATTGCCCTTCCAGGAGTTAACTTTGAAAGAAGATTAAAAGAATCTCATTACCTGTATTCAGACATCGGCGAAAGCCAGTTCAAAAAATTCAAAGCAAACAAAGACCTTCTCTCGCAAAGCGAGCTTCGCGCTTTACAGGAACTAGCTGAAATAAAGAGAAAAACCAAAGACAACTGGGGAATTTAACCAGAAAATATATAAATACCCACACATATGTGTGGGTATGGCAACAAAAAATATATCTATAACAGAAGAAGCTTATTTCTTATTATTAAGAAAAAAAATGAGGGAAAATGAAAGTTTTTCAGAGATTATAACTCGTGAATTTAGCAATAAAGAAAAATTGACCAAACTTTTTGGTATGCTTAAAGGCAAAGCTGGAGAAGAATTTGAAGACAACTTAAATAAAATCAGAAAGGCAAGAGAAATTGCCGATAAAAAAAGGGCTATGAGAATAAAAAGCCTCTTAACAGAATAAAATGGCTTGTTTAGATACTTCGTTTTTAGTAGATTTAATCCGAGGAAAAGAGCAAATAAAGACACTTCTTGAAGAACTAATAAAAAGAAAGCAAATAATAACTATCGCTTCTCCTTCGTTAATGGAGCTCATGAGCTCTGCTTCATTAAATCAAAAGAGGGATGAAAAGAAAGAGATTATTGATATTTTATCATCTATGTCTGTTCTTTCTTTAGATGCCGAAAGCGCCATAAAAGCCGGAGAAATCGAGGCGAAACTAATAATCTCTGGAGAGACAATTCCTTCAACCGATATAATGATTGCAGCAATAGCTATGCAAAACAACGAGACTCTTGTGACAAAAAACAAAAAGCATTTTGAGAAAATTCAAGGCCTGAGAATAAGAGACTATTGAAGACAGAGTTAAAGACGGCTGGGGAATGTAAAATATAGACCCTGGCTAAATTTCTAAACATATTTATTTCCCAACCAACATTATCATCACAAGACGGTTTGGCTGCCTCAACAACTGCAAGGAGTTGACTTCGTCAGTGTTGGTTTATTAATTTCTTCTGGGCGGGAGGGTGGGTGCAAACAATTCACAAAAACAGATTTTCAACAAATCCCAACTTTTAAAAACCCCTATCTCCAAATTACTTTACTATGCCACTTAAATTAAACATTTCAGATAAGAAACACGCTTGGAAATTAGAAATTCCTAGCGAAGTCTTGGCAGGCAAATCTGTTGGCGATAAAATACTAGGTAAATTAATCAAGCCGGAACTTGAAGGTTACGAATTAGAAATAACTGGCGGTTCAGACATTTCAGGTTTCCCAATGTCAAAGGACGTTGAAGGCATCGGATTAAAAAAACTCCTTCTCTCAAAAGGCTGGGGCATGTGGTCGAAGCCAAAAGGCCTAAAGAAGAAAAAACCGAGAGCGCGGGGCGGCTTAAGACTAAGAAAGACAGTAAGGGGAAAGACTATCTCCGAAAAGGTAGTCCAGCTTAATATGAAAGTGGTAAAGGCAGGCGCAAAAAAGCTTGAAGAAATTTTCCCAGACCAAAACAAGCCAAAAGAAAAAGCTGAAAAAGAAGTTAAACATGAAAACGCGAGCACCGCAATGTCTCCATCTGAATTCGGCGGAATGCCGAAGGGCGCAACGGGGATCGAATAAATTTTCTTAGCAAACATTCTACTTAGACGGCAAACCAAAACAATCGCCATAATAATCGACATCTGAAAATTGAAACTATCTTCCAATATTCATTATCATCGCAATACTGAGCGAGCAAAGCGAGCCAGATAATTAAAGCTATTTCAGAATTAGAATTGTTTCTATAAGAAGATTTAAGAACAGCTAATTTTCCAGATTGACATGACATCACTGCTAGAGTTAAGAGTAAGAGAACTGGACGACCCGACTAAGCCGATAAAGCAAGTTGCCAGAGAAATCGCTCCGTTAGTCAGACTTTCTAAAGACACTATAATCGGATACGTTCGTGCTGGACGAAATGACCAAAGTCATTATGAAAGACTTCAAAAACAAGCAATCGAAAGAGGAACGACTCTCAGAGAAGCACAAAAAGCAAGCATCGTAAGGAACTATGGCTCTATTTCTTGGTGGCGGCAACTTAATTTAGACAGGTGGGGCATTGAAACCGCAAGCGACTATGAAGATTTCATCGCACGAGAAGATTATGGATTCGAGAGCCATGCGCAACTTATCGCTTTCAAGAAAAGAAAACCAATTCCTGAACTCAAGGGAAAACAAAAAAAGAACGAATGCTGGGGGGACTTTGTCCAACCGATGTCACCAGACGATCTTGACAGATTGCCTGAAGCAAATTCTTTTTCATTTGACGAAGCGCAAAGAACGGTTAATCTGGCACAAGAAATCCTTAGTTCTGTAGAAAGAAAAACAATCAGAAAAAGATACTACGAAAAAAGAGAAAAAACATTGAAAGAAATCGGAGAAGAATTTGGCGTTACAGGAGAAAGAATCAGGCAAATCGAAGCAGCAGCCTTAGCAAAAATGCGCGCCTATATCGAACAAAACGGTCTCGCAGATTATTATCGCTAATTAAATCCTTTTTCTCTCTTCAGCTTCAAGTCGTCTCAAATAATTTCTCCTCGTTCTTTCGAAATAATTGTCTGCAACCATTAACACGCCGCCAACAAGTAGGCACGCACCAGAATAATCCAACCTGTTCTCAACCGCTTCATACAAAGCAGTCAAACCAGCAAACAACATTAAAGTCTCGCAAGTTAAATCGCACCAAGCCCCCATCACAACTCTATTATAAATTTGCCTCGTCTGAGCTTTATCTTTCCCGTCACACCTTCTCTCTTCAAGTCTTGCAATTTTGTTCCAATCAGAACCAACCCGGCCAAGCTCAGGACGTTCAAGAAGTCCCATAACCCTTCAAAAGAACAGGCCTTTTTATTTATTTTGGTTCTCAACCATACCTTTAAAAAACACTTCTTTCTTTCGCATATATGACCGAAAATCATCCCTCCCCAGAATCAGAACTTAAACGATTATTATTAGAGGTGACATCCTCCGCACCCTGAAGGTTTGACTCTGCGGAGTCAAATCTGCCTGCGGGCAGAGTGCGGCTTCCCACGACGGCAAAACATCAGTCTTCCATCACCCAAACAGTTCCATGATGCCTGTCCTGATTTCTCACATAGTTGTTCGCGGCTTCAACTGTGATGAAGCCAAGCGTCGCCCCAAATTTTCCCCTCGCCCAAAGATGT
>Ga0209542_10006978_pt1 | contig 21723 bp, 25 predicted proteins | sample RifCSPhighO2_01_FD_184028 | JGI IMG/M metagenome (GOLD analysis project Ga0209542, IMG submission 184028) | Soil microbial communities from Rifle, Colorado - Rifle CSP2_plank highO2_0.1 (SPAdes) (version 2) | ecosystem: Environmental > Terrestrial > Deep subsurface > Rock core/Sediment ... | reverse complement strand
TTACGGGTTATTGACGTGGGATTATGGCGGATGGAACGAATATAGTAAGATATATGCATAAAGGTTAAATATAATTTAATAAAAAAGCATTTTGATGAGTGATTCTAAATCGGGGTTGGAAAAACTTCTTGTATCCTATGCCACGCTTGATTTCCGGGCCGACAAATGGGGCATGGAACGAATAGTTTATGATGCAATACAAAACCACTTTCCAGAAGATGCCCATGGGACAAAATATTGGATCGTATTCACCCAAGGAGACAAGTATGTTGACTTCCGAGATTATGATCCCACGCAACCGGTAAGTGAAATCTTCTTTTGTGATGATGGTGTCGGATATGGTTATATTTATACTGTTCTCAGGCATAGCAGTAAAAAAGAACGAGAAACACAAACTGGAAAATTCGGTGAAGGCTTAAAGATGATTTCTGCGGCTGCTCTCCGCCACGGCGTCGACATCACTTTCAGTTCACAAAATTGGTCAGCAAGACCAAGAGTAGGCAAAATCCATCTCCAGCGAGAGAATAAGGATTTAGAACTACTCTGCCAGCGAGTAACCTTCTGCGAGACAGAGATAGATGGATCTTATACGTTGTTTCGAAATCCTTCTCCTGAATTAGTAACCCAAGTGCTTTCTTTCAGTCAAAAAAATATTGACTTTCGCTCAGATCTTGAACCGACAGAGATAAAGGGAACCCATCCTAAACACAGAGTTTTTTTACCTCCAAAAGAGTTTCAAGGTGAGCTTTTTGTACGAAGAATAAAATATCCAACTGAAAGACCACTCTATCTTACTTATCAAATCAATGGAGAAATTGCTGATTCCCTGCTTACGCCTGACCGCGATCAAGTGAATAAATATTCTCTGGATAATGCCATCTCCCAAGTTTTAGTCAACCTTAATCAAATAGATCTGATAAAAGGCCTTATCAATGTCAAGACGCCTGGATGTGTAGAAAAATCAATCATTTTTGCTGATGGAGCGCAAGTGCGCTATCCAGCGCTTTGGCAACAAGCGTTCTATGAATTATACGGTCATAAAGCGGTCTTAGAAGAACCGGAAAAAGTAAATGTAAATTTAAATGTGAAAAATCGAGGATATAATGTTGTAGCTGGCATCCCTATTGGCATGAAGACTATTCTCCATGGTTCAGGGGTCAAGAAAGCATCTGAAGTATTGAATTATCGGCCATCCTATGAGTTCCTTCCTGTTGAAGCACTTACAGAAGAGCAGCGTGAAATTTATCAAAAGCACATTGCAGTTAATGAGCTTCTGTTTGGAAATCAGTTCGCGGCGGATTTGCATTTATTTTCCCGCGCCTATGATGCAAATGGAGATGTAAACTGGTTTTTAGGCATTTGTGATTTCAGTGGTGAAAAACCCCAGATTTACATCAGAGCTTCAGTTTTACAAAAGCCACGTGAACACATTAAAAAAGAAACATTAGACCATCTAGAAGCGATGATTGCTAGTGATTCTATTAAAGATCCAGAAAGGTTTCTGAAAGAAGTCGCCTTTCTGTCAACCTATGTGCATGAGGCAATGCATGCTCAAAAAAAGGCAGTTGATGGTGAAGCTGTTTTTGAAGAAGGATTAACTGACGCGGCAGGAATTGCCCTGGCAGTATATTTTAGAAAACAACAGTAAAAATCACAATCTTATTAAACTTCATTTCTTTCCTACTGTATGGGTGCATAGATGAAGTTAACTATAGATACGCAAGTGGACACTCACGATGATATTCGTAAAGTATTACAAGTGCTGACTTCTATTCTAGAGAAAAAAGATTCTCAGGTTTCTGTAGCGAATACTGACACAACTAACTTAATGAGCATGTTTGGGGATCAAAAAGGTACTGTAGAAACTAAAGGAAATGCTCCCGATTTTGGTTCTTTTCTAAACCTAACTTCACAGAAGAAAGAAAATAAAGATGATGAGTCAGGGATTGAGTATTACTAGTCAATTCTCAATATCTAGTTCTCCCAATGAAAGCATCCCATGAGCAAGAAGGATTGCATAAGCATGCGGATCTCCTGTTTCTTCCCACTGGCGTAATATTTCAGCAAGATTAGCAGGAGAATCCGAGAATGGTGAATAGATGTCACTTAGTATTTTAGTCAGATCAGAAAATCGCTGGGCTAACTCAAAAAAAAGTGGCTGCTTTCCCGGAAGAGATGAGCCTACCTGTGTATAAGCAGAAGAGCCGATTCTGACATGATATTCTAATCCGCTTTCTCCCTGGCGCCGAGTAATGCTGCTAGGAAAAAAGCCCACTAAGGTTAAACATCTGTCACCCACATGCATAAGCTTGCGGATTTTTTCTCCTTTATTGGATTCTTGTAAGGAATCACCATAAGCCAGGGTTAGCGGTTTATCATCACTTGCTACAGATAATGGTTTGGTGAAATCCTGAGCGACACTAACTAGGTATATTTTTGTTTCAGGCAATACTTCCACTTGGCGCCTGGTGAGTGCTTCATCAACTATTCGGTGTAAGTACGGGGCCACATTTGATGCTCTTTCGAGGAGATCAGTCATTCTTTCTCTCATAGTAGGAAAATTAGTCCGGTGCCAATAATAATCAAGACCAGGAAAAAGCTGATCACGGTCCAAGCAAATTTTTTTTCACCTAAAAATAAGGTTAAGCCGCCTTTCAAAGCAATGTTTGCTAATACTCCGGTAATGATTCCATTTCTGGCGGTTTCATAACTGATTGATTTTCCAGCTATCTGCGCTAAGGATAAGGTAATGGCATCAGCATCAGCTAAGCCAGATAAGAAACTAACTAAATATACTCCTTGTGATGATAAGTACGCTTCAGCAAGCTTAAGAAATGCTAATACTACCGCGAATATAGCGGCAAACTTAATAGCTGGTTTCAAGGTGAAGGGCGATTTAAGTTCGATTTTTTCGGTAACATTCTTTACTTTTTTCCACATAAGATACGAAAATGTTCCGGTAACCAGCATTAAAATTATCATCGGAAGGAGAAGCTGGATGAATAGAATCCTATTCAAAGCAAACACTTCTAACAATACCCGGCCAAACATCATGCCATTGGCAAGAATAACTCCTAAAGCCAAGGTTTTGTAAAGAGCTGATTGCTGGTTGCTTTTTTCAGTAAAACTTAAAGTAACCGCGGTACTGCTGGCTAAACCACCCAGAAGTCCAGCAAATTGAATTCCTCTTTCACCAAACCATTTCATGAGAATGTATCCCACAAAACTAATGCCTGAAATGAAAACAACCATAAGCCAGGTTAGATAAGGATTAAATAATTGGTGAGGGCCGTAACCTTGGTTAGGCAGGAAAGGAAGGATAACAAAGGCAATCACTGCGAAAAGCAAGGTGCTGCGCATCTCTTCTTTCTTTAAATGCTGGGCAAACTGGTGCAGCATAGTGCGGGAATAGAGTATGATAGTAATAATCACGGTCAGCAGCACCGCTAACTGAATTTCACCAAAGTATGATAGTACCCCAATAAAGAAGGTTAGAAAACCTGCTACTTCAGATGTTGCGCCATGAAATTTTTTATTTCCACTGGAAAGGACAAAGTAAGAGAGAATAATAAGTGCGCCCATTAAAAGAATACCAACTACAAGTATCAATGGGTTTACAATTTCTCCTAAGAAAGCTGACAACGCTCCAAATAACGCAATGAGAGGGAAAGTTCTGATCCCAGCATAATCATGGGCATGCTTTCTATATCTGGCATACTCCCGCTCTAAGCCGATTAGTGCACCTAAAGCTAAAGCCAAAAGAAAATTTCCAACGACAACTAATTCCACCATGATTATCCCTTTTTTGAGAAGAATGGTTTTTGATTTTATATATTTAGTGGTGAAAATTTACTTGTATAAAACTGGAGGCAAGCCTAGTCGCTTTCTGCACCAGTCAGAATAACGACCATAGCCTAATCCTGCTACCGCCGATACCGCTGAACCTATAACTACTGGAACCATTATTCCTTGATCAGCATCCCTTCCGCCATAGAGAATAGGGAGATAAAAGGGCATGGTCGTAACGAATCCAACTGCCAGATCAACAGCCATTTTTTTTCTCTTTGATGCAGTCTTTTCCTTAGTTTCATTGGCATTTTTGCCAAAGCGGCCTCTGAGCCAATTGACAATATAACCGCTTAAAAAACCAGTAACTGCGCCGATACCGCGGGTCCTCTTTACTTCTTCCCAATTCATTCCTGAAAGGCGTTCTGCTCCGGTCATGAATAATCCATAGAATATAACATAGGTAGAACCATCTACTACAAAATAAGGAGCATGATGTTTAATCTTGTTTACTAATCTAGAATCTTGTTTGGAATCTTGATTAGGTTGATTATCTTGAGAGATTAATCCTTCTAGATCCGGTTCCTCATCCATGGAACTAACTTCATAGACGGCAATTTAAGAATATTTCTCCTAAAATGATATAAAGTTTCAAGTTACCGTAATTCTATGGAACAATACTGGGTGCCTAAAAGGTTAGATTTTAAACACCTTCGTCTATGTTTGAGCTGTTATCAAGCTGAAGAACTTTATATACGAGATTGTGGCGGATACGATGCTCAAGGAAGATATAGATTACAGGGTGAGGTTAAAGTTAGAGAAAGGCTTGAGGGTAGAACGCTTGATCTTCATAAAGATAAATCTGGCTTGCATTTGCTTATTGATGCACATAAAATCTTTCATTTTCCTTTAAAAAAAGATTATGATAAAGGATTTTCGCTGGCCTACGAAAGAATAGAAGATACCGATGATGGGGTTGGAAGAATGGTTATGTTAGGCACCGGCATTGATCCTTATGTTCCTACTCTTCCTGAACCAAGACGATCTTTCCTTAGACAATGTTTAGATAATCATCTCATGGAGATTTTTTTTAAAGGGAGAGTTCATCTAAAATTTCATTCATGGTGGCAAGAACCACATTGGAAATACTGGCAGATCGTGAAGGAAAAACCTACAACGTAGCAATTAACAACAGTCTCTTCTGATCCTTGGCATAATGATTTAGGTACTGGATATATTTCTGCAGATTTTTCTTGCGTTCTACGATAGCTAGAGAGTTTTCTGTCGGAGTAATAGGATAGACAGTACCTTTTCCATTTGTAAATGTAACAACTCCGCCCCACTCAGCGTTCCAATTATCTGTTAAATCAATGACGAGGTCAATACCTGGTTTTTCTAGATATTTATCGTTCAAGATCATATAATCCTTCCATGTTAGAAGGTAGGCGGTAAAAGTGATTTCATCAACTTTCTTTTTGGTTACAAAAGAAATAAAGTCACAGAATTCTCTTGAAGTAACTTTAATACTGGAAACCGCATAAGAATGATGAAGTATTACAGCATCCTTTTTGAAATTTAACGATAAAACCTTCTTTTGTAATTCTAGATACAATTCTTTACTAAAAAAATCATTCAGTAATACTGCTGGAAAATCAGAGTGAAGAAATGACTTCCGAATTTTCTGTTTATGTTCTGGTTCTAGGTAATGTGGATTGATTTCGTTGGCTCTACCCATAAAACCACCCGCTTAAGGTTATACGTTGTGTGTCGGTTGTAACTTCTTCGACGGTATGGAAAGATAGTGCTGATACTTCGAAGAACACTAATGTTCCGGCTTTAGGGATGATTCTTTTTGCAATTTTTGTTGGAGTTTTATTTTTTGTTTCGTAAAACCCTAAAGCACCACCATCTTTCTGATCTAAATCATTAAGATAAAGCATGAAGGCTATCTTTCTTCCTATCAGCTGATCATCGTGCGGGAGCAGAAAGTCAGTATCCTGATAAATAGAAGCAAAGAGGTCAATTTTTCCGTTGAGTTTTAGGTTGGTTACATTTTGCATGAAAGTAATTAATTCTGGCGAAGAAGATAAAGCAATGAATTCTTTCAAAACTTGATCATCACTATATAACAAATCCGGAGTTTGAAGAAACTGGAACAAATCGGCTTGTTTTGGAGAGAATTCTTGTTGGTTTAAGGCCTGTAGAAGTTCAATAATTTTTTCTGATTTGATAAAGTTCTTGATTTCCAAATGGGGAAAGGGTTGGTTAGAAGAAAAAGTGGTTTGAAGCTTCTGAATCTTTTCTTCTGAAAGATGTTCTGGATCAATCCAATTATCGAGATTCATGTTTAAGATTTGCCGGCTGTAGATAGTCAAACAAGATATAATCTATCAAGTACGCAGCAACGAAAGTGGCCGAACCCATGGTTACCCAGCGATTATCAGAATACATCGAAGAAGCAGCAATCCCGGCTAAGGCTACTCCATCCCCGACGAGAAGACGCGTAGTCACTCGACAAGCAGTTCTGGTAAGATATTTGAAACTATACCCAGACCGCTTATCCTCATCTTCTATAGTTTGAAAGAATTTGTCAGCTTGTTTGGATTCCTCAAGAATATCCAGTAAGGTTACTCTTCTTGCTATTTCCTTGAGCAGATTGACCATAAGTCTTTCTTTTTCAGAATATATAAAAAAGTATCGTCTGGAATTGATTAGAAGATTTCTTCAAGGTCCTGCAGTCGCAAGCTTTCCGCTACTGCGCTTTCTAAATCCTGGACCATTTCAGAGGCTTTTTGATATCTATCTGCGGGATTGTCTTGGCAGGATTTCTGTATAACATTGAAAACTTTTTCTGGAATTTTTTCATGGGGCGGGATTGGTTCTTTACGTTTTTCGAGATGGAACTGCAGGCTTTCTTCTTCTAGTTTTTCCTGATCAGACTCTAACTCTTTTCTTCTTTCCTTAGGAAACTCATACAAGAGGCTATTAGTTAGTATTTCGTGAATTATCAGCCCTAAGGAATAAATATCAACTAGATGAGTCACCAGATAAGCGTCTCTCAACTTTTCTGGAGCCATATACTCGCGGGTGCCAGCGCCAGACCATGGTTCTAAATCTGGAATTCCATAACATGATCCTAAATCAGTCAACTTTGCGGTTAGGGTTGCTTGTGGAGCAGTATTGGACGAGCTTAACAAGACGTTGCCTGACTTCAGGTCATTGTGTATAATACCGAGAGTATGAAGGTATTCTAAGGCTCGACCGATTTGAACTGTAAGAGGTAAGGCTTCTATTAAGGATAGACCTTTTCTACTCTTGCGATAATCCCATAGGCTTCCTCCTTCAATGTACGGCATTACTAGATATTTTTCTTCAGGAAAAGAGTTTAGGATCGGCACAAAAAGACCATTAACTCCTCTTTCAAAAATCCTAGTAGAAGCGTTGACCTCACGACAGAAGTCATCAGTATACTTACATTGCTTGACCATGACGGATTGGTTGGTTTCTATATCGAATCCAGTGTAGAGGCGGGAATTTGGGGTTTCAATAGGCTTTTCAGTAATAAAGTAATTTGCTGGTAAACCCTTAAGTTTTGGTGCTAATCCCATGATTATTTATTTTAGCCTCTTTTTTATAAAATTACCTATTAAAAAATAATGGAAGACATATCACGGTCTTCCAAACTTTAGTTGAGGAAAAACATATGCGAAACTATCGTCCTCAACCAAAATATAGAGAACTTTGCATAATTCATCTTTTCTTAGCAAAGTTATCTAAGAGACTTTGAAATGATCGTGATTTTACCAAAAAACAAGTAAAAAATCAGCAAAATCCCTATTTTTCAAAGTTCTCTATAAATACTTTTATATAAGAAATTGACCTTTTTAAGGTTTATGGGCTTTCAAAAACTTGCTGATTTGTATGAAGAATTAGAACAAACTTCCTCCGGTAATAAAATGAGGGAAATTCTCGCTGAATTCTTTAAGAAAGTACCAGAAGATGATATTGCAGTTATAGCTTATTTAACCTTAGGACAAATTGCTTCTGAATATAAAGGGGTTGTGTTAGGCATGGCCGAGAAGTCTGCTCTCAAAGCAATCGCTAAAGCTGCCGGTGTAGATGAAATCAAGGTAAAAAAAACTATGCAGGAAGCTGGTGACGCAGGACTGACGGCGGAGAAATTGCTACAGAAAAAACCACTAACACTGGTTCCGGTAGGAAAATTAACGGTCAAAGAATTGTTCGAAAAACTACACAAAATAACAAAAACTATCGGAGTCGGCTCACAAGAAGAGAAGGTAAATATTCTGGTCAATCTTCTGCAAAAAGCATCTCCAAAAGGAGCTAAGTACATCATCAGAATTGCTTTAGGAACATTGCGCATGGGTGCAGGAGATATGACCGTGCTGGATGCACTGGCCATTGCGCATACTGGTGACAAGAAGAATAAGGAAGTACTAGAAAGAGCCTACAATATCTGTCCTGATGTAGGCATCATTGCAGAAACCTTAGCCAAAAAAGGGTTGAAAGGCATTGAAAAAATTGATGTGCATGTTGGCAGGCCTATCAAGATGATGCTGGCGCAGAGAGTAGAGGCGTTAGATGAAGTTCATGAGAAAATTCCCGGTAAGTTAGGGGTAGAAGCAAAGTATGATGGCGAACGCATCCAAGCACATAAAACAAAAGAAGGGAAAATCACTTTATTCTCGCGCAGGATGGACACCATTACAGAACAATATCCAGATGTAGTTCAGTATTTGCAGGAACAGATTTCTGCAAAAGAATTTGTGGTGGAAGGAGAAGTTATAGCTATAGATAAAGAGGGGAAGTCATTACATTTTCAAGTTTTGATGCAGCGCAAAAGAAAAATGGACATAGATGAATACGTCAAAAAAGTACCGGTGCAATTGAAATTGTTTGATCTCCTGTATTATAATGGAAAATCTTTCTTGCATGAATCGTATGAAAAAAGAACTGAGCAACTTACAAAAATAGTCAGCAAAGGAAAGCATCTTACTCTAGCTGATAAAATCGTAACTGATGATGTACAAGAAGTGGAAAAGTTTTTTCAAAAAATGCTCAAGGAGAAACAAGAAGGGGTAATGATTAAGGGCATGGACTCCGAATATCAGGCCGGTACTAGAGGCTGGAATTGGATCAAATGGAAAAAGGAATATCATACTGAAATGACTGATACCTTTGATTTGGTGATCGTAGGAGCTTTTTACGGTAGAGGAAAACGTTCTGGAACCTATGGTGCATTACTTTGTGCTGGTTATAATGACAAGGAAGATACTTTTGAAACGGTAACGAAGTTAGGAACTGGCCTAACCGATGAAATGCTGGCTGAGCTGCCTAAGAAGCTCAAGAAATATCAAGTCGATCATAAACCTGCTAGGGTTGTGGTTAGTGATATAAAGCCGGAAGTATGGTTTGAACCGGCAATAGTAGTTGAAGTCTTAGCTGCGGAAATTACTAAAAGCCCCAGCCATGCTTTAGGATTAGCTTTACGATTTCCTAGATTTGTGAAATTACGTGATGATAAAAAGGCTGAACAAGCTACAACAAGCAAAGAGATTAAGCAGATGTATAAGGAGAAGTGAGAGTTAGAAGCAATTATTGTTTTGGCTGATCTCGCTTTTGCACTTCTTGGAGACTTTTTTCAAACTTATTCATTTGTTCTTCTGTTAAAGTCATTGAGTAGAGGCAGATCGTTCTTCCCCGAGCAAGCACTTCTTGACCATTTTCAGTCACTTTTAGAACATCCTGGGCACCATCACCATTTGCATCAACCGAACAGAGCATCTCCCTTTCCAGAGGATAATAAAGACATAAATCAGGATTGCTGTCTGCATCGCTATGCTCTATTGAAGTTTGCGGTTTTAAAGCTTGATAGCCAAGATAACTCCCGACACTCCCACAAGTTGCCCCGCCCGCTACATAAGCTCCTAAGGCTATTAAAAAACCAATTCTTTTTTCCATGATTTGTAAATTTTCTTTTTCTTTATAATGATTATCTAAATATTGTATAGAGAAAATCCAAGCAAAGCGTTACTAAATATTTTTAAACCTGCTTTCTTTCATTTACAAAAATGAATTATAAAGAACTTGGCCTTAAATGCGGATTAGAAATCCACCAGCAGCTGGAAGGGAAAAAGTTATTCTGCGCCTGTCCGACAGTTATTCGAGATGATGAAGCTGATTTTAGTATCCAGCGAAAATTGCGGGCTGCTGCCGGTGAAGAAGGAAAGGTAGATATAGCAGCAAAGCAGGAGCAGATGAAAAGCAGAACTTTCACCTATCGTGGTTACAACGATACTACTTGTTTGGTAGAAGCTGATTGCGAGCCGCCGCATGCAGTTAATCAGGAAGCGCTTTATACAGCTCTACAATTATGCACATTAGCTGGGACAAACATTTTTCCAATAGTGCAAGTGATGCGAAAGACGATTGTTGATGGTTCAAATACTTCGGGATTCCAACGGACAGCACTACTGGCCAAAGATGGAATTATTAAGACCAGTGTGGGAGAAGTAAGGATATCAAATGTTTCATTAGAAGAAGATTCATGTAAAATTGTGAGTGAAACAGCAGAGGAAAAAGCATATTCTCTGGATAGATTAGGAATACCATTAATTGAGATAGGTACTGCCCCGGATATAACCACGCCTGAGCAATGCCAGGAAGCTGCTAAAAAGCTGGGGATGTTATTACGTTCTCTTCCCGGAGTTAAACGAGGTTTAGGAACGATCAGGCAGGATGTTAACGTTTCCATCAAAGGGGGGGCAAGAATTGAGATTAAAGGCGCGCAGGATTTACGTCAATTGCCATTATTAGTAGAACTGGAAGTGAAACGACAGCAGGAATTGTTGAAAATAAGAGAGGAGTTAAAGAAAGTTACTTTGCCAGCATTACATATTATTGAGGTGAGTTCTTTGTTTGTACATTCTGCAGCAAATGTGATCAAAAATACCTTAGCGAAAAAAGGTAAAATTCTTGGAGTAAAGCTACCTGGTCTCACTGGTTATATCGGCAGAGAAGTGCAGCCTGGCAGACGAATAGGGACAGAATTTTCTGATTGGGCAAAAGTAAGAGCAGGAGTAGGAGGTATATTCCATTCAGATGAACTGCCGCGATATGGTATTTCTGAACAGGAAGTGGTTTCTGTTAAAAAACAGCTTGGTTGTGCGGAAAAAGATGCTTTTGTATTAGTGGCTGATGAAGAAAGAAAAGCAAGACTTGCATTAGAAGCAGTTCATCAACGAGCTCAAGAATTATTGAAAGGAATCCCAGCAGAAGTGCGAAAAGCAAATGCTGATGGCACTACTACCTATTTACGCCCAATACCCGGAGCAGCCAGAATGTATCCGGAAACAGATGTTCCTTTGATTAAACCGGACGTAAAGAATATTGAACTACCTGAAACCTTGGAAGAAAAAATGGAACGATTTCATGTTACTTTAGGCTTAGGGAAGGATTTAGCAGAATTTGCCGCCAAGTCGGATAAAGTTGGCTTATTTGAAGAATTAGTACAGGAGTATCCTGCCATTAAACCTGCCTTTATTGCAGAAACACTTATTTCTACACCCTTGGATATTAAACGGCAATTCCATCATGACCCTGACAAATTAACCGAGGACAATTTTAGGGATCTGTTTAGGTACCTGACTGAGGGCAAGATCCACAAGGATATTGTTTTAGATGTGCTGATTGACATTATTACCGATAAATTTGACATTAAACGCTATGCTACGCTAGGAACGGAAGAGATTCACAAGGAATTGCTGAAGATAGTAGCCGAAAATAAAGGGGCGCCCTTTTCTGCCTTGATGGGATTGGCTATGAAACGACTAGCTGGGAAGGCTTCGGGGCAATTTATCTCTTCTGAGCTACATAAAATAGTGGAAAAAGGGCATTAGGGTTTTGTTGTTACATTAAATAGGCAGCCTATTCATGACTTATTTCCATTATTCTCTTCACACAATCTGAATATGTTGTTAAAAAATGTTTTTGCGTTGTTTATGCTTTCTTGTGCCGGCTCCCGGTTTGCTTGTGGTATTCTCTTATAGGTGAATTTTCCTCGTTTTCCTTTCTCTATTTCAAAGACACGCAGAAGAGTGTCTGCTCTCATCAGCATACTTTGATAAATCCTCAGTAACTCGACATCTACTATTCCCTGATCGACTAGTTTCGAGAATTCCTCAAATATTTTGCGGTGCTCTTCAGGAGCCTGGGTCTTGATGCCTTTCAACAATAAGTATGCTTTAGCTGCATAGAATATAGAATAGTAAGCGTGAGAAATAACTGCGCTATAATAAGTATCTTCCTTCACTCCAAATACCTCGACCTGTATTTTCTGGTCATCACTTATCTTTTGTATCATCATGGAAAGGTTCAATTCATTTTGTGCTCTGATGAGATAAATTTTATATTCGAAATCCATGCTTCATCCCTTCCTTAATTATTTCATAAAATATTCTATGATTATAAATAGCCAAATGTTTTCTCACTATTTGCTTTCCTAGATTTTCTTCCTTGTTAGCAAGCATTTCGAGCATTTCTGCTTTTGGTATAACGTGAATATCCATCTCAAGTGCGCTTTTTAATCCGGCGCTATTTGCCAAACTTTCAATTTTTTTTTTGTGATCTTCGTTTTCGATAAATATTGCGATATCGAGATCGGAATCTTTTTTCTGTTCTCCAACAGCATAAGAGCCAAAAATGGCAATTGAGAAAAAAGGAGTCTCTTCACTTACTTCCTTTTTTAAAATTTCTAAAGAAAATGCAGCAGGCTCTAGAATCCTATAATTATTACACAAGGCAAGATAATAAAATGTTACGTCATTATCAAGATTAAGCGTCAGTATTCCTGACTTCCCTATCTTCTTTTCGATCAAAACCCCTTCTTTTTTTAAGGAATTTATTGCCAAAGCTAAGGCATTGTTCGACTTCTCTTTTGATTCTTTCTTAATCTCTTTTCGAGTGTATTCTGCAAATGGTTTTTTCGCAAACACTTCAAGTATTTTTAATTGTTTTTTAGTAGCCATATAAAACCACTTTATTGGTTCATATAAACCACATTATTGGTTATTTATATATCTTTCGCTTTGCTAACCATAATAAGATTATTGCTACTTCTTAGTAACGAAATATTTATAAAGGCTATTCTTATGTAATGTGTTAGATAACTCAAAGAGGTAAATAAAAATGACCGATAACAAAAATACTGGATGTCTTTATTACGCTGCTTTAGCTGCGTTTGGAACTGCAACTTTCTTAGTTGGAGCAACTGTTGGTTATGGCATTGGAAAATACCCAGATACGGATGAGAAAACGCCTACGTATGAAGCTTCCATAGAATCTCAAAAAGGAGCAGCAATATGTGATTTAGCTATCGCGCCATTAAGAAATGATTTTATAGGGAAATGTACCATAGATAATTTTGAAAGAGGAACCGTTCTCAGACAAATAAGGGAACAAAAAGACCAGATTTTAGAAGACCTAAATTGTCCTGCACGGCGGTGGGAATGTAAACCTAATGAAAAATCTGACCTTGAAAGAGGCGTTCACGTTGAATTTGGATATAAGTAATTCCAAATCTATATAAGTCTCTTCTTTTTTCTTTTCTATAATGAAAAGGTCGTTGCTTTCAATTCTTAGTGCTGCTATTATCTCTTGTGATACGCCCGCTTATATGCCTCCCCCAGAAGATCCTTCGTATGCATTTACATCAGAGCCACAATTGCAGTTAGAAGAGATCGCGGATGATAAAGAAAAAACAGCTGAAACACCTATCTTCACCGAAGAGCTTAATCAAATAAAAAAACTCAGTTATTTTGAAACATTATCACCTGAATACAAAGCGCTGTTAGACACTATCTCTTGGGCAGAGTACACTCTAGAACCATGTATCGAGGGAATTAGCCCATACCAAGTTTTAGTTGCTGGCGAAGTAGTGGAAGACAAGCATAATCGCTACGGTGGTAAGTTCGGGAAATGTCCAGGGAATTATTTTATCGGCTTTGGCGATCATCCCAGAATAAAAGTGAAATGGCATCGCAAAGCTAGAGCTTCGACAGCTGCTGGAAAGTTGCAGTGGATGGAGCGAACTTATGATGGTCTTAGAAGGTTACAAAACTGCGGACCAAATAAAGATGAAGATTGCGGTTTGTTTAAGGATATTACGCCGGACTCACAGGATCAAGCAGGAGTGTATGTTATACAAGTCCAACTAGGAATCACTCAGGAGATGCTGGAAGCTTCTATTCAAGGCGGTGACTTTAAGCATATCTGGAAAAAGTTAGCAAGAACCTGGGCTTCCTTGCCATATTACAACTGGAGAGGCAAAGGAATCGGAAAATATCGACGCCAACGAAATACGCGGTCGTTTGAAAAATTACATGAAAAATATATGGAGAAATACGAATTTTATAAATCACGACCATGAAGAATAAAAAAAGCATGGTTTTTATTTTTAGCGTACTTCTGGTCTTTTTTTTATTGTTACTTTCTTACAAAGCAGTTCTTCTATTTACAAACACCGCTCCGGCACAGGAAAATGTTTTTCATTTTTTAGATGGAAAAGGAGGACTACAATCTGGATTTACGGATTTGGAAATTTCACATTTGGAAGATGTTAAGCAGGTGATGAAGATTGTTGATTATGGATTTTATTTACTGTTGGTAGTTCTGATCAGCATAACTATCTATTACAGAAAAGATAAGACATTTCTGTTGGAGTTATTGAGTTACGCAGGAAAGGTTACAGTGATAGCAATAGTAGTCTTAGGAGTTTTTTCTTTGGTTTTCTTTGAGGCAGTATTTTCTTTATTTCATAGAATCTTTTTTCCTCAAGGAAATTGGATCTTTGCGGCTGATGCTCTTCTTATCCAGACTTTTCCTCTAGAATTTTTTACGGCGATAAGCAGAAATATCTTTGTGGCAACTATGCTTTTAGGAATATTAATGATACTGATAGGTAAGATTCTGAAAGAGAAATAAATCTAAGCAATATTTAAAAGTCGCTGATTAAAAATAGATACATGACACAATCATCCTCTCAGATAGGATTAGGATTAGAAGAGACGGTAAGACTTCTGCTTCATGAACCAGAAGAACAAGCCCTGACTCATGTAGCTCGGCTGCGTGAGATTCTCATGAAAACTGTCGAAAGAGATCTTAGTATAAGAAAGACAGATTTGCCTTCAGGCGAAGCAGTATCTCCATATGTGGCAGCACTTTGCTTAGTTGCAGAAAAAAGAACTCTGGCGTTTCTGAGAGGAAACTATGCCGCAATTTGTCATAGAATTGAGACGATATGTGATCGAGTTGTCTACGTTTTAGACGCTGGGTGCGGACCACTAGGAGCATTGTCATTGCCTCTGGCCACGCAATTTTCCTCTGATCGTGTACGTTTTATTGCCACAGACATACACGAAGAATCAATTTGGCAAATACAAGATACTTTAAAAAAATGTGGTCTCTATAGACATTTTGAAAGATTTATCATCACTGATCTAACCAGCTACAAGCATCATGGAAAACCTTTAGATCTGATAACATCCGAGACGATGGGTGCGGGCTTGCTTGGAGAGCCACAAGCTGCGATCACTGCCAACCTTGCGCCCCAGCTGGAGAGAGGAGGTATTTGGACACCAGAAAGGATTGTGATAAGAGCGTATCTTGCTACAGATGGTGGTTTGGAAAGATATGAATTGGGGGAAGTTATTAACATGACTGCAGCAAATCCTACTGAAAAAGTTTCAGTCGACTTTACCCTACCAATATTGGAAGAGAACACGCATCTTTTCTTAGGAACAAGAATTATTGTTTATGGGAATCATATAATTAATGAAGGCGAATCTTCTATTACTGTACCTCTCAAAGTACCTAATGGCGCGATTAGTTCTAGTGGTAATAAGTTGTATTTAGAGTATAAGCCTGGCTGCAGCAAGAATGATATTGTAGTGCTAACTCAACATCAATCATGATTTATCTCTTGAACGCGAAAATCTATGTTCTCAAGGAATACTTTTTATACTTCTAGGGTATTACCATATCCATGTACATGGTAACCGGAATTAGGGCTTGGATTACTGTTCTTGTTATGATTATATTTGCAATCATAATCCTAGTATTGGTATTTAATCTGTTCTTATTTTTGCTTCCAGCAATTTTAATTATCGTGGTGTTAGGATATCTTTTCAAAACTTTAAATCAACTTAAAAATGAAGTCAAACGAAAATGAAACCGATAAAATTAGAAATGTTGAGGTTACATTTTAATCGGTGTTAAAATGAAACCGCTAATTTTATTGAATTTTAAAACCTATCCGGAAACAACGGGAAAAAAAGCGCTTCTTTTAGCAAAAAGACTAGAGAAAGTTAAAACAAAAAAATATCAGATAGTTATTGCACCTTCTTTGCCGACGTTGGAAGAAGTTGTTGCCGGAACTTCTTTGATGGTGTACTCTCAACATACTGATCTAGCTGGTTTGGGACCATTTACAGGAAAAGTTTCTGCCCAGGAATTGAAGGAAATTGGTGTAAAGGGAACGCTTCTGAATCACTCTGAGCGAAAAATTCCTTTTTCTATACTCAGGAAGATCGTGAAGGATTGTAAACGAAATAAATTAGTGGTAGTGATTTGTGCTTCGTCTTTAACGGAGGCACATAAAGTTGCACAACTTGCTCCAGATTATCTTGCCTACGAGCCGCCAGAATTGATTGGAGGAAATGTTTCAGTTACCAAAGCAAGACCAGAAATTATTGCTAAGGCAGTTGAACTGGTTAGGAAAATAAGTCCCAGAACAAGAGTATTGTGCGGTGCAGGAGTCCAGTCAAGAGAAGATATTATAAAAGCATTACGGCTGGGAACAAAAGGCGTTTTGATCGGTCATGCTGTTCCTAAAGCGAAGGATCCAGCAAAGTTTTTGAAGGGATTGTTGGGATAAGTTTTTATAACCACAGAATTAGGTTATCTTTTTAATGCGTATCAAACATTTATTGCAAGCTCAAGATCTAGACAAAGATGCAATTCTTGCTCTTTTTCAAAAAGCTGAAGAATTAAGAACAGCTCATGATAAACCATTACAGGGAAGGATTCTCGCAACTCTTTTTTATGAGCCTAGCACAAGGACTAGGCTAAGTTTTGAATCAGCTATGCTTAAATTAGGTGGAAATGTTATCAGTACAGAAAATGCCAGAGAATTTTCTTCGGCAGTAAAAGGCGAATCTTTAGATGATACCATTAGAATTGTTTCTTCATATGCTGATATCATTGTGCTCAGACATTTTGAAGAGGGAGCAGCAAAGATAGCTGCTTCAGTAAGTTCTGTACCTATCATAAATGGTGGCGATGGTCCAGGACAGCATCCAACACAAGCCTTACTAGATCTTTACACCATCTGGAGGGAATTGGGAAGAATAAACAATTTAATAATTGCTCTGGTTGGAGACTTGAGACAGGGAAGAACGGTTAGATCGTTATGTTATTTGTTAGGAAAGTTCAAAAACATAAAAATCATCTTTATAGCACCAGGGCAGCTTTCGATTAAGGAAGATATTAAAGAATATTTGGAACGGCATAATATAGAGTTTGAAGAGCGGGAAGAACTAGACAAATATCTGCCCCAAATAGATATTCTATACATGACCAGGATTCAAAAAGAACGAATGTCTGAGGAGGAGTATACAGCAGCTAAAGGAAAGTTTAACATCACAGAAGAAAACCTAGCCTTGATGAAAGAAAGTGCACGTCTGTTACACCCACTACCGCACGTAGAAGAGATTAAATTAACAGTAGAGATGGAAAAAAAAGATAAACGAGTCGCCTACTTTCGACAAGCAGAAAATGGAGTATATCTACGAATGGCCCTGTTGTTGGAATTACTAAATAAAAAATAGGGTCAAATCACATTCACCACAAAGGTCTGCGGATTACCATATACTGCAGTATCGACAACAACTATTGCTACAAAAATATATTGCCCCTTAACTGCACTCCTAGGTACCTGCACTAACAAGGCTTCCTTATGATTGTCATTGCTGTTGATGGAAAGTGCACCACTATCATAAAAAACCCAACTTTGAATTTGCTGCAGATCAACCTGATTAGTGATATCTTGTTCGGCTTCATCAACAACCTTGTTAATGGCAATCTGAATGTAAAAATGTTTAGTAACATCTAGGGTATTTAAAATTCCCAAACCAAAGACGTGGCTGTCACCTCTCCCAATAGTGGCAACATGAAGGGGTAGGGCGACCTTTTTTCCCTGACTGACTAAGAGGCGTTCTAATTCGTCTTGCGTTTTTTGATCGAGTTGTCCTTTTATTTCTTCCGCGCCAGAAATAAATTGGTAGATTAAGGTAATTCCTCCAGCAAGAATTACTAAAGAGATGATAATGATGACTAAAGTTTCAACAGATAGACCAATAGATCCCCTGGTATTGCTATTATAGTGCCTCTTTTTCATGCTATAGGTACGAGGAAAATAGTCTTTATAAATTTGTTCCTTGCAAAACTTTCACATGTCCTTAGAAAAGAAAGTAAGGCTGGGCTTACTTATTTTTGCAAGTAATGCCGGATGCACCGAAGAAAATTATTCCATCACTTTAGGAGGAGTAAAGGTTTCTGAAGCATTTACGAATAGTGATGGAGAAGCAACTCTTGTAGAAACAATCCTTGCTCCCGGCCAGGAGGAGAAAGAAGTTGTGGTTGAAGTTACAGCATTTGACAAGCCAGTTGAAAATGCTTCGGTGCTTTATTTTGATAATGTGTTTTCAGAAGGTTATTTTATCTCCCGCGAAGGACATGCACCACAGCTGTATATCGCTCTCCACAATAGCGACCATACCTACTCTTTAACTCCTGCACCTTTGCAAATCTTACATGGTAGTTTTCAGAAAGAACAATCAAAACCTGGAGCAGAGACATTTCTTTCTTGGGCAGAAGCAAATTGGGATTATACTGGATGTTTAAACAGAGAGAATATGCGTACGCTGATAAAACCGGGAGCATTTCTCATTAAGGCATTTGGAATCATAGAAACAGTTGGAATTGCTGAGGATGATTTTGATGAAGGAATCGCTTATATTGAAGAAAAACTTCCCCCGGGAGCAGTTGCAAATATGTATGTGTTTATCTCAGCTAACTATGAGTTTCAAACGCCGACTACCACGCTTGCAGCTCTGGATATTAATTTTGATGGAAAATGTGCTGACGAAAATATAGGAAATAGTCAAGGGGGGAATGATAGTGGTAGCGGAAGTACAGGAAGTGGTGGGAATGATAATAATGAACAAAACAGCAGTGATTGTCCAGGATTGCTTTTTTGTGACGAATTTGATGGAACCGCATTAGATACAATCAAATGGTATGCTAATAAAGATGCCGGTATAACGGTCAATAATGGTTGGGTTTCTCTGCCTAATGGATCATCAATTACCACCCCTAAGAATTATCTAAATTCCTGTGCAGATAAAAGTGTGAAATTGTATGGCATTGTTGATGGTGGTGGAATCACTCTAGGTGATGGGATCAACTTGTACTTAGTTGATGATGTCGGAGAACTTACTTGCGGCAACGAAACAGCAATACTGCGCGGTATAGATGGTGGCTTAGAAAATTATATCTCTTTTTACAAACTCCCGGGAACACTTTCTGTGTCTGTAAATGGAACGGTAGCCAGCCTCCCTTGCAATCGGGAGGTTAGTTTGTTGCAGTTAACTTCAGGATTTGATGATTTAGTTAAGCTAGATTATGTAGAAGTGAAGTGTGAATAGAAAAATTTAGAATAATATCTCAGAATTTTATGCTGTAAAATGAACAAATAAATCTTTGGCGGAGGCGGTTACTTTCTGATATTGTTCTTCTAAGGCCGGTTTTCCTTCTTTGATCATTCTTAAAAACCCCTCCAGGCGTTCAAGCGATTCGAGACGTACTTCTCCTATTCCAGTGGAATGAAAAGGAGAAGAGCGATCAAAATGGGTTAAGCGGTCTCCAATATTAGTGGGAAGTATTGAGACTAAACCAAATCCTTTTCCTTGAGCATAGGTCTTAGCAGTCTCAATATAAGCACCTATTACACCAAAATAATCTCGAGTTTGTTGTAGATCATTATACGTAGCGACATTCGCCTTACTACAATCCCAATACCTAAAGCCGATGGAAAACAGCCCGTATCCTATGCCGCCATGATGGCCTATAACAAACTTTTTCCTATCGTGCTCTAAACCTGCCTGAGGAAGAGCTTGCTCTAGATAAGAAGAGATCAAGTTAGGATCATTAAAATCATAGTGGAAAGACATAAAAATCAAAAATAGGTCATCCCGAGAGCTGTTTATAAAAATTATGAAAGAGGAGAATAAGGAAAAGAAAAAACTACTTTCTCACAATTTCATATTCTCTGATAATAATGACTAAGAATATGAGCAGCAAGACCGCGCCAGCAAGGAGATGCCAGATGCCTTCTAAGATGCTTTCTGAAGTCAAAGAAAGGTACATTCCCCAGCCCATCACAATAAAACCTAACCACAGGAATTTGTCTAAGACGAGCTTCATGATTTCAAATTCTTGTGCTTCAGATAAATGTCTCTTTCCGTTGGATGATTGTTTTGCCATCGTATATACCTCGTTATGCCACCCGTACAAAGAAGCTTCTGGTGTCATATAGTTCACATTCTGTTCCCGGCTCAAGGGTAGGAGCTGGACAGGAATAAACATCAACTTTATAGAGATAATTTCCAGCCGCACCGCTTTTAGCTGAAATAGTTATAGGAAGTACATCGCCTGCTGTCGGAGATAACCTCTTACCTACTTCATCACTGTAAAAAAAAATAATTTCTTCTTTTGAAGCTTCAGAATCGGCCGGTGATCCATCCGGGTTCTGTTTCTTCACAAAATTTATTTTAATGCCGAATACTTTTTCGCTTAATCCAGTATTAACAATACCCACATTTTCAATAACCTGGCTTCCCCTTTCTAGGGTAATCTGTGAAGTGACTGACACTTTTTTCCCAGAAACACGCATGTCTTCAAGGATCTGTTCTTTAATCTTAGATTGAACTTCAGAAGCAGTCTTTTGCAAACCACCTAGCTGCGATTTTACAAAGCCTAGGCCTAAACCAAGAACAGTAAAAGCAATGACCACAATAACTATAGCTTGAATGGAAAGTTCTAGAGAACCTTTCTTATTAAATCTCATCCGCTACACCTCTTTTTTTAACGCTTTTGCATTTAATAAAGGTAAAAAGGACTTGTTCCTTTGCTTACCTCTTTTTGAAACATCTTTTTTGAATACTTAGGTTACAATCAAATCTTTCAGGTATTTAAAGCTTGTGGAAGTCATGAACCGTTCGCTCTTGGTTTTTCTTTTTCTTTTCTTTAGGGAACAAAAATGATCGCGCTATGAGGAGCAAGATGGTTACTATGAGCAAACTAGTGATGATTAAATCTTTTCGCTGAAGGTTATTCTTCAGGATTATTTTTAGCGGTAATTCTTTTCTAAAGATCTTTTCTTGATCATCATGTCCTTCCAAAATGAGATATCCTGAGACTATGGGGTCTGCTTTAAACGAACTGATCACATGACTCGTGGCGGAAAATAAATCAGTCTCAGATACTTCTTTTCTAATAAGTATAAAATTAGTTTTATTGCCTGGTGAAAGAGAAAGTGAGTCCAGCACGGAAAGGTCTACCATCGGCTGTAATTCAGCACTTAATTCTAATTTTAATTCTGTAATTTTACAAGTTCCTTTATTGGTAATCTCTCCTTGATAAGGTTCATCTTGCTTCATTACTACTTCATCTGGAAGGGTCATTTCAATCACATAATCGCAAGAAGGTTCAGTGATAGGCGAGGAAAAGTGAGTCGGGGGATTTTGACTTTGTGTTGACAATACCGTTTGACTGACTGCAATGGTTGGAGTTTTAGGGCTA
>Ga0209542_10006977_pt1 | contig 21724 bp, 20 predicted proteins | sample RifCSPhighO2_01_FD_184028 | JGI IMG/M metagenome (GOLD analysis project Ga0209542, IMG submission 184028) | Soil microbial communities from Rifle, Colorado - Rifle CSP2_plank highO2_0.1 (SPAdes) (version 2) | ecosystem: Environmental > Terrestrial > Deep subsurface > Rock core/Sediment ... | reverse complement strand
CCGTATGAGCCGATAGACAAGGCCGCCTACGATCGGCTGGCGCAAAACTTCCCCCAAATCGACTACTCCAAGCTCTATATTTACGAAAAAACCGATGAGACCGAACAGGCGAAGGAATTGGCTTGTGCCGGGGGGACGTGTGAAATCGTGTAGGCGAAACCGCAAAATGCCGCCGTCTGCGTTGTTGCGGAGCCTCTGCGTCGCACTCATCGTATGATTACATACGCCTCGTGCGACGCATTCTCCGCGCCGAGCATCCAGCAGCATTTTGCGACTTCGCAAAAAGAAAGCCGCCCGGCGAGACGCAGTGCTCGCCGGGGGTGCGCTCCGGGCTTTTTGGGGGATCTTACACCGTGAAGCTGAGTACCCCAAACACAACCATTACTATTACAAGGACGATGCCATTTTCTCGTTCACCTTTCCCAAAGGTGTAGATTGCGAACAAAAGACACAGCATAGCGAATACAAAGAAGAACATTCTCATCGACCCTCTCCTTGTCGGGCTGAGGTTGAAAATCAGTTAGCATTCTGCCACGCTTGATTTAGTGAGTCAATTTGATACCATGGATGCCTGCGCAAGGCAGCCGCTCTTACGAAAGTAGGGGAGGAAAGTCCGGACACAGCCACGTCAAACGTGGAGCAGGGTAGCGGGTAACGCCCGCACATCGCGAGATGAGAGGTGCGAACAGAGACGGTTTTTCGTGAGAACGAAAAACCGCCCCGCAAAGCCGTAAGGTGGCGTGGGGCGAGCTTGGGCAATAAGGTTGGAGAGTCCCACTTCGTTCGCTTACAGCGAACTTCGCGGGACACCTCTCGCCAAAGGCTCGAGGTGCAACGGCAAAATCCTTACCTCTGTGCAAGGCCGTACTCTGGATTGCTTGAGGCTGGATAGCTGGATGCTGGAAGTTTCTTCTTTTCCAGTTTCTAGTCTCCAGTCTCCAGCACTCTAGTTTGAGCCGCTTGAGGTGAATGGCAACATTCATCCCAGATATATGGCTGCTATTATCGCGCCGTAGCTTTAGCGGAGGCGGACCCGCCTTCGCCAAGGCTTCGGCGTGGTAAAACAGAATCCGGCTTATCAGTGCAGCACGGCCCCGCTTCGTCGGGGCCGTGTCTTTATGGTATGATGGCGCCGATGGAAGTTCGTGCGATAGCCGACAGTATTGCGCGATGGGCGCTTGTCGCGTTGATCGCGCTCATGCCGCTTTTTGTTATTCCCGCTTCGTGGGCAACGGTCATTCAGAGCAAACTCCTCCTCGCTGCCATTCTCGTGGCGATCGCCATTGTGTTCTATTGCATCGCGCGCATCGCACAAGGCGTTTTTCTCATACCGCGCGACGCAATCCTCTACGCGGCGCTGCTTTTGCCGGTTGCGTACTTCGTCTCCGCATTTGTTTCGGGAAGCGCCGCTGATTCATATGCATCGGGCCTCGGCCTGCAAGATACGGTAGCCTCAATAACGATTTTATGTGCCACCCTCGCCCTCGCTGCCATCCTTTTTGCCGGCGGCATGCGCACCGTCCTCTTTGTTTTTCTCGCATTCTTAGGCGGTTGCTCACTTGTCATTCTCTTCCAGGCTGCACGACTCTTTGCGCCACTATGGTTGACGCTCGGAGGCGCCGTATCGGGGAGCGCGTCATCGATTTTTGGCGCGTGGCACGATCTCGGCGTTCTTGCCGCACTCCTCATCTTTTTTGCGATCGCATTTTTTGACTCCCCATTTTTGGGGAGACGAATAAGCAGAATCGCGCTGCCGATCATCGGCCTTCTTTCGTATGTGCTCACCTTCGTCATCGCCCTCCCTGATATATGGTACGGGCTCGCCGCACTTCTCCTCCTCTTCGCACTCTACGCGGGATATATGACAGGTCATGGAGATGCGCTCTCGCGCAGAACGTCGGCGCGTCAGGCTGTCGCCGCATTTATCGTCGGCATCCTCTCTCTCATCGCTGGCTTTGCTGGCCATTATGTCTACACCTATTTGCCGCAGCCTCTTCAGATTACGCAGACGGAAGTGCGTCCGTCGTGGCAGGGCACGTTTGTCGTTGGTGAAAAAGTATTTGTAGACAATGGATCGCTTTTTGGCACCGGACCCAACACGTTTCAGAATGCATGGGGCAAGTGGAAACCACCCGGCGTCAACGAGACCGTCTTTTGGAGCACGGATTTCAATCAGGGCGTCGGCTTTGTGCCCACGTCGTTTGTCACAGCTGGTGTACTCGGTATTCTCGCGTGGCTCGCGCTACTCCTTTCGGTCATCTTCCACCTCGTGCGCTTCGTACGGAATCATGATCAGCACGATCGATCACTCCATGCGAGCCTCCTGGGAGGCATCCTCTTTCTTCTTGGATTCCATATCGTGTACACGCCGACGCTCGCCGTATCGCTTATCCTCTTTTTCCTCCTTGGCCTCGCGGTGGCGATCACAACCCTCGACCGCCAGCATACCTTTGTGCTGCCGCTCTCATTCCGTTCAATTGGAGGCTTGCTTTCGCTCGTGCTCGTCCTTCTCTTGGGTGCGTCGGTTGTGCTTGCCTCTGCTCTCGCAGTGCGCGCGGCTTCTTCGGATATCATCATCCAAAAAGCGGCGGCCGACTACCAAGCGACGGCCGATGTAGCGCGCGCGCTCACGTCGGTGCAGACAGCGCTCGTCATGAATCCCGACAACGATCGCGCGCATCGCGCGGCAGTTGAACTTGGGCTCTTGCAGCTCCAAAAACTCATCAGTGCCGGCAATAATGCCGATGCCGAAGCGCTCAAGGAAACGCTTTCTGCGACGATTGCAAGCGGGCTCTCTGCCGTGTCCATCGATTCTGCCGATTACCAAAACTGGCTCTCGCTTGCCGGCGCCTATCAAAATCTCGCGAACGTCGGGGTCGAGGGCGCGTATGAAAACGCAATCGCCGCGTATGAAAAGGCGGCAGCGGCCAATCCCACCAACCCGCTACCCTTGATCGGCGCCGGGCAGGTGGCGCTCGCGCAGGGTAAAGTGGCAGCAAGCGTCGACTACCTCAACGCGGCGATTCTCCTTAAAACCAATCTGGCCGTCGCATACTTTTTGAGATCGCAAGCCGAGGGGCAGCTCAACAATTTTCCCTCTGCGATTGAGGACGCGAAAATTGCGGCCTCGCTCGCACGAGAAGATCCGCTCGCGTGGTACAATCTCGGCGTCATTTTGTACGCATCGGGCGATTACAGAGCAGCCGCGCAAGCGCTTTCACAGGCCGTTTCACTTAGCAATGATTATTCAAACGCGCTGTTCGTACTCGCGCTTGCATTCAATCAACAAGGCGATCATGCGCGGGCGATAGCCGCAATGCAGCGCGTCGTCGAATTGAATCCAAACAACGACACGGCATCCTCCACGCTCGCGAGCCTCTTGGCCGAGTCCTCACAAAACACAAATGCGCGATGATTGCGAATTCCACGGGCGACGTAGGGCGAGAGAAACGCGAAGCCGAGCTTCGCGTTTCCGAGCCGAGGAGCCCGAAAACCTTCGGGTTTACTGCAAAGACGTTTCGCGCGATAGCATTTGAAATCCGCGGGCTGCAGCGCGCGGCCTACATTCTCGCGCTTTTCGCGCTCCTCTCGTCGCTCCTCGCGCTCCTGCGCGACAGAATTTTCGCGCACACCTTCGGCGCGGGAGCGACGCTCGACCTCTACAACGCGGCGTTTAGCATTCCCGATATTATTTTCGTGATGATGGGCGCGCTCGTATCTATCTATGTGCTCATTCCAGAGCTCAGTCGCCGCGGCAGCGCGGGGCAGTATGATTTTATTGATACAATCGTTGCGGGATTTTCTCTGATCGCGATCGTCGCGTGCAGCATCGCTTTTCTGCTCGCGCCGTTTTTGCTCCAACTCATGTTTCCTACATTTGTCGAGGGGGGGCTCCTGCCAGCGCTCACGAGCCTCACGCGCATCATGCTTCTGCAGCCGATTCTTCTCGGTTTTTCCAATATTCTCGCCGCAATCACGCAATCACGGCATCGCTATATTCTCTACGCACTCTCGTTCCCACTCTATCAGCTTGGCATCATTGGAGGCGCGCTCGTGCTGTATCCTCTTTTTGGGATTCTAGGGCTTGCATGGGGGGTCGTGGGCGGCGCATGTCTTCAGGTCGGCATTCAGTTGCCCGCGATTATTGCCGACGGCTTTTTCCGGCGATTGCCGCGCCTGAGGGACGTGAGCGTTTTGTTTTCGACCGTTTCAATCTCCGTTCCCCGCGCGCTTGCGCTTTTGATGAGTCAGGTTGCCTTTATCGGCCTGAAGGCACTCGCTGGTCACCTCGCCGTGGGGTCGATCGCGATTTTCGTCTTTGCATACAATTTGCAGGGCGTGCCGCTTTCAATCATCGGGCTCTCATATTCAGTCGCGGCATTTCCCGTCTTGGCGGCGGCGCTTGCCAAGGGGGAGCGAGGGCACTTTATCGAATATGTTGCCACCACCGCGCGCTACGTCGCGTTCTGGTCGTTTCCGGCGATGGCGCTCATTATCGTCCTGCGCGCGCATATCGTGCGCGTTGTTTTGGGATCAGGCGCGTTTAATTGGACCGACACACGCCTCACCGCCGCAGCGTTCGCGCTCTTCGCTGTTTCGCTCGTCGCGCAGAGTCTCACGCTCCTCATCGTGCGCGCGTATTATGCTTCTGGCCGCACCTTTGTGCCGTTTTTCGTATCCACAGTGACGGCGCTCCTAACGATCACGATCGGCGCCGTATCGGTGGGAGCCCTCGATATCGACATGGTGCGCATGTTTATGGAAGACATGTTGCGCGTTGCAGATGTGCCGGGCGTCAACGTTCTCGGGCTTGCATTTGCATACGCGCTCGGCGCTATTCTCGGCGCGGTTATACTGATAGGTCATTTTGAATACCGCTACAGAGGATTTTTGCGGAAAATCGGAAACGGATTTCTGCAAGCGGCCGTTGCGGCGCTCGCTGCGGGCCTCGGCGCATACACGATGCTGCACATCGTCGGGCCCATTACGCTTTCCTCAACGCTCCTCACCGTCTTTACGCGCGGCACCATGGGCGGAGTCGCGGGTATCGTGTGCGCCGGAATCGCGTATGCGATCCTCAGAAACAGGGAGTTTTTGGAAATTGTCACGATGCTCAAAACGCGCCTCCCGCTCTTTGGCAAACGTACACCCGCGCTCGAGCCGACAACCGCCGCCGCCGCCGAAGAGCAGATCGCGCCGTAATGGACCAATTATTCACTACACCATGGGCGTATCATACCATTGACGACATCAATAGAACTGCCTCCAGAAATGCTACAGTCAGCCATCATGTCACAAAAAATCAGAAACTTTTCAATCATTGCGCATGTCGACCATGGTAAATCTACTTTGGCCAACCGCTATTGCTTGCATATTTCGGGGCAATTTGTACAATACGTACACTATGAAAGTATTGACGACAACACAAGCACGCGCTCGTATTAAGTCGATTGTGGATCGCGCCAAATATCGCGGGGAAGCTTTTGCTATTGGACGACGGCATTCAATAGATGCCGTAGTAATCGGATTTCCCGAAGCCTACAACAAAGACGTCGATGACATCACGAACGTTAACGCATATTCTAGGAGCTTCGATTTTCTAGCATACGAGCCGGATCTCTATTCACCCTCCGACGTGAAGCGCACACATGCGTAAGGGCGCAGTCGTCCTCGTGCCGTTTCCATTCACCGATCTCTCGGGTGCGAAAGTCCGGCCGGCGCTCGTTTTGGCGCTGTCGCGCGGCGAGGATTGCACGCTTGCCTTCGTCTCGTCTGTCCAAAAAAGGCGTGGCGCGTATGATATGGTCGTCAAATGTTCGCGCATGAATGGTTTGAAGGCCGACTCGGTCATCAAGCTCGATAAGATCGCGACGCTCCAGCGCTCGCTCGTGCTTGGATCTATCGGCGGGCTTGAGGCGAACTATATGGCGCAGGTCGACACGAAACTCAAAACTTTTTTTCGCTTATGAACATTCGAAACTTCAGCATTGTCGCCCACGTGGATCATGGCAAGTCCACGCTCGCCGACCGCCTGCTTGAGCTCACCGGTACCATCGAGCCCAGACGCATGCAGGAGCAGGTGCTCGATACAATGGATCTTGAGCGCGAGCGCGGCATCACGATCAAAATGGCGCCTGTTCGAATGGCGTGGAAAAATGGCGCCGACGAGTGCGTATTGAACCTGATCGATACGCCTGGTCACGTGGACTTCTCGTACGAAGTGTCGCGCGCACTGACCGCTGTTGAAGGAGTCGTACTTTTAGTTGACTCGACTCAAGGGGTCGAAGCACAGACTCTTTCCGTGCTTGCGTCAGCGCGCGAAGCCGGGCTTGCGATTATCCCAGCGGTATCAAAAATCGATGCGCCACGTTCGCGCGCAGATGAAGTTGCCGCCGAACTCGCCCTCCTTTTGCACGTGAGCGAAAGCACTGTCTTACAAGTGTCGGGTAAAACCGGTGCAGGAGTCGAAGAGCTGCTCAACGCAATTATCGAACGCATACCACCGCCGGATCTGCGTCAATCCGCGGTAAGTCTGCGTGAATCTGCGAATGCGCCCCGCGCATTGATATTCGATTTTGGCTACTCCGAGCATCGCGGCATCATCGTCTACTTGCGCGTATTCGGCGGATCATTTTCAAAAGGAGACCGGCTGCGATTCGTCGCAGCACATGCAGATTTTATAGCGCTCGAAGTTGGAGTACTCACGCCCGGCGAGACACCGCAAGAATCACTCTCGGAAGGAGAAATCGGCTACATCGTGACGGGCATCAAAAAGCCGGGTATCGCACACGTCGGCGATACGATCACATCCGTCAAAAATCCGAGTCGTCCGATGCACGGCTACCAAGCGCCGACCCCCGTTATATGGGCATCGGTGTATCCCGAATCGCAGGATGATCTTTTGATACTTCGTCAGTCGCTCGAAAAATTGCGGCTCTCTGATTCATCGCTCTCGTACGAAGAAGAATCTTCGGGCGTGATGGGTAGGGGATTTCGCTGCGGATTCTTAGGCATGCTCCACCTCGAAATCATCATCGAGCGCCTGCGGCGCGAATTTAATCTTGCGCTCGTGGTCACGCAGCCCACGACCGTGTATGAGATTATCAAGACAGATGGCTCTGTTGAAAACATCTACGCACCGTCGCGCTTTCCCGATGACGGTACCGCCAAAGAAGTAAGGGAAATGTGGGCAAAGATCGCGATCATTGCGCCGCCGGAATACGTCGGCGCTTGCACTCAGCTCCTCTACGATCATGAGGCAATTACGGGCGACACGAAGACATTACCCGACGGCAAGCTCGAAGTGTTTGCCGAAATACCGCTTCGCGAATTGATGCGCGGATTTTTTGATCGCCTGAAGAGTGTTTCCTCCGGCTATGCATCGCTCTCGTATGAGCTCATCGGTATGCGTACTGCCGATGTGATCCGGCTTGATATTCTCGTCGCCGAAGAGCCGGTACCTGCTTTCGCGCGCATCGTAAGTCGTCGCCGGCAGCAGACAGAGGCCGAAAGTTTGGTAGAAAAATTGGAAACGCTTTTGCCGAAGCAAATGTTTGAACTGAAAATCCAGGCAAAAGTGGGCGGCCGCATCATCGCCTCACGCCGGAAGAGCGCGATGAGGAAAGACGTTACGGGCTATCTCTACGGCGGCGACATCACGCGAAAGATGAAGCTCTTGGAAAAACAAAAACGCGGCAAGAAAAAGATGCTTGCCCGCGGCAAGGTGGACATTCCTCATGAAGTGTTTCTCAAGGTCGTGAAGGGCGGAGAGGAGTGATTCCTCACGGGCCGATCATTGCAACCAAGCCTGGCGCGAAGAAGAGCACCATACTAATGATGATGAGAATGGCGAGGCCGCCCCAGATCCACTGCATCACCTTTTTTGTACGCTTATGAAACAAAAAGCTCATGCAGGTGAAGTATAAATGATGCTGGGTAAAAACGAAAGCGGATGCGGGGTATTATGTATGCATGACAGCTTGGCGGGGAAGAAGTGATCCTTTGCGCCTCATGGGAAGGCGGCTTATTCTCGTGGCGCTCGCCACCCTCGTTATCTTTGTTTCTGGGGCGGCGTGGAATATATATCGCAAGGACAAGGAAGCAGCGCAGCTGCGCGAGCAAGCGGAAACGCAGTTGGCCGATCTCGAGGAACGCCAAGCGCGGCTCACAGAAGATTATGAAAAACTGAAGACAGAGCGCGGTCTCGAAGCGGCGCTGCGCGAGCAGTATGCCGTGGGGGCAGCGGGCGAGGAGCTCATCATTATTGTCGAGCCCGAAAGGCCAGAGCCCGTACAGGCTACGTCGAGTGTTTTGCAGTGGATTAAGGACGTGTTTTCGCACTGGTAGATGTACACATATAGAATTTTTGTCTGAGCCGGGAGCGAGGTACACTGGAGTCATACAAACAATAGACAAACAACACCATGGCATTATGTGCAGGCACAGGCGTTAGTAAGAATTCGCAGAACTCCAAGGCGGCGGGGCGCGAAGCGGCAGAAGCGGCACTCAAGGCGGCCGGCGCCGAAAAAGCGGACATCGCGCTCGTGATGGCATCATCGGTATTTGATCAGGGAGAGATGCTCGCGGGCATTGCGGAGGCATTGGGCGATACGCCGGTCGTCGGCTGTACGAGCGCGGGCGCGATTACCGAAAACGGCGTGCAAGAGGGGGCCGTATCAATCCTCGCGCTCAAATCCGACAACGCACAATTTATCCCGATCAAGGTCGCGGGCATTGGCGCCGACATGCGCGCTGCCGGCAAAAAATTTGGCGAAGCTGTGAAAGCAGCAGGGGGCGACTCACTCAAAATGGCGCTCATGTTCTCCGACGCCTTAGCGGGCAATGGCACCGATCTCGTGCGCGGTATTCTTGAGGTCTTGGGTAGCCATTTTCCCCTCGGCGGAGGAGCAGCGGGCGACGATCTCAATTTCAAGAAAACCTACCAGTACTTCGGCAAAGAGGCGCTGAATGATGCAATTGTCGGTTTTGCGATAGCGGGAGACATCACTATCGCTGTCGGCGCCGATCATGGCTGGCAGCCTATCGGCAACGCGCACATCGCCACAAAAGCGCAGGGCCAGAAGCTCATTGAGCTCGACGGCAAGCCGGCGTTTTCAATCTATGAAGATTATTTCGGCGCGCGCGCTTCGGATTTCAAAAAGGCGCTGTCGCTCGCTGCCGTTTCGTATCCGCTCGGCATGAAAGCATCGGGCAGCGGCGAGCAGATCATGGTGCGCGCGCCCTTGGTAGTGGGCGACGACGGCTCGATCGTCTGCGGCGCGGAAATATTGGAGGGAAGCGAGATCTATCTCATGATCGGCACCCTCTCGGGCGTCCTTGCCTCGGCCGAAGAAACGGCCAAGAAAATCGTCGGCATGCCTCCTTCGGACCAGCGTCGGGTTGTGTTCGTCTCCGATTGTGTCGCGCGCAAAATACTCCTTGGCGAACGAGGGCAAGAGGAGATAGCGCTCCTCAAATCGATCGGCGGCCCCGGCGCCATCATATTCGGATTCTATTCGTACGGGCAAATCTCACCCTTGCGCCCGCCCGCGCAAGACGTGCACTTGTGCGATCCGGGTTTTTACGAACAATCTATTTCCCTCGCCGTCTTCGGTGACTAAATGCGCTTCTTTCTTGGCATACTGGGCACACTCACCGTTGTATTTGCGGCGTTTTCGGTGGTGCACATCAATCGCAATCGCACGTTGCGCGAACAGCTCAAAAAGGCGCAAGATTCCGTCGCGCAAACATCGCGCCTCATGATCGAGAAAAACGTCGAACTATGTGACCAGAATGTACGACAACAGCGGGAGCTCGGGATTAAGGATGATTTTATTGCGATCGCATCGCACCAGCTGCGTACGCCCTTGAATGAAATCAAATGGGGCATGGGCGAGCTCATCGAGTCGGCAAAAACAAAAAAAAATAAACAAGCATACGACCAAGTTTTTGACAGCGCCAAGCGCATGGAAAAAATCGTTGAGGATCTTCTGCGTTTCGTTGAAGTGGAGCAAAATCATATACGGGCTGCCACAGTACCGTACGAGCCGGATGCCACCATTCGCGCTTCTTCTGAACGGGTTGCTAAGGATTTTTTGGATAGTGGCGTGTCGCTCCAGCTCAACCTCGCGTTCGGTGCGAAGATAAGTTCTATTGATGCGTCGGCGTTTGAAATGATCATCGACAACATGCTCGAAAACGCATATCACTACACGCCGCAGGGAGGAGCGATCCGCGTTCGTAGCCACGCCGGAGAGGGCGGTATTTTGCAGCTTGAGGTGGAAGACAGCGGCATCGGCATTCCCGAGGAGATGGCGCAAAACATGTTCGTGAAATTCCGCCGCAGCGAAGAGGCTATAGCGCGCAATAAAGAGGGCTCCGGCCTCGGGCTCTATATCGTCAAAACGCTTCTCGATCGCGCGGGCGGCGCCATTACCTTCGAGTCGAAAGAAGGCAAGGGCACGACGTTTCGCCTCGTATTTCTCAAAGAAAAACCGTTCGGGAAACGCTAAGTTTTTTTAGCGCAGGCGCTGAGCGCAATGTCGATGATCTCCCCCGGCATGACGGAGCTTTTCTGGACGAACTTGACCACGCCCATTTTTTGCCCCCATTCAAGATCCTTTTCCTTGACGAAATTTGAGACGATAATGGCGGGGATTTTGCCACATGCGGGTACGCTTCGGATGCGCTTCAAAATCTCGAAACCGTCCATGTCGGGGAGCGATACGTCGAGGAGCAGGAGATCAAACAGCGCTTCCTTTGCCACTGCCGCGAGCGCGTCTTTGCCGTTTGGCACATGCACGATCGTTGCCCCGCTTGCAGTGAATCGCTTTTTCAAAATATCGCCGAACATTTGGTCGTCTTCGACCAACAAAATCCGTGGTCCGGCTGGCGGGGGCGGTGTCGTGGGAGGCATGGCAATAGTATACATGCACATTCAGTGTTCGAACAAGAAGATCGGGCATGAGGCTCCTTCCATCATACTCTTGTGCATCTGAACATATCCACCTCACGCGTGTGGTGGAGACGGCTGCTCAGGGTACAATGAACCGTGTCACATTACTAAGAATCATTTTATCGATCGCATGAAAATAGAACAGAAATCGTGGACAAAAGATGTGGGATGGGTCGATCTTTCGAAGGAAAAGATAAGCGTGCCGCCACAGCTGGTTCTTATGTTTGCGGGGCGGCAACTGCTTGAAGAAGGAGAGCGGTTCAAGGAAGTCCGCGCATTATATCCGGATTCGCATATTTTGACGTGTTCAACGGCGGGTGAAATTATCGCAACGCAGGTACGGGATAATTCGGTTGCGTTGACGGCGGTTTTTTTCGAGAAAACGACAGTTAAGTTTACGCAAGCAAGCATAGAGTCGAATAAAGAGAGCCTGGAAGTGGGCAAAAAATTGGCGAGCGATCTTTTGGGACAGGATCTGGTGCACGCGATGGTTTTTTCCGACGGCCAGAAGGTGAACGGCACTCAACTCGTCCAGGGATTCAATACCGTTTTGCCGCCCGACGTTTCAGTAACGGGCGGGCTCGTTGGGGATGGCGCGGATTTTAAAAAGACGCTGGTAGGGCTCGATGAAAGCGGCAGAGAGGGGAATGTCGTCGCTATTGGTTTTTACGGTACCGCGCTGCGCGTTGGCTACGGATCCCTCGGCGGGTGGGATCCTTTTGGGCTCGAACGTACCATTACAAAATCCGAAGACAACGTGTTGTATGAGCTTGACGGAAAGCCTGCGCTTGAATTGTACAAAGAATATCTCGGTGAGCAGGCGAAAGACTTGCCGGGTTCGGGGCTCCTTTTCCCGCTTCGTCTGCGCATTAAAAATGGCGGCAAGGAGGTGGAAGTGGTCCGCACTATTCTTGGGGTTGACGAAGCAAAGCAGAGTATGACGTTTGCGGGCGACATGCCGACGGGGGCGCAAGCGACATTAATGAAGGCTAATTTTGAGCGACTCATCGACGGCGCCTCGGGTGCAGGGAGTATGAGCATTGAGCCGCTCGGATCATCGCGTGCCGAGCTTGCAATTTTAATCAGCTGCATTGGGCGCAAACTTGTTCTCAAAGAGCGAGTTGAAGAGGAGATTGAAGCGGTACAGGCCGAAATAGGCGAAGGCGTGCCCATGATCGGATTTTACTCCTACGGCGAACTTTGCCCCGTAGCGTCGACTGAAAAACAATGCGAATTGCACAATCAAACCATGACGATCACGAGCTTCCGCGAAGAATAGAAAACAGATGCACCGAATTCTCGAAAGGCAAATAAAAAAATATGCGGCTGGTCAGTCAGCGCACGATGCTCCACCTGAATGGCAGACGCTCCTCCATGCCGTGAGCGATACATATGAGCATGCAGATGAAGATCGGGCATTGCTTTTGCGCTCGCTTGAGTTGAGTTCCAAAGAATTTGCAGTAATCAATGAAAGACTGAGGTCGGAGCACGACATTATCGAGCAAGAGGTCCGGGATCGTACGCAGGAACTTGAATATGAGCGCACGAAGTTGAGTGAGATTGCGCAGCACATGGCAACGGGAGCCATCTTGCTGAACGTGCAAGGCAAGCCAACCTTTGTAAATTCGGCTGCGCTTGAACTCCTTTCCGCGCGGCCGGAAGATAATGTAATACATGTCCTATCGCAACGGTTTCCTTCCATGTTAGTTGACAAAAAAATACAGGAATCCCTGCTCGGTAATTCAACCACGGTTCCCGAAGCAGAGCTGAATAACAGAGTATGTGCCGTCTCGTTCGTGTCCCTGCGCAACGAATCGAATATTTTTGGAACGCTTATTTGGATCGACGATATCACCTCGCAGAAATTGCTTGAGCGCGCCAAGGATCAGTTTCTTGCGATTGCCTCGCATGAAATGCGCACTCCGCTCGCGGTCATTCGCGGCAATGCCGAGCTTCTTCTCGAAGAGCCGGGCATAGCCAATTCAGCGGAATTGCACGACGAGACGGAGAGCATTATAAAAAGCGCGGTGCGCCTCCTCAATATTGTGAACGACTTTCTGGACGTGCAAAGTTTCGACCAGGGGAGAATCGCTCTCAAGATTGAGCGTGTCGATGCCAAAGCCCTGCTTACCGAGACGATTAACGACTTGTCGAAACTCGCGAGCGATAAGGGTCTTTCATTGAAGCTCGTTGCATCTTCGGACGACATTCCTTCTGTGTATCTTGACCCTTATCGGCTTCAGCAAATTTTTATCAACCTTATCAGCAATGCAATTCATTATACACAAGCGGGGGGCGTTGTCGTGTATGTGGAGCGGGATGAGACGACGGTACGCATCTTATTTGAGGATACGGGTATAGGAATCTCTCCTGAGGATCAAACGCGTCTTTTCAAGAAATTCGAGACGAGCAATACCTTCCTGCGAAGCCGCGAATATGGAAGCGGTCTCGGGCTCTACATCTCCAATATTTTGGCGCAGTCGATGGGGGGCGCCCTACGGCTCGATCGGAGCGAAGTGGGTCGCGGCAGTACGTTCAGCCTCACGTTGCCGCTTATCCCCAAGAAGGTAATGCGATCCGCCAAAGTATAATACTATTGTCCTATGGGAGTGCTCGTTGCCCCGAAGAAAGATTACTGTGTCCTTATTGTCGACGATGAGGAAAGCCTGTTGAGTCTCTATAGAACGAAGCTCACACGGGAAGGATTTCGTGCTATTGTCGCGCGAAACGGACTTGAGGCGCTCGCTGTTGCCGAGCGTGAAAATCCGGACCTTATTCTCATGGACATGAAGATGCCCGTTATGGATGGCATTGCCGCCGTTAAAAAATTGCGCGAAAATTCAAAGACGAAGAACATGCGCGTCGTATATCTTACCGCTTTTAGCGATCCTACCGGCAACACTATCGAAATAACACCCGACTCGCCAAGATGCATTAAAAAAGGGATTGGACTGGAAGAATTCACTAACGAGATAAAACGTTATCTGAATGCGTAAGTTCCCCAAGCGATTAGTGCGCAGCCGCCGTCCTTTCCTGAAAAATTTCCTCAATTTTCGCGACAAGATCCTCGAATCGTTCGTTGCCCTTTATGAAGTAGTACGTGGGCGCCCATGCGCTCATCTCAGCGAGGTCAGTATCGCCCAGCGTTTTTGCCGTCAAAATAATGATTGGCACGTCTTTTCCCCAGGGAAGAGAGCGAATTTCTTTTGCTACGGTAAGGCCGTCTTTTTTGGGCATAGCAATATCAAGTATCAGAAGATCCGGTTTGTCTCGATCGGCGCAGATAACCGCGTCTTCTCCGCTGTGCACTTCGATGACCTCAAATCCCGCGCGCACAAGAAATTTTCGACAAATCGCGACAAAAAAATCATCATCGTCTGCCAATAATATTTTGCGTTGCATGTGTGCAGTATAACATCAATCTTTGCGGTTTTTATGCGGGATGCGAGAATCGAACTCGCGCTTACTGCTTGGGAAGCAGTCGTCCTGCCACTAAACGAATCCCGCCTTCGCTTCGTCAAAGCTTCGGCGAGGCGAAGCCCGCTCTGCTTTGTGAGAATATGATATACTAACCGTCCTTAATCACTAAATCGTTACACGTATGGCCGCACAAAAGGAAGTAACCATTTATACGACGCCGACCTGCCACTTTTGCCACGCCGCAAAAGATTTTTTCACCGAACACGGCGTTACATATACCGACCATAATGTGGCAAGCGATCTCGAGAAACGCAAAGAGATGATCGAAAAGAGCGGTCAAATGGGCGTGCCCGTCATTTACGTGGGCGATCAGCTCATTGTCGGCTTCGATGAGTCCCGATTGCGCGAAATTTTGGCCGTCTAGCCTTCATTACGTGGGCGCGTTAAAGTGTCTTCACGCTCCCGTAGTTCAATGGACAGAACTTCGCACTCCTAACGCGACGATTCAGGTTCGACTCCTGACGGGAGCATAAAACAGTTGCTACAATACTTTAATGGACCCCAATCAAGAGCGGCTGCTCCGAGAGACGCATCGCCTCGCGCAAGAAAACAACAGACTGCTCCGCAAGATGCGGCGGCAGGCTTGGATCGGGCGCATCATTACGCTCGTTTTCTATGTAGCGCTCATCGCCGCGCCAATCTGGTTTTACTTTGCCTACATGAGTGAAAAGGTGGACAGTGTGCTGCGCGCATATGGCGTGATGCAGGAAAAAGGTGCGGAAGCGCAGGGCCAGTACCAAAGCATCACCGAAGCACTCAAGCAGTTCCAGGAGCGGATAATGGGCGGCAGCGCGACATCCTCAGAGCAATAGAAGCAAAAACAAGTTTGTGGTAAAGTTTTCGAGCGCTTGGGTAGCTCAGTTGGTAGAGCATTCCCCTGAAGAGGGAAGGGTCGCCGGTTCGATCCCGGCCCCAAGCACAAAAGTTATATTTTGAAGTATTCTTTGAGCTTCTCCGCATGCGGCTTTTTCTCTTCGTCGGATGGCCAATATGTATCGTCATGATTGAGATACAGATTGTCGCCTTTGTATCTCGGAAAAACATGCAGATGGTAATGCCACACATCCTGATTGCCGGCAGGCTCGTTGTGCTGGCGCAGGGAAGTGCCGTCGCAGCGGTACGTCTCTTTCAGCGCGATGGCTACTTGTTTTGATGCGTCGAAAATTGCGTGTCCAACACTTTCCGGCACATCGTAGATGTTTTCAATATGTTGATTGGGAATCACGATCACATGCCCCGGGTTTGACCGCCACCATTTGGCTGAAACGAATGCCGTGACCATTTCGTTCCTCAATATCACGTCCTCTTCTTGGCTGCCGCGATCTGTCGGCTCGCCTCGGGCGATTTGGCACAGTGGGCACACATATCCTTGTGGCTCGTGATTGAACATGAGAGTAACTATAGCAGCTTGCCTCCGAGGGCTATTCGTGCGAAAAATAGGCACACGGCCCTATCGTCTAACGGTTAGGACGGAAGCTTCTCAAGCTTTAAATCCGGGTTCGATTCCCGGTAGGGTCACCACAATCGGAACTAAGTCCTGAATGGATGCATTTTGGTATTGGCTTTCTTTGCCCCCCAACAAAGAAAGCCAATGCATTTTTGCTGTGCCGCGCGCTTCGCGCGCGTGGAGAGTGAGGTTCGAGCCGAAGATTTTTTGGAGGGAGGATTTTTTCAAAGGAAGGTCTTCCGATTGCGCGATTTCGCGCATAGTTTGCGCCTCGGATATCCACTCCCGCAGAGGTTCGAGCCAATGCGCGGCGTTCCGTTCAAACTTGAGGACTTGTTCCTCAAGTTGTCGTCGCTCGTCTACGAGCGCGCGCTTGCGCGCGAGGTAGTCGCCGCGCTCAATATCCTGCTCCACGAACAGGTCGGTAAGGCGGGCGATTTTCTCGTTGAGGACAGCAATATCGGCGCGAAGCGCGGAGATAGACGCTTCCGCGCTTTCGGAAGCGTCCCGCGCGTCTCTCTGCGCCATACGCTCCATTTCTTCTGCCCATTCGCGCGGCAAGTGGAAGCGCGAGAGCAAATCGGAGAGTTCCGCGTCCAATGCCTCCTCACGCAGATATGCGCCGTCGCACACGCCGCGCTTTTTGGTGCAGTGATAGTACACATAGCGATGGGTGTTGCCGTTCTGTTGCACTTTGGTTTTCTCCTCGGCGGTAATGGAACATCCACACTCGCCGCAGGCGAGTAAGCCGCAATATGCTTGTGGGTTGTTTTCCGGCGGGCGGTTTGCGTTGCTACGCGCTTTCAAAACTTTTTGCACGCGGTCAAACAACTCTTTAGAAACGAGCGGCGTATGGGTGCCGTCGTACATCTCGCCCGCGTAGCGAAAACGGCCGACATAAAAGGGATTTGAAAGCAAAAACGCGATTTGGTCACGCTTCAAGAGCCGCCCGCCGCCTTTCGTCCACCCGCGTGTCGCGCCGGTGGCAATACCGTTCTCAAAAAGAAAGCGCGCGATGTCGTCATAGCGGGACCTGCCCTCGGCGTATAACTCAAAGGCGACAAGAATAGTCGGCGCTTTCTTTTTGTCCACGACAATAGTCCGCGTGCGCGGGTCGTTGATATAGCCAAGCGGTGCAGTGCTCGGATACACACCCCTCCGCGCTTTAGCGCGGAGACCACGCGCCACATTTACGCTCAAATCGCGCACATACTGATTCGCCATGCCGAACTCAACGGACATTAGCAAAACATTGTCCTGCGGAAGATAGACGCGGTCGTGCGTGATAATTTTTGCGATAACACCTTGTTGCAACATCCAACTAATGCGTCCGCTATCCACCGGATTACGCGATAAGCGATCTATCTTCCAGCACACAATGCCGCGCACTTCGTCGCGCTCAATGCGGCGCATCATTTCCTCAAACACCGGACGCCCCGGCGTTTTCGCGCTTCGCTTCTCCACGAACTCCTCGGCGACATCGAGCCCATCGCGCCGCGCGAGCGCGCGCAACTCGGAGAGTTGCGCTTCAATACTCAACACCTGTTTATCCTCGGTGTCGGTTGATTTTCTCGCGTACAGAAAATATCTCATAGTTCAAGTGTATCGCATTTCAAGGGAGCAGACATAGCCGTTTTATAATTTCTCTTCAAAACGGCTATGTCTGGTGCGTGCGCACGGGTGGGTGGGGCAAACGCACATAAAGAAAGCAGACCTTCCTAAAATCCTTCCCTCCAAAAATCTTCGGCTTTTGAATTTTTGAACCTCACCCTCCACGCGCGCGAAGCGCGCGGCACAGCAAAAATGCATTGGCTTTCCTTGTTGGGGGGCAAAGAAAGCCAATACCAAAATGCATCCATTCAGGATTTAGTTCCGAAAGTGGTGAGAGTATACCGCGCCGCTAGAACCTATTTCCAGTCGCAGAGCGACTGATTTCGCACGCTCCGCGTGCATGGTGGCTTGAGATTTTTTCGTACGCTCCACTCGCGCTGGAGAGCGCCTCAGTCGCGCTCGCGGACTCGCGCGGGCAAACCCAAAAACTTCCTTCCATTTCTTTGCACGGCTCCTCCCCCGACCCCTCCGCCGAAAGGCGAAAAAGAGAAAAGGAAGTTTTTTTGTTTGCGTCGCCGCAAACTGTTGCCGATCGTATGCGCGCCTGTAATTTTGCATAGAAAAGGGGCGACCGTCGTCAGACGATCGCCCCAAGTGTGAGAAGCCGTCGCTTCGCAAAGAACTTCACAAGCCGTTCATCGGGAGGACGTCTCCTCCGTCATCTGCGCACGGCTCGCGCTAGGTTTTCAGCGGCCCTCCACCCAGGTAGAGGCCTGCTGCCTCATCAAGATCTGCCTTTGGAAGAACGGAACGCACTGCCTTCCACAGCAGGTCTTCGGTGAGGCGTGGCGGCGGCTCCTCGGAGTGCCGGTTGTGATCGCCGCGTTCGTCGATCCCGTCCCCGACCTTGTCGCGGATCCAGTCGAGCATCATGTCCTCGACAAGCGGAGCGGGAATGCACAAAGCCCAGTGAACCTCGTGCACATCTCCGTGCCCTGTCTTGTCATTCCATCTCGATTTGTCGACCACGAAGGTCTCGCCGGTCGGGATGGAGACGTAGACAAGATCGTAGTACCCGAGGCCCTCTTCTGGGACGCTCTCAGGCCGCTCGCACTCGAGCCCGACGCTGGCCGATACCGGCCCGTCGCCCTTGAGCGCCCATCGCAGGAGGAGTGCAAACACGGCATTTGGCACCGCATACAGATGATGCCTCTTGGCCGTGTCGCAAATCTCTCGCACGAGCGCGAGATCCTCTTGCGTGATCGGGTCCGCCGACTGCTTCTCGCCGAACTGCGGGTTCCCCTGCAAGAAGGACGGCAACGACCGATCGGACACAGCCTGCGGCAACGGTTCCGTCCCCGCGCGGTGTTTGAAGTACAGCCCGCGCAGAAATTGCCAGGCTCGACTCTCTTCCTCGGTGATGGGTATTCCCACCACCACCTCGCAGCCACGGGACTCATACTGCCCGTTTGCTTGCCTGCGGGGTGGAATATAGATCTCCGTGCCCGACGCGGAGGACTGGCGGGAATCGTCCTGCCAGCGGAACTCGTAGGCAAGAACGATCGGGTCACCATCGGTAGTTATACCGATTTCGACCTTGCGTTCCTGCGACGAGTCTTTCCACGAGACCAAACCGGGCTCGGTCGAGACGGAGTTGCCGTAATCTCCCGAGCCGACACGCGACTCGTGGATATAGACAACTACCGTGTCCGGCAGGAGCTCGGCTGGGTGCGTCGCATACTCCTCGTAGATGGCACGCACGTTCGCCGCGTGCTCGTTTCTCGCCGCCTTTTCCGCGCGTTCTTTTATTTTATCCAGTCGGCGGATCATGGCCCCGACTGGCTTGCTGCGGGCAGTGGCGTAAACGAGGTCATAAAGCCCCTTGAGCTCTTGGAAGAACTCCGGAGCGTCTCTCTCTGGAAGCATCTACCGCTTCTTGTGCATCCTCTACACTTCTGAAGCCATGCTCGTTGATAGCAATGTCATCGCCACGGCGGCCGAAGTCGCTTGTCTTTACCGTTTTCCCGCTCCCTGAAATCGCCCGCATCGTTTCTTTTCCTGTCACTTCGGGAAGCCGCCCTGTTGCCTTAGAGACATATTTCATCAGTCCCTTGCCCGGCATACTTTCAACCACATCGTCTAAGACAACGACTTCTTGGGAAATATCATCGATTTCTTTCGTGACGTCCTCTAGCGGCTTACCTTTGAGTGCGGCGAGTCGCTTTGAGAGTTCTTTGAGCTGACCTCCTGTAGGAATACCTACTCTTGGCGATACTGGAGGATCGGCTATCCCCACAGTTTCATTGACTTTTCCTTTAGGTATGCTAGTCTTGGAAGACGCGGGTAGTTCAGCGGCAGAACGCAGCCCTGATACGGCTGATGTTGCGGGTTCGACTCCCGCCTCGCGTACCTTAACGACATTCATAAGCCATGGACGCTCCGTTGGTTTTCCAAACCAGTCTTTGCTAAGAAGCACTCGATAGTTTTTATCCTGTAAAATAATACGGTTTGCCGTTTCCGATTTTATCGGCAGCGTATCAATGAGTTTTACAATCTGCTTATCGTCAAGTCCTAAATTCTTCGCTGCAATCTTCGTCTGACCATACCCTGTTGATTCGCCTGTCGGAATCTCGCCTTGGCGCTTTTCTATTTCGCCAAAACGCTTCGTTTGCAGAGTTCCCACAACTTCTTCGGAGACACTTTCGCTCACCTGACCTCTTGGAAGTTTCGGCAACGGTGGCAGTCCTTCCGGCGTGGATATCCTCTTTCCCTCTGCAACGTTCGCCGCTACTTGCCGGTATAAACTCCCGCCCATGGCGCGCGTCGTTTCCTGCAATGTCGCATAGTGATCCACCAAATCCTTCGCCGCTTTCGCGTTACCGGCCTTCACCGCGTCCTCGGCAAATCCCAGCAGCAAGTCATCGGCAATGCCGATAGAGCGGCCGAGCGCCATGCCTTCTTGAAGCGTTTTAACTTCGGCAATCGCCTTGAAAGCGCCTTTCCTCCCCCCGCCGAGCGGGGTAAGGTCGAGTCCCACGCTCCCCATAATGCCGATATACGCGAGGCTTGGCAGCCCAAGTGTTTTCAGTCCCGCGTCGAGGTTCGCCACAGTCGATGTGATGAATTTCTCACGCGCGTTCAGCCCGGGAGTTTCCGACACTTTCTGCAATTCTTCCTGCCACTGCTTCACTTTTGGCTCCGCCTCCGCAACGCGCTGCTCGATGGATTTCAACTCCTTATCTTTTCCAAACATCGTTTCAAAGAGAGGTAAATGGTGTCAGGTACCTTTTCTGGGTCTTCCTCGTTGCCGTGTCGTCGCTTGCAATCCGAATCGCTCGATCATACGTTCGGTCCATTTTCTGATACCGAGAGGTTTGCTCTTCTCCATTGAAATCTTGAGATCTCGCTCCTGAAGCGGTGGCTGCTTGGCACACACCATGGACGCGTTGAGGAAACACATCTCCTTTCATACCTCAATGAGTTCGGTTTCAGATTCAACAGACGGCGCTCGGCGAGCCGAGGCAAGTTGTTTTTCTGGCTTGTGCAACAGATGACGCAGACCAATCAGGTGTAGCTGGCATCAAGCCGATATGCCAGTAAACAAATTAACGTATCCACACATATATGCCAAAATTTAGCAGAACCCTATAATTCACTGGCGGGATGCCGAGAACGCCCCGCCCACTGGGCGGGGATCGACGGACGGCCTATGTACAAAGCAAATATCGCCAAGACAAGGCTATCATCTACAACATAAAAAGTAGAAGTGGAAGAGAACAACCCATTCGGGGTGTTATACTAATTCGTATACAAGCTAGTCAGAGATATATATGAACTGCAAAAAATGCGCGGGTGCGACGAGTGGATTTAAATGCGACATGTGCGGCGAAGAATCAAGCGAACACGTGGAGACACACGGCTGTGGAGGAGAACATTGCATGCCCAAATGCACCGCTTGCAATGAGGCTGAAGTCAAATGCATGTGCGCATAATAATTCCTCCATGTCCAAAGTCATCGTTGTAGGATCGGTCGCATACGACCGCATCATGGATTATCCGGGGCTTTTTGCCGACAACTTCGTCGCCGATAAACTCCACTCCATCAATCTCAGCTTCCAGGTGGACCGTCTGTCGGTCGAATTTGGCGGCACGGCGGGCAACGTGGCGTACAATCTCGCGCTCCTCGGTGAGCAGCCGGAAATCATCGCGACAGTAGGGGCGGATTTTAGCCAGTACCGCTCGCACATGCTCCTCGCCGGCATTGACCCGCACACGATTCGTGAAATCGAGGG
>Ga0209542_10006976_pt1 | contig 21726 bp, 21 predicted proteins | sample RifCSPhighO2_01_FD_184028 | JGI IMG/M metagenome (GOLD analysis project Ga0209542, IMG submission 184028) | Soil microbial communities from Rifle, Colorado - Rifle CSP2_plank highO2_0.1 (SPAdes) (version 2) | ecosystem: Environmental > Terrestrial > Deep subsurface > Rock core/Sediment ... | reverse complement strand
AACGGGACGACTTGGTGAAATAGGTTTCGGCGCTACCGGTTTCGGAATGGTTCGACTGGGCTCACCATAAACAAAACTGGTTTCAATTTGCGCCGGCTTCGGAGGGGCCGTCCACTTCTGTTCCATTTTGCCGAATTGTTCTTCCGATAAACCTATTTTGAATCCGGACTTTGAAGGCGAAAGCGGTTGAGCTTTGGATTCCATATGCAACATAAATGGCGCGGCTGACACTGTTGCGTCCGGTGTTGCGGGAGGAACCGGGCGGCTCACTGAAAATTGATTCAGGGCAGACACGGGTTTCGTTGCGGGCTTTGGTGTAGGAGCCGGCGGCGTGGGCATTGGCGCCGCGGGTTTGGGAATCTGTCCGGTTTGAAAAAATTTAGGAACCGACGAGATAGAGTCCATCAAAACCGGCTTAGGACTTTCTGTTCGTACGCTTTCTTCCGTTGCGGGCAGTTCGACTCCGCTCACCGCGGGAGAGTAAACAATTTCCAATTCTTCGCGAAGCGGCTGGAAAATTTTTTTGTTTATCGGCTCGGCAATGCTCGCCGCGATGCGTTTATCTATTCCAAGATTGTCGTGGAGCTCGCGCGCCAAATCTTCGGGATGAATGAAACCCATCAGAACATACCCAACGAGTTTTGAGGCAGTCATTATTTTCTCTTCGGGTAAATGTTCGCCCTCCGCTGTTTTCCATACAGTGTCGGAATTCGCTTCGGAAGACATTGCTTCCCTCAATATTTCCGGTATTGAATCCCAGCGCGAATCAAGTTGTTCCTTTGAAAATTTAATCAACATGTTTGTTAGGGCGTTGTCCCGCCGCCAGGCGTTCCTCCTGACGACGCCCCGCCTCCGGCGGGCGCGCCGCCTCCTGGCGCTGTTCCGGAAGCTGCCGCCGCCACGGGTTCCGCGTAGCCAAGCGTATTGCTGGTTATTATTCTCTTATAATTCTTTTCTTTTTCGTCAGCATCGTCAGCATCTTTCTTATTTCCAGTTGCTCTTAAACCTTTTATTACCTCTTCAAATAATTCGCTAAAATTATCTCTTTCTTTGGAATTCATTTTTGGAATCATAGAAGAGATAAGAGCGAAGTTTTTGGTTACAATGTTTTTAGTCAGCGACCGCAGCCACTTTTGCGTTTCTTCTCCGCTTAGTCCGCCAAACGTTTTGTAATTTCCGTTTTCATCTCTGCCATGAGAGCCATAAATGTCGCCTATGTTGTCGTTAGAGCCTATTTTGCCTTTTGTCGTAGAAACAACTATTTTCCTTATTGCTTCATCCAAAGTATCATCGTTACCGGTTGTCAGAGCGGTTTCTAAAGCATTTATCGCTTCTTCGTTTAGCATGGCGCCTTTGCCTTCGGACACGTCTTTATAATTCGGTATTTCAATATGATATGCCTTGAAAATGTTTTCTTTCAAATTATTCTTCAAATCCAAGTCTTTTATAAATCCGTCTTTGGCCGCTCTCTTCATAATTACAATTTTTTCTGGATTCGTTCCGCCAAAGAACAGGCCTATTGCTTCCCGTTTTTTCATTCCGGCCACCCGTTTCTCGGCCTCGTCAACGGCGCCCTCCCTGGTGGCTACGTGCACAGCGTGAAGTCCATAGCCGAGTTTTTGGCCCGCGTATTCGGCGCCGGAATATTTATAGGCTTTGGCAAGCAGCCCCTGCGGCTTCGCGCCAACTCCCTTTTGTAGCCATCCCACTGCTTTAGGGATGCGAGCCTTATTCATAGCCCACCCTGCGCCAATTACACCCCTTCTACTGGCGAACTTTCCGAACGAGGAAGTCACATACTTTGCCCCCTTAAGCGTCGTATCGGCAAACATTATTCCCATTGAATTTGCCATAAACAAGCCGGCGAACACAATCGCCACCATCATTACCATTTGAAGTAAGCTTCCAAGAATTGTAGAGCCAAAAGTTGGGCTTGACCCGCCCAAAGTTGTTGAAACAAAACCTGCGCTTGGGCTATTAATGTTTTGTGTTATTCCCAAGCCATTGAAGAACGAACTCGGATCATTAACTTGATTCGCATTGGCCCCGCCGAGCGTCATAAGAGCAAGATATAAAAAGAACATAACTACGGGAGCAAATATCGTCCACTTTATAAAATTGTGCCACCATTTTTGCCACTGGCTTGAAGTTACCGGAAAAATCCAAAGAAGCCAGGCCATAGGCATAAGAATTAAAAGTATTCCAAGATAAACATACCTGATTAAAAGCATTATAAAAAGTCCAGCAAGAGCTATTACGGAAACCATCAAAAAGATTGTTGGGAAAAAGAGATTCATTAATGCTACCAATGTGGGCGCGAAGCTCGTTCCGGCGCCGGCAAACGCATCATAATTAGTGTCAGTTATACTTTGCCCTTGGGCATTTAGGTTAAGAAAAACTCTTTGCGGAGCGAAAGCCCCGGCCAAGCTTGTAGAGAAGGAATCAAAAGCGCTAATGCTACCGCCCGGGTTGAAGGCATTTAGGAAGTAAAGCGTAAGCGTATCAGCAAAGTTCAGTATTGCGGCGCAAATAACCAAACTGAAATTAACAAGTATCGCCGCGGCCACCAGTTTCCAAAGAGTCTTTTTCAGGGCGTATGTCTCATACCTCAAAATCGTCATTATCGCGATTACTATAATTGCCATAACAAAACCGAGGTTAGCCAGAGCGAGCGTTACCCTGAAGCCGGAAGTGACAATATTGGACTGTACTATATTCGTATTCAGCTGCAGAACCATGCTTATAAACCAAGCGAGAATGCCAACTGCAACGCCGAAAATAGAGGCTATAATATAATTGACAACGTAGGCAATCCAGCCGATCACGACTCCAGCAATTGATCCGATAAATCCGCCGGCGAATTTGGTGGCTGCAGGCGCTACGACGGCAGCAACTCCGCCTGCGACTGCACCGACAGCAGTTCCCACTCCTGGGACAACGCTTCCAACTACCGCCCCAGCCGCAACTCCCGCAGCAACACCGCTAACTGTTTGCCCATTTGCATAAGTCGGTGCAGCGAGAACAACAAAGCAAAAAAGAAAAGCAACCAATTTTATTCTTTGCTTAGATAAATTTTTAAAAAATTTCTTCATCCCGTTAGAGACAGGTCGTCTTTAGACGACCGTAGGTCAGCGGCTTTAATAAATAACGACTTTTTATAAAGAATGTAAACATATATTGTGAATATCATGGAATTTTTGTCTCTAACGGGATTCATATCCTTGATTTTTACTCGCCAGTGTCAGTTGAATTCTGGGTCCTTGAAGTGGCTGAAGGTATAACTCTCGGACAGTTATTGTCTGTCGAACCGGCTCGGGCGGCAGTTTGAATGTCTTGTAGCGCGCCCAAACGCTCCTGGGCCGCCGCCGCCGCGTCTCTTATTTGGATGACGTTGATGGTTTGAATGGCGTTCAAAGCGTCTGATATATCCTGAGTTGAGGTTGCCGTAGATGCCGTGTTTATAGCGTTCCTGACGACATTGGCATTATTAAATTCCGCTTGCGTTGTCGTAGCCATGGAATTTAACTCGGCGATTCTTTGCGAGATATCATTCGATAAGTCAAAGCATGTGTTGATGAGTTGATTGAGCTCCGTAACAACTTGTGGTTTAAGCGCAAGCCACTGCCTGTCCGCGTCTATGATGGCCTGGTTGTTCTGGGAGGCGCCGGCTTGGTTCAAAGAGGCAATCAAGCTGTTAACATTGTTTGTAGTGTTGCCCAAGCTTGACGGATTTATAATTCCGGTTGGTGTCGCGCCGGCGAACGATGGCCGCGGAGGATTCATAGCTTCAGTCAGCGAACTCAATCCTTCCCTCATTACTCTGTTAATGGACGCGTTAACTATTGCGGCCACCAATTCCTCAAAGCGTTCGGCTTTAATGATTTGGTTTCCTTTCCAGCCAAGCGAAGTAGTAAGTGTTTCGCCGACAACGGCACCGGGCGTAGTTGCTACTTTTATTTCATATCCCGGTTCGCAAGTAGTGGTTGGGTCTCCGTCTTCATCCGGAACATATCGCGAACATCCAACTGTTCTATCCACCGACAAAAATCCCTGACTGGCAATTGCCTGATTTTTGGCCGCCTCCTGCGCAGTTATTGCTTCAAGTGTCGCTCTGTCTTGCGCCACAATAAGGCTGCCGAAATAATTATTGTTTGGCTGAAGAACGCTCGCATAGGCGTTCCAACTGTTATACCCGCCAAAAACGTACCAGCTGCCGTTTCGGAACCTATTCATAAAATTATCAAGGTTATTGCTAATTTGGCTTAATGTACATTGCACACCCGTATTAGCGCGTGGCACTGGAAGCAAAGAAACCCTCAATAAGGGTCCGAGTCCGGTACAGGCCTGCGGCAATATATTGTAAACCGTTTGCCCGATTGCTTTATTGGCAACATCGCTTAAAAATCCGTTCCAGTCGGTAATGAACTTCGGATTGCCGTTGCCGGCTATCCAGTTGACCACCTGGTTCTGGAATTCGTTTATCATAATATTGACGGCTATGCGAAGAGCTGTGGTGTAAAGCCACTCGCTGATACGACCAAGGTTGTTGCTTATAGCAGCACCTACGGATGCCAAAGTATTACCGAAATTAGATGGGTCAAAAACTATGTCGCCAATTCCAAAAATCGCATAGGCTTTTTTAACGCCGAATATTTCGGAATATAATTTTTGCCATTCGGGAATGTTTCCCGAAGAAAGAGCTTTTTGGCCTGCCTGCGCAGACAGGTCAATTTTAGAAGCTGCGCTTTTTATGCGTGCCAAATCCCGGTTTATTATCTCTTTTTCATTTTGAAGAGCGACAATCGCCTTCATCGGGTCGGCTTGGTAATTGGTAACGGAATTGAAAACAGTTTTTTGGTTGGAGAAAAATCTCAAAAGCGTCGTGTGGAGCGCGACAAACGGCTGTGGGACGGAAAGCGAAGAAAGTTTTGCCACCGCGCTTTCAATCGCGAGGGCGGGAAGAATCAACCCATCGGCCGTTTGATTTTGGGCGGAGTTAGCCGAAGATTTTGTGCTTGAAGAAACCTGCCCGATTATTTCATAAACCTTGTTGAGATATTTGGAAACATCGTCAGGCGTGAACGACTTGGCTATTTTATCGGCCGGCACGGAGAGCTTATCGTCAAATGCAATAGAGGTTTTGGAGAGTGCCTCCTTTATCATCTCGGTCGCTTTATCTTCGCCGGGTAAATTGAGCACGGTCGGATTGCCGTTTTGGTCAGTTTGCGGCCCGTTTGGATTGTTGGCGAGCATCTGGCCCGCAAAAACTCCGGCGAAATTTTTTGTTAAGTTTGATAAAACGGCGGCATTGCTTCCGCCGGCGGATTGCGCCGATGCCTGCCGCCCGCTTTCAGGCAGTTTTTCCACAAAAGCATTTTTTCCGATTGTAGATAACGGATTATTTCCGCTCTCTCCTTCTATCTGCAAAGATTGTTCGGATGGAGAAGCTTTACCGCTCAAATTCAAAGAAATTAAAGTGACGACGCTTGTAATTGCCGAAAGCACTAAAAACCCCGCAATCAGCTTTTTTAGATCCGGTGATGTCATTACTCGTAAATTATAACGTATTATAGGTATAAACTCTAAACTTTTTTATACACATTTACCCTGAGCGAAGTCGAAGGGCTGCTTCTCCTAAACAAAAACCATTTGTCTTTGCGAGCCTAAGGCGAAGCAATCTCATTTTCAGGGATTGCTTCGTCAGCTTCTGCCTCCTCGCAAAGACGGTAATTTATTGAAACGCCACTGCGATTTTGATAATATCTTCAACAGAAAGATTTTGCGGCCGTAAATTTTCATCGATGCCCGCTTTTTTGAGTTTGCTTCGCGCTTCATCTTTCGAGATATTCATCCCATTCGAGATATTATTTAATATCGTTTTCCTTGGCTGACTGAAAAGGACCCGCACGGTTTTATAATAAGCGTCTGTTTTTATTCCTTTTTGAACCCCCTTTTTTAAAACAATTGTTGCGGAATCCACATCGGGAATCGGCCTGAAACTATCTCTCGGAATAATGAGCGCTATTTCGGGTTCGGCCCAAAACTGAACGCTCGCCGCCAGCCGGTTCATTTTCGGCGGTTTCGCCGCCAGCCGTTCGGCGACTTCTTTTTGAATAGTAAAAACGGAAATTTTCGGCTTCTCCGGCAGTTCGCTGATTGTACGCAAAAGTTTACCTGTGATGTAGTAGGGAATGTTTCCGGCGAGTTTGTATCCATGAATAATGAATAATGAATTATGAATTATGGAAGGGAGTAATTTCAAAGCATCTCCGCAGATAATTTCTACATTACCACGCGCCTCGAATTTTTTTCTTAAAGATTCCGCCAATTGTTCGTCTTTCTCTATTGCAATAATTTTTATCTCAGTATTCTTTATTCTTAATTCGTTATTCAGTATTTGCTCCGTCAATTCCCCGTGCCCAGGGCCTATTTCTACGACTGCGTCCCCTTCTTTCAAATCAAGAAACCCCGCGATTTTTTTAAGCGCGTTCTTGTCGGTTAAAAAATGTTGACCAAGCCGGGGCATAATACTAAATTTCTAAATTCTAATATCTAATTTCTAAACAATATCTAATGTCAAATATCAAAAAATATTCGTCTTTGCGAGCGACCAAAGGAAGCGTGGCAATCTCTAAAAACAGAGTGGGATTCCTCGCGAAGCTCGGAATGGCAAAGAGATTGCCACGCTCCTGCTGGAGCTCGCAATGACTGGAGCGATTTGTGATTTTATTCATTTCGAGATTGTTTAGAGATTAGGGTTTCGAGATTAGAGATTAATCAAGTGTTATATATCTTTCCTCATCATCTAAACCAGAAAAACTTTCTGTTTTTGAAACCAAACTTTTGAACTCAACCAGGTCATTCGGAAGTTCCCCCAAAAACCTCGAGGGTATATCGTAGAAACTCAAATTTAATTCTTTTTTTGCCCTTGTCATCGCGACATAGAGTAGCCGGCGTTCTTCTTCTATTTCCAGAGCCGTTCCGAGAGAACGGCTATGCGGCAAAATTCCCTCGTTGCACCCGGCAATAAAAACGCAGTCGAATTCCAGACCCTTGGAAAGATGAATGGTCATGAGGTTTACGGCTTGCCCTCCCAAATTTTTCTTCTGAAAAACTTGGGATGGTGAATCCATCGGCTGGAGAAGGGCGATTTGTTCCAAAAACGCTGGCAATTCTTTGAATTCGGAAGCGAAGTGAAGCAATTCCGCTATGTTTTCCCCGCGTTCGTCCGCGTTCAGAAAATTTCTGCCGACAATATCAAGATAACCGGTTGATTCCAAAAACAAATGTATCAATTCCATCGGCGAAGCAGTCGAAGCGTCGCTATCCAGAGATTCCCGGTATTTGGAAAATCTTCCCTTGGCTATATTTTTTTCCAAACGGTCGCGGCTGACCTCGTCTTTATTATTTTGTGCGTAGCGCAAAGCCGCGACGATATCCTTTATTTCTCTTCTTTCGTAGAAACGGAGTCCGCCGAAAATGCGGTAAGAAATTCCCCTCTCGATGAGTTCCTGTTCGATGGCGCGCGACTGCGCGTTGGTGCGGTAGATAACGGCAACACTTTCACTTTGAACTTTTAACTTTGAACTTTGAACTTCTGTCGCTATCCACCCCGCTTCCGTTTCCTCGTCCGCGGCTTCGATTATTTTTACCGGCGCGCCGGCTTCTTGTTTTGTCCATAAGGTTTTCGGCTTTTGGTTGAAGTTGTTTGCTATCAGCGCCGAAGCGGATTTGATTATATTCGACGCCGAACGGTAATTTTCTTCAAGAAGAATCACATTCGCGTCCGGCCAGTCTTTTTCGAAATCCAGAAATATTTGGAAGTTTGAGCCCCTGAACGAATATATCATCTGTTGGTCGTCGCCGACTACGGAAATGCGCGGTGAGTCGCCGACAAGAAGTTTCACAAGTTCGTATTGTTTGTTGTTCAAGTCCTGATACTCATCTATAAGTATGTGATGGAAGCACTCTCTGTATTTTTCAAGAATTTTAGGATTTGTTTTGAAAATGTGAACGACTTTTTCAATCAAGTCGTCAAAATCGAACGCGTTGTTTTTAAGAAGTTCTTTTTCGTACCGGTGGAAAAGTTTTATGATAAGCTCGCCCGCCTCGCCTCGGCTCGTCGAGGCTGGGCCGTCGCCAGAAGAATTCAAAACGGTTTCACGCGAGACAATGTTGTTTTTCAGGCGGGAAATTTTTCTTGAGATATCCGCGGCGCCGGAGTAATCTGACCCATTGTCGCGGAGAACCTCGTTCTTCAAAAGTTTTTTAATGAGTTGGAGAGAATCCGAATCGTCAAAGATGACGAAATTATGGTCTCGTCCAAGAAGCTCCGCCTCAACCCTTAATATTCTTGCGCCGAGCGAATGAAAGGTGCCGATGAAAGGCGAGGCGCGATGCGAATGCCGCGAATTCCATTCGAATGCCGCGAATTTTTCTATTTGTAGATTCGCATGCATTTGTAGATTGGCATCGCGTACCCGTTCCGCCATCTCTTTCGCCGCCTTATTCGTAAAAGTAAGGGCCAGAATGCGGTCAGGCGGTATTCCCTTTTCAATCAGGTGCGCAAGCCGGCCGGTAAGCGTTCTGGTTTTCCCGGTTCCGGCTCCCGCCACTATTAGAAGGGGTTTATCATCGGCCTGAACGGCCAATTTTTGCTGTGGATTAAGGTCCAATTTCATTCAAGTTTCTTCTCTTAACCTGTAGCTGAACGCTTCGGTAAGATGGTTCGCCGAAGTTTTTTCGCTTTTATCCAAGTCGGCGATAGTTCTCGCTGTTTTCAGAAGCCGGTAATAGCCGCGAGGAGACAAACGCGTTTTGTCGAGAGTCGCAAGAAATTTTTCTGCGGAAGAATCGATATTCGCGAAATGTTCCGCTTGCTTGGAACTCATTTCGGCGTTGGTTCTTATCCTAAGATTTTTGAATCTCTCGGACTGTATTTTTCTAACCGCCTCCACCTCTTTTTTTATTCTGCCGCTTTCCTGCTCGTCAGAAGATTTTTTTTCGCGCAGCTCTTTCACTTTTACGCGCGGGACTTTTATCTGCAAATCAATGCGGTCCATAAGCGGCCCGGAGATTTTTTTCTGGTAGCGGATTACTTCGTATGCTGAACAGCGACATTCTTTTTCAGAGTCGCCGTAAAAACCGCACTGACAGGGATTCATCGCGGCGACCAAGGTGAAGCGCGCCGGGAAGACAAGCGTGTCTTTGGCGCGGGCTATGTGCACTTTCCCCGTTTCAAGCGGTTGACGCAGAGCCTCGAGTACGTTCTTTTGAAATTCTGGAAGCTCGTCCAGAAAGAGAACGCCGAGATGAGCCAGGCTTATTTCGCCCGGTTTCGGCTGGGAGCCTCCTCCGACCACCGCTACTGCGGAAGCGGTCTGATGCGGCGAACGGAACGGCCGTTTTTTTATCAATCCCGATTTATTGACTCCGGCGGCGCTATAAATCTTCGTTATTTCAATGGCTTCGCCAATTGACAAGTCGGGCAAGATTTCCACCATGGCTTGCGCGAGAAGACTTTTGCCGACTCCTGGCGGCCCGCTCATCAGAAGATTGTGTCCCCCGCTCGCCGCGATAGTCATCGCGCGCTTGGCGTTTTCCTGCCCTTTTATTTCGGAAAAATCCGGCCCGCGCGTTTCTTCCGAAATTTCTTTCAGAATCCCTTTGAAAACTTCAGGAATTGCCGGCTTCTTATTTTCTAAAATTTCTATGGCTTCCTCAAGCGTCTCGAGCGGAATAACTCTTATTCCTTCTATGACAACCGCCTCCGAAGAATTTTCTCTCGGCAGAAAAAGATATTTGAAATTTCCGTCGTTCGCCATCTCGGCTATATTGAGCGCGCCGTTTACCGGGCGAAGGCGGCCATCCAGGCTCAATTCTCCCACGAAAATTTTATCACCTGTTTCAAATTCTCCAATTTGTTTTGTCGCCACAAGGTAGCCGAGCGCGATGGCGAGGTCATATTGCGAGCCGGCCTTTTTGATATCCGCCGGCGCGAGATTCACGGTTATTTTTCTGTTTTCACGGTTTGGCGGTTTCACGCCGGAATTCTTCAGGGCGGAGTTAACTCTTTCTTTCGCTTCATTCAGCGCTTTATCGGCGAGTCCGACTATGTTGAATGAATGAAGGCCGACATTCAAGTCAACCTCCACTTCAATAAGTTTGGCATTTATGCCTTCAAGCTCCGCTGAATAAACTTTGGCAACGCTTTTTTCCATTTCATATTCCCTCTTTTTTACAGTCGGCGCAGAGTTCCGATTCAGGGGCCGCTTCAAGAACTTTCTCGGATATTTCTTTATTGCATTTCGCGCATACGCCGTAGGTCCCCATGATAATTTTATTAAGAGCCATGTCTATTTCATTAACGCGCGATTTCAGGGCGGAGGCAATAGACATTCTGTTGGCGTAAGATTCCGATTCGTCGGCTTCTTCTTCCAAATGGTCAGCGTCGTTTCCAAAATCTTCCGCCTCGGAATATTTTTTTACTTCAGCCATCAGTTTTTCTTTTTGCTCCCGTAATTTTTTTTCGTAAGCGGATATTTTTTCTTTTGTCATTTGTTGTAGTTATGTTTGTTCAGATTACTTGAATGGAGCGGTTGCGTCAACTTCATGGCGAACGCAAAATATCGCCTTTTTACGAGTTGCGCAACTCTCGGGTTATGAAAAATTTGCCCACGGTTACTACAGCGAGTTTTGTAATGTTTAGCCCATTTTGTCAATAGCAAAAATGGCACTGCCATGAGGTCTTTAATTTCCCGTCATTGCGAGCGACCAAAGGGAGCGCGGCAATCTCTAAAAACGGAATGAGATTACTTCGCTTTCAGCTCGCAATGACATAAATGGCAAATTTGCGCTTATCGGCAATGCTTATCGGCAAAAATAATTTTTGCCGATAAAAGCACAGAATTGCCGATAAACTGTTAATAAATTGCCGATATAAAGGGAATTTCCGATGAAATTGTTAATAACTCGATTGCCGATACCATGACAAACACTTGATAAACATTCTGACAAACATTCTGACAAACATCTGTAAAAGTCAAAAAACCCGATAAGCTTGAAAAACCTACGTTTTTTGAATTTTGGATGTTTTGGACGTTTGGCGCTAAACGTGTTTTACATTTAAGATTATTCAAATCCTGGATTTCTATCATAAAATCCAGCCTTGTAGATTTTGTATATAAACTTATAAGAATCCGGAACGGCAGGATCATTACCTATTTTCTCAAGCCATTGTTCAAATTGTCTTCCCTTATTTCCTTTTAATTTTTTATAAAAAAGTGGAACAATTATATTTTTAAGTTGTCCAAGGTCTCTCACTACAAGGTGGGACATCGCACCTCTCTTGTATCCATCTTTCCTTTCTCTTGGCGGATATGTGTTTATTTTATTTCTCAATTTTAGTGTATTTTTTACCATTATAAGCAGATTAGTATCTCTTTCATGCATACCTATCACAAAAGTCGGTATAATAAATCTGAACTCCTCAATATCATCTTTTCTACGTTTTACAGAACAAAAAGTAAAACAACCCTCACCCTCGACAAGGCCCCTAATGTATTCGTACGAAAGTTTTTCATTGTCAGGAATCATGTTTGCAATGTTTGCTGAACAACATTAAAATCATAACAAATAATGTATGGAAGTAAAACATCTAAATCAAAAACAGGAGAACTTGGCGAGGACCTGGCCTGCGAATATCTGAACGGCAAAGGATATCGGATATTGAAAAGAAATTATTGGAAGCCGTGGGGCGAAATAGACATTATTGCCGTTGCAAGAACCAACACTTTGGTTTTTGTTGAAGTTAAGGCGCTTAAAGAAAATTCATCGGCAGGCCTGCCTGCGCAGGCAGGGCTTTTGCCGGAGGACAATCTTACCGGTTCGAAACTGCGTAAACTCCAGCGGGTCTGCCGCGGGTTCGTTGCCGATAAACCGCAGTTGGTCCGCGAAGATAGGGGATGGCAAATTGATTTGATTGCCATTAGAATTCCGGCCGGCATAGATAATCCCGCGCTTGAAGATTGTGAAATTAGTCACTACGAAAATATATGAACGGAAAGTATCTGTTAACAAATCTAACGATCGTTAAATTTGTTAATGTTTGAAAATTGACATATTGTATTGCTTGATTATAATATTATTATAATCGGCAGAGGGGAGTAAAATGAAAATATATTTTCATTTTAGCCGAGCGAACCGATTAATGAAACAAAGTTTCATATAATCAATAATTTAACCATTATGACCCAAAAAGTATTGAAAGTCGGCTCATCCGCGGCCGTAACAATCTCAAAAAAATCTCTTGAAGAACTCGGCCTCAAAATCGGCGATAGGGTTTTGGTTGAAATAGATAAAAAGCGTCGCAAGGTTTCCATCGAGCCGGCGATAAAAGAAGTGGACAAAGAGTTGCTGGATTGGACAAAAAAATTTATTGAACGGTACCGCCCGGCGCTTGAGGCGCTAGCGAAGAAATAGACAAGTGAAATATCTTTCAGCCGAGGAGATTTTGGTAATCCATTCTGAAGTAATCGACAAAACAGGCGGACTCCATGTATTGAGGGACGCCGGCCTTTTGGCCTCGATAGCGGAGAGGCCAAAAACATCTTTCGGCGGAAACGAAGTTTTTAAAACCACATTTGAAAAAGCGGCAGCGTATTTTGAATCGCTGGCTAAATATCATGTCTTTTTAGACGGCAACAAAAGAACGTCCATTGTCGCGTCCGTCAGGTTTTTATATATCAACGACCTTGAATTTACGGCCACAAACAGGGAAGTTGAAAATTTTGTTTTGAAAATAATTGTTGAAAAACTTGAAATAAAAGCAATCGCAGTTTGGCTGAAGAAACATTCGCGAAAATCGTAGAACGAACGTTTCCTGGTGCTGATAAACTTGACATAATTTTGATCGTTTACTTTTTGTCAACAATCGTTGCGAGTAATCGGGTTATTTGTGAAAAAATAAACCAAGCTATTGAGCCACTACGGTGAAAATGACAATTTCCAGGATGTGCCGTTTTTTTTCGTAATACAGCAAACTAGGCAAATTACTTGGCACTTTTTTGGTTTCTGCTATAGTTTAGAAATGAAAGAAAACCCTGAACACAAAGAAATAGAGCGTATTCAAACTGCGGCGCTGTTGCTCGGAGATCAGATGTATACGGGCCAAACACATCTCGAGGCATTAGTAGCACTACAAAAAGAACACCCGGATTATAATACGTGGGTAGGCGAGCGTGCGCCAAAACAAGGATTTATTACATCAACTGGTCGGTTCGTTGATAGGGATGAAGCTGGAAAAATAGCCGACAACGCGGAACAACTTGAGCATTTAGAATCAAATAGCAGAAGGAGAGCTCGGGGAGATTTACATTCGGAGGACCTTGCCCCTTAGGCCGATTGCTTTGAAAATTTGACCCATTCGACTTGTCGCTCAGGGTCAACCTTGCAGGTTGACTTTTCCAAAAACTACCTATACAATGTTAACAATGAATCCGCCCTCGATGGTGGATTTTTAATAAGTACTTCTCGAATTTATCTCTAAATAAACAATCACGAATTATTCTCTAAGTTGCTGTATTCGAGATTTATTCGAGTCAATTTATTTCGAGCAGTATTCGAGATACAAAAATATGCTTAACCTAAAGGACTTATCAAAAGCAATAAAACAGGTCGCCGATGAGAAAGCGCTCGACCCCAAAAAAGTTTTGGAAGTCGTTGAATCGGCCATTGCCGCCGCCTACAAGCGTGAGTACGGCCAGCGCGGAGAAATTATCAAAGCGAAACTCGACGCGAAAACCGGAGAACTTAAATTCTGGCAGGTGAAAACCGTCGTTGACGAAAGCACCGTGCGTTTCATAGAAGAAGGGGCCGTCCCCGAAGGGGGCGCCGCCGAAGGCGAGCCTCGCTTGGGGCGAGAGCCTCGCCCAGCCGAAGCTGGGCGGGAGGAAGAGGGTATGTTGCCCCGCTACAATTCGGAGCGGCACATAACCTTGAAGGAAGCCAAAAAAAATAAGAAAGACACGGTTCTTGGCGAAGAAATTTCTTTTCCTTTGGAAGAAAAAGAGGACTTCGGCAGAATAGCCGCCCAGGCCGCCAAGCAATCTATTTTCCAGAAACTCCGCGAATCTGAAAGAGAATCAATACTTAAAGAATGGCGCGACAAAGAAGGGCAAATAGTCAGCGGACTTGTTCAGCGCTTCGAGCGCGGGAACGTTTACATAGATTTAGGAAGGGCGTCCGGCGTGATGTTTGCCAACGAATCGATACCCAGTGAACACTACCGAGTGGGAGAACGCCTGCGTTTTTTTGTTCTTGCCGTCCAGGAAGACACGCGTTTGCCGGGAATAATTCTTTCGCGTTCGCATCCGAAATTTGTCAGCCAGCTCTTCGCGCTTGAAGTTCCGGAAGTCGCCGAAGGAACGGTTGAAATAAAAGCCATTGCGAGAGAACCGGGCAGCAGGACAAAATTAGCCGTTGCTTCCAATATGGAGGGCGTTGACCCTGTCGGAGCACTTGTCGGACAAAGAGGCACGCGCGTTATGGCGGTCAACAACGAACTTGGCAACGAAAAAATAGACATAGCCGAATGGTCAGACGACCCGGGCAAATTAATAGGCAACGCGTTGTCGCCGGCCAAAGTCGCTTCGGTCGAAGTTATGCCGCGGCGCGAAGCCAGAGTTTATGTTCCAGAAGACCAATTGAGTCTTGCCATCGGCCGCAGCGGGCAGAATGTACGGCTTGCAGCGAAACTTACCGGATGGAAAATAGACGTGCGTTCGCAGGCGCGCCCGGAAGAAGCGCAAGAAGGTGGAATGGCTTCAAGCGGCGAAGGCGAGAAGATTGAAGCCGCCGATGAATCGGATTAATTTACTTATCGCCTAAATTTTTGTAAAATAAACAATAAATAATTCGCACGTGCCCATGAGAAAACTTGAACCATTAAGCCAATATCTCATCCCAACTGTCGTTGAAAAAACGCAGTACGGCGAGCGTTCTTACGACATCTATTCGCGTCTTCTTAAAGAAAGAATAATTTTTCTGGGCGGGGCAATTAACGACGGCGTTGCGAATTCGATTATTGCCCAACTTCTTTTTTTAGAGCATGAAGATTCGAAGAAAGACATCAAGCTTTATTTGAACACTCCCGGCGGTTCTGTGACTGCCGGCATGGCGATTTACGACACGATGCAGTACGTCAAACCGGACGTGGTTACAATGTGCGTGGGAATGGCCGCCTCAATGGGCGCGGTTCTTCTCGGCGCAGGAGCCAAAGGGAAGCGCTTCGCCCTGCCGAATTCCGAAATACTTTTGCATCAGGTAATGGGCGGCGCCGAAGGGCAGGCCAGCGAAATAGAAATTACGGCAAGACAGATATTGAAAATAAAGGACAAGATAAACCACATTATTTCGAAGCACACTAACCAGCCGCTCGCCAAAATTGAGAAAGACACAGACCGTGATTTTTATATGACCCCAGAAGAAGCCAAAGAATACGGTCTTATTGACGAGATTATCAAAAAACATAAATAAAAATAGCAGCAAACAATTTAAATTTCTCATGACTAACGAAATAGAGATGCACGAAGAAAATGCGCTTCCTGAAGACATTGAAGAACTTACAAGAAAATTCGGAGAACTCCAAAGAAAATATAATGAGAAAAGTTTCCAATTAGCTGGTTTAACAGATGCAGCCATTGCAGCTGAAAAAAGTAGAACTGGGCGAGAAAATCTTTATAGTCAAGAAGTAAATAAAATATACGAAAGCGTTATCGCAAGTGATGAATATAAGAGGATGAAACAAGAGGAAAGAGATGCATATGAAGAAATGCAAAATATGGCTAAAAAATTAGAAAATACTGGAATTACAATATGACGAAAATAGCTTGTCCTCCAATAAATTAAACGAAAAAATAAAAACCGCTCAAAAGCGGCTTTTGTGTTAAAATTTATCCAATATGAAAATGATTACAGACAAAAAACGCATAAACGAAATTTTGGACAGAGGAGTCGTTTTTCAAATACTGCCGTCCAAAGAAGCTCTGATTGAAAAATTGGTTGCCGGCGACAGGCTGAAAATTTACATAGGGGCTGACCCGACTTCATCGGCGTTGCATCTAAGCCACGCCAAAAATTACATGTTCCTGGAAGAACTCCGCCAGCTCGGGCACGAGGTAATAGTTTTATTCGGGGATTTCACTGCGAGAATAGGAGACCCAAGCGACAGAACCGAGGCTAGAAAACAACTTACAGAAAAAGAAGTAAAAGAAAACGTCAAAGATTGGTTGAAGCAGATAAAACCACTTTTGAATTTTGGCGACAAAAAGAATCCGCCAAAAGTTTTATACAATTCCAAATGGCTCGCCAAACTTTGTTTGAAAGACGTTATTTCCCTTGCCTCAAATTTCACAGTTCAACAGATGCTCGAAAGAGATATGTTCCAAGACCGGATGAAAGACCAGCTGCCGATTCATCTCCACGAATTTCTTTACCCGCTTATGCAGGGCTATGACAGTGTGGCAATGAATGTCGACACCGAACTTTGCGGAACCGACCAGACCTTCAACGCTCTCGTGGGGCGTACACTAGTTAAGCGTCTCAAGAGCAAAGACAAGTTCGTTATAATCGTTAATCTTATGGAGAATCCGAAAACAGGCGAACTTATGTCTAAGAGCAAAGGAACGGGAGTTTTTCTTTCTTCTCCGGCAAACGAAATGTATGGGGCAATTCTAGCTCAGCCTGACGAAATGACAAAAGTACTTTTCATTAATTGTACTCGCGTGCCGCTTGCGGAGATAAATTCCATTTTGAAGGGCGCTCCCAAAAAAGCGAAAATGAGAGCCGCTTTCGAAATAGTCAAAAAGATTTACGGGGAGGTAGCGGCTAAAAAAGCGGAAAATAATTTCGAAAAACTTTTCGTAAATAAAGAATTAGCAGGCGAAATTCCGGAATTGAAACTAAAAGAGAAAAAAACTACAGCCATAGACTTGGTAATTCATTCCGGCGTTGCCAAAAGTAAAAGCGAAGCGCGGCGGCTGGTGGAACAGGGCGCGGTTGAAATAAACGGGGAATCAAAGAAAGGCGTTTACGAAGTTATTGAGTTGAAAGGAGGGGAGACGCTAAAGATAGGCAAGAAGAATTTTTTCAGAATTAAGATAATATAGAAAACATCGAAGCATGGGGATAAAAGAAACAAGAATAACAAGCCCGGCTTATTTTGTCGGGGTGGATGGCGACAATATCATTTCGTTCGGGTCGGGACAGCCCGATTTGCCTCCGCCGAAAGATATTTTTAAGGACATTGCGACTCCGCGCCTTTTTAAATACGGGCTTATTAAAGGCGAAATAAAATTGAGAGAAGCGCTTTCAAAACAGTATCCGGGCGCCAACGCGGAAGATTTTGTAATTACAAACGGCGCCTCCGAAGCAATCGACCTTGTTTTCCGGTCAATCCACGAAATGCATGGGAGGGTAAAAGTGCTTTTATGCCGTCCGTACTATTATTCTTATCCGCCGATAGTTGAATTCGCCGGGCTCGAACCGGTTTATACAGACCTCAAAGACGGCAGGATTGACATCGCGGATTTTGAAAAGAAAATTAAGCATGTTAAAGCCGTGCTCATAAATTCTCCTTCAAATCCGACTGGTCGCGTTGAGGATACCGGAACATTGCGCGCAATAGAAAAAATTACTTCAAAACTCGGAGTTTATGTTATTTCAGATGAGGTTTACAAAGACCTGATTTATGAACGCGAAAATTATCTCATAAAAGGCAAGCGCGTCATTACGATAAACTCGTTTTCAAAAACGTATTCCTTGTGCGGGCTACGTGTCGGGTACATATACGCGCGTGACCCCGAGATAATTGAGGGAGCGGTCAATCTTAAAGTGCATACATCGATGAACACAAATATTTTGGGACAGGAGATGGCCTTGCGCGCGATGAAAGTTCCCAAAAGTTTTGTCACCGGGCAAACGGCGATTTGGAAAGAGCGGCGCGACTATATTTACGGCGGCCTCTCAGCGATGGGTTTTAATCTATGGAAACCGGAAGGGGCGTTTTACGTCTTGCCGAAAATAAAGAACTCCGGCCGTGTTGTTAACGACCTTTACTACAAACATAAAGTTATCGTTTACGACGGCGCATGGTTCGACGCTCCTGGAAGAATCCGCCTTTCATACGCGCTGGAGCTTCCGAAAATAAAGGAAGGACTTTCGCGCATTTCTAAATATCTAAATGGTAAGGGGAGTTGGCTTAGATAAAATAGTGGGCGGGCCGCCTATTCGGCGAACCTCGTTAAGATTTTCTAATGAGCGGGTAAGGGGAATCGAACCCCTGTCATCAGCTTGGAAAGCTGAGGTAATGCCATTATACGATACCCGCATTGATTTAAGGCTCCCGCCGTCAGTAAACTTTTGGCGGGCAAGTCGGCGAGGCAATGCCCGCCTATCTTTATTACATTTTTATATTGTATATCCTGCCCAGTTTTCTCTCAAGGCATTTGCAAAAAATGCCCAAATAGGTTAGAAATAATCCAATCTAATCAAGGTCAAATTCTAAATAATATCCAAAAGGAATTTGTCATTGCGAGAGAAACGAAGCAATCTCACGTTTGTTCGGTTTTTTGAGATTGCCACGCTCCTGTTGGAGCTCGCAATGACTGACAATGACTGAAGCGGTTTGGAATTTATAATTTTTTATATCACCACTATTTATGCTTCATCTTTCTCGCAATACAAAAATTTTTCTCGGCGCCATCGGAGTGGCAATAGTTGGCATGCTCGGTTTCAGATTGTTATCTTCAAACGCGGTACCGCAGGATTTCATAGACGCGAGAATACAGGGGGCCATAATAGCGCAGAATATAGTCGGACTTTCCAATCAATCGGTGAACGACATTGAAAAAATAAACCAGCTCGACCAGCAGAAAAATTACGCGGAAGCTACGAATGTAGCGCTTGAGGCGATTCAAAAAAGCAGGGACATACGCAATCAGGCAGTCGAGCTTTCCAATCAGGTTTCCAAAATGACCGTGGCGCTTTCGGGAATAGATTCTTTTGAAGCGCGACAGGCGGCGCTCGAAGCGATTTCAAACAGATTGGCGCTCATCGGACGGCTAATAAACTACAGCGATTATCTTAACCAGCTTTTGCAATCTCTTCAGGCCAAATTTTCCGGCCAGCGGGGCGACCACAGCGTGGAAGTGATAATAAATCAAATAAACGCCGAAGTGACTGCGATAAACAGTTTCAACGGACAATCAACGCAGGCAATGAATCGTTTTGACGCGATTGTTAACGGGAGGTAAAAAAGCAAGCCAAATTATTCGTTGGCCGGATGTTCAACCCGGCGGTTTCCGTCATTTCGTGAACCGTTCCGTCCGCGGCCGAAAAGGCGAGAACTTCTTCCTGTTTTGTCTTGACGTCTTATACTTACGTTTATTGGCACTGTTTGATGTTCCGCGTTTTCGATTTCTGGCGCGACAGGATGCAAGACCTGTTGTTCAGGCCTATCGTCATCCAACGTTCCCAAAAATATCTCCCCGTTTTTTGAAAATATCTTAGCATCTTTTTCTTCAAGTAGCTTACCGATATTCTCCGTTTTGATGTCGGTTGGAAGTTTCAATTTATTGCCGAGTTCTTCAAGACGGGCAAGCGTTTCATTTATGTCAGCGCTGTTTTCATCCGCCACGGCTATTTCTTCGTTTATTTTGTTCAAGAAACCATAAAGAGCCTTAGTTTTGGATTTGGAAAGTAATTTGTTCACACGAGCCATTTTCACCGTCGTGCAAGCCCGGTCCATAAGCGCCTGAAGCCATTCCACTTTTGCTTCTATAAGCGCGTCTCTTTCCGCTTCGGATATTTCGCCGTTAATCTTTTCGTCAACAGGTTGTTCAAATTCTTTTAGCATTTTTGTATTGTATCCCGAAATTTAATCGTGTGTCGAGGGTTCTCGGGTAATTGTGCCTCCGAGAGGATTCGAACCTTCTAGTATTAGCCCAGACGGTCTTGGCGCGTTAGCGCCCTGATAATCCGAATGGATTATCAGGCGATGCGCGTCCCACACAAAGTGCTGAGGGGGAGATTTGAACTCCCATGAGATTACTCTCGACGGCTCCTAAAGCCGTTGCGTCTGCCAATTTCGCCACCTCAGCACTTTAAGCGGGATAAATACACCAAAGTTCCGCCACGGAGGCAAACAATCCGTGCCAGCCAACTTTATATTTTAACCGGAGGATTTTCAACCCCACACCTTTAGTCCCAAAAGCGCTGGGTCAATTTTTTGTCCGTTTCAGATGTTCATATCCGAGGGTTGTATTGTCGCCAATTAAGTTGTTTATTTAAGCCATAGGTTCGTAAACTGTTTTAATGTTTAACGAACCAGCTATTTTAAAATCAAAAAAGAAGTACATCCTCTTTCGCCGATTTTATAGGCGCTCAACCGGAATAAAAAGGAACAAGTCATGAATACGAAAACCAGTTTTGGATGGAAAGTGTTGCTGGCTATACTGCTACTGTTCGCGATCAGCAGCTGGTACGAAGCCAGAGCAGAGAATCTGGAAGAAATCCTCAAAAACAAAATACCCGTTGCCCAGGGCAGATGCTACTTTAAAGGAGAAAATTTTCTGGCGTTCGCCGCGGGTACATGGATGTCGCCGAGGGGATTTATGGACAGAGTTGAACGATGCTTTGTCTTCTCCGAGAGCATAATGCCGTTGGACCCGGTCTGGCTGGTACTGCTTGACAGGAAAGGTTTTCCCAAGGAAGTAATAAAATGGGACGACTCTTTCGCGGGAACCACGGACGAGTTCGCGTCCGTATGGAAGCCTGGGGAGGAATCGGCAAGTCCTCCTGCGCCCGCGAAACGGCGCGGGACAAAGCAAACGGAAACAAAGATATAGGGAGAGGGGGTGGTCTAAAAATCCGGCGGGTCTAATCCGCCCGCGAACAAAATTCATGCGGCTGGTTCGAAAGAATCAGCCGCGCCTCATTTTTATATGGTTCAGCTTTGGATAAGCGTCAATAGTTTTGCCTCAACATCATCAATAACGGTAGATGGAACCGACTCGGCGAATTCCGCTTTGCGTGCTTTCCAATCAATGCTGCGAACTTGGTCGGAAAGAACTACACCTTTTATTTTCGTCTCAGCAATCCTGGCTTCATGCGGATATCTTTTTGATATTGAAGTTATCGGACAGGCAAGAACCAACCCTATTTTTTTATTGTATTCAACTGGTGAAATAATTAAAGCCGGACGACGGCCACTTTGTTCATGGCCGAGGGTCCCAAATAAATCAATCCAGACTATATCGCCGCGTTTCGGAATATACTCATCTTTTACCATTCTTCTTTTCCTACAGGTTTGCCCCAATCAAATTCTGGGTGTCTATTTTTTTTAGTTACTTTCTTCAGAAGTTCTCTCAAGACATATTTAGGTTTAGCCGGGGACTTTAAGATAACAGAACCATTTTCAATAGAAAACGCAACCTCGCTGCCTTCGCGCAGACGTGATTCTTCGGCAAGCGCTTTCGGCAAGCGCACTGCCAAGCTATTGCCCCATTTTTGAACTTTTGTAGTCATGCCTAGAGTATATACCGTCGTATATACTTGTCAAATTTGACATTTTATCGCTTTTATGCTTAACTTAAGATAATTAACGGGCTATAAAAAGCTGTTAATAAATTGATAGCTCATTGAAAATGTAATAAGGGATTTTTCGATTAA